>OFFY01000661.1_pt1 | contig 33866 bp, 27 predicted proteins | sample 1521481 | NCBI WGS metagenome assembly OFFY01 (sample SAMEA3504117, study PRJEB24116) | mouse gut metagenome | biome: mouse gut; feature: mouse-associated habitat; material: faeces | place: Denmark | collected 2011
GGCTGGTCAATATCAATCCCTGACATCAGCCAGTCAAACTCCCGCCAGGAAAGATTCCGGACTTCCGACTGCTTCCTTGGCCATTGATAGCCGCCCCGGACAGACAACCGTTTATAGATCAGAACAAAGCCATCCGGTTCACGGAACAGGGCTTTGATCCTGTCCCGTCTTCTTCCACAAAACAGGAAGAGCGCACTGGACGCCGGATCCATCTTAAGCTGGTCTTCGATCATGGCACAGAGACCATCGATCGATTTGCGCATATCTGTATAGCCGCAGACAATGTAAATCTTTTCGAGGCCGGAGATATCACCTAACATGAGGTCTCCCGGATCAGGCGGAGTATCCTGGTGAGCAGGGCAGGATTAGCATCATTGCTGATTAGGATTATCACATCATTCATGGACACTTCAATCGTATGTGAATTGTCAGGGTTCGTTTGGTGCATCTGCGATGCTGTATGCTGTTCCGGAAGGTGATCCGAAACAATGTCAATGGGAACCACGTCCTGCTTTGAACGCGGGATCTCACAATGAGCATAACTCGGTGCCGGAATCTGATCCGCTGCTACTTTCCTGCAGCGGCTGACCCAGTTATAAAAGGTGCTTACTGCGATGTCGTTTTCACGGCACCAGTCAGCATCTGTCATGCCGCTTTGGCGGCATTCATTGATAAGCCTGATCTGTTCCGCCATCGGAACACGGACTTTGCGTGTAGCTGCCATAACCTATCCTCCGTAATTGTAGTGAAATAGTTTAACTATATTTCATTTACAATTATAGAGGGATTCAGGAGATTAGAAAATCCGCAGGAATATTTGGCGCTTACGGTGTAAAGCAGAAGGCGGTGGGGTTATGAAGAAATATTTAGGGTTTGCGGCAGTGTGTGCGTGCCTGCTGATTTCGGAACCGACATTCGCAGAAGATACGGTATTTGAAATACCGGGAATGTCGGATGAAATAGAAGCTTTGATCGGCAGCATCGAAAATTCGGAAGATGCACACGGCAGAAAAAAAGAAGAATTGTATCGGCTGATCAGAAAAGATACAGCTCTGGCTGATTATGGAGCGGGCGTTTTACCGGATGTATACGATCCCAGAACGGAACATAAGATTACGCCTGTGCGAAGTCAGAAATCGAATACATGCTGGGCGTTTTCTTCTCTGGCGGCAGGAGAGCAGTCCATGGTATACAAAGGCGCTGCGGATCCCGAAACGCTTGATTTTTCGGAAGCGCACCTGAGTTATTTTTTCTATCATTCCACAGACGACCCTCTGGGAAATACCGCCGGAGACGGCAATCATAATATTTCCGGGACGGATTTTCTGGACGTCGGTTCCAATACCATTTTTTCTACGTTTTCCCTGGCAAACTGGGTAGGAGCGGCAAAAGAAGAGGATCTGCCCATGGGAGGGCTGACTCCTAGTTCACAGTATTCCGAAACCCTGGCGTATGCCGATACGGCGCATCTGCAGAATGCATACTGGATCAACTTTAAGGATGTGGATGCCGTTCATATTGTAAAACAGATGATCCGCAAATACGGAGGAGCGGCGGTCAACTATTACTGGAATTACCAGTATTACAACAGCGGCAGCTATGCGTATTATGTTCCGTTGAACCCCAAACAGGCCAATAATCATTCGGTCGCAATCGTAGGATGGGACGATACGTTTCCGAAAGAGAACTTTAAGGAAGCATACCGTCCCGAATGCGACGGCGCATGGATTGCCAAAAACAGTTACGGGCCGGACTGGGGAGACGGGGGATATTTTTATATCTCTTATGAAGACAGCGCCGTGAATCCTCAAAATACCAATACGAATCGTGCCAGGGCATATATTTTTGATTTTGAACCGGCAGATAACTACGATTATAATTATCAATATGACGGTTCTGCCGGAGCATTTAATGTTACCAATTCGAACAGTACGCTGACAAAAATAGACAGCGGATCATCTATTGCGAATGTTTTTCGCGTACATATAAAGGGAGATCAAAAATGGGAAGAATTAAAGGCGGTATCCTTTGCTCTGTTTGATACGGCGGTATCGTATCGGATTCAGATTTTTAAAAATCCAAAAGACGCATCCGATCCTGCGTCGGGGATTCCTGCTTTGCTGGAACCGGTGACAGGCAGTACAAGTTATACGGGATATTATACCGTGCCGCTTCCGGTTCCGGTTTCTCTCAAAGAGGGGGAGACGTTTTCCGTCGTGGTAACGCTGGAAAAAGAGAGCGGGGAACAAGTTGATTTCTTCGTGGATAAAACATATCAGAATGGAAACTGGGTTTCTTTTACCAATCAGGTAAAAGAAGGAGAGAGTTTTCGGTTTATAAACGGCAGCTGGGAAGATATGGCAGGAAACGGCGTTACCGCCAGAATCAAGGCGTTTACAGATGTCAAAGAGGTGATGTCTGCGGAAAAAATCACTCTTTCCGGGCTTACACAGGATACACAGGGAAATTACCGGCTGGATCTATGGAAAGGCGAGACCCGTTTGCTGCAGGCATCGGTTTCTCCTCCCCAGGCAGATCAGAAGGTGATTTGGACGACATCGGATGCATCGGTTGTAACGGCAGATTCTTCCGGAAATCTTTTAGCTGTCGGGGCGGGCACGGCTGTTGTAACAGGTACGGCAGGCGATGCGGGAGGATGTTCTGTCACATGTATCGTAACGGTAAAGGAACATGCACAACAAATCTTGTTAAGTGCGGATCATTTGGAGATGAACGTGGGAGAAAGCGCAGAACTTTCGGTAGAGTTAGTCCCTCCGTGTGCCGAATGCGAGAAGATTTCATGGAAAGCTTCCAACGGACATATTGACGTAGACGACAGCGGAACGATAGAGGCTCTCGAAAAGGGGACGGTTTCGGTAAGGGCTTTTTTGAAGTCCAATCCGAACATCTATGCCGTCTGCAAGGTACAGGTGTCGGAAAAAGCCGGGATTTCCGAGACGGAGACAGGGCGCCGTACGGCTCCGGCAGGAAGTGTCACGCAGGTTTCACCCGCAAAACCGACAAAAAGTGCCGATACGTTCGATGGTTCTGCGGGTCGGGCATATGTTTGGTCGGGTGTGCTGCTGCTTGGAATTTTTATCCTTCGCAGGGTAAAATTTTAATTTGCAGTCAGTATTGTAGAACCGAAAAAATTGTGCTACACTTGAACTGTTATCGGACATTGGTTGTCCGGGCAAATGAGACTGTGACCGGAAGAACCGGAACCGTTATTCATCAGCAGTATGCAGCAGAAATAGAAGGGATAGTAGGACATGAAGAAATTGAAAAGACTGATTTCATTGGCACTCGTATGTTTTATGATTGTTACAGCAGATGCAGGCAGCATATTTGCCGCAGAATTGCCGGAAGAGAATAAACCGCTGGTCAACTATCTGCTTGTGCAGGAACCATATCTGGAAACGCCGGGGAAACAGACGGTCATGATTGGAATCGGAGACGGTTCCGCAGCGATCGATTCTGCGGTTTTAACTTACCGGAATGAGCAGACGGACCGGATGTATGAAACAGAAGCAACCGAGATCCTTAACGATTTTGTTCTGTTTGAAATGGAATATACCAATGACAGCGATGCGGGAACGTACCGGTTGGAAGAGATTTCTTATTCTGCAGAAGGTACAAAGAGCACAGCGTCTTTTAAAGAAATGGGAATAGAAGCATCCTTTGGCGTGGACAGAATCGCCGAAAATGAACCGGACGACGTATTTTTGTCGGATGAAGAGGTGGAAGCCCTGGCGGCAGAGAGCGAAATGAGCATTGTTTCTTTGGATGAAAACGGAAAACCGGTTTCCGGCGAGACGCTGGAAGAAGCGCTTGAGGAGGCCGGGTGTTCTGCAGAAGAAGGACTTCGGGCGATCCAAAAAGGCGCGGCAAAAACGAGCGCAGAGTTCAGAGGGATGAAAAGTCTGGTCGTCGTACTGGATGCGGGCCACGGCGGTTCCGATCCGGGCGCGCAGAAGAACGGGATCGTGGAAAAGACGGTCAATCTGAAAATTGCCCAGTATTGTAAAGAGGAACTTGGGCAGTACGCCGGGATCGTGGTATATATGACAAGAAACAGCGACACTTATTTAACGCTGGCACAGCGTGCACAGGTAGCGATCAATAAAAAGGCGGATCTGTTTGTCAGCCTGCACAATAATTCCAATGAAAGTTCCGGACCAAACGGAGCGAACGTATATTATCCAAACTCCAATTACAATGCGAATGTCGGCAAGACGGGAATGGAGCTGGCGTCGATCATTGAATCCAAGCTGACGGACCTTGGCCTGGCAAGCGGAGGGATTCATATCCGAAATTCGGAAAACAACACAAGATATCCGGACGGATCTCTTGCGGACTATTACGGTGTGATCAAACGATGCAAGGAGTACGGTATCCCGGGACTGATCGTAGAGCATGCATTTATTTCCAACGCCGGAGACGCTCAGAAGTATTTAAGTTCGGACGCGTCCCTTAAGAAACTCGGTATTGCCGACGCGACAGGCATTGCAGAATATTTCGGGCTGAAGAAGGGATTGGGTTTTAACAGCATTTTATCTTCGGCAAGCACGACGATGGATCTGACATGGACTCAAGTCAAAAACGTAACCGGTTACTGTATTTCCCGGAGTACGCAGAGCGGCAGCGGATTCCAGGAAGTGGCGCGGGTTTCTCCCGCTACGAAGACTTCGTGGAAAGATACCGGACTGACCCCGGGCGTTACTTATTATTATAAGATTCGTACCTATACGAAGTCGGGTTCCGATATTAAGTACGGGAAATATTCTCCGGTAGCGTCGGGTACGACGATGATCCGGCCGGTGATCTCTTCCATCAAATCCAAAAACAGCAAAGCGCTGGTGATCAGCTGGAATACCGTCAATAACGCCGCCAATTATGAAATTTACCGCGCGACGAAGAAAAACGGTACATACAGCCGGATTGCAATGCTTACGGGGATCAACCGCGTCAGCTATACAGATACGAAGGTAAAGGCTGGGAAGAAATATTTTTATAAAATCCGTTCCGCAGAACCGGCTGGCGGATCTACGATTTACAGCGATTACAGCGATATTGTTGCGGCAAGGACGGCAAAAATTCCTTCCGGTGTGGCGGTAAAATCCCAGGCGAGCAATACGCTTCGGGTGTCCTGGAAAGCAGATAAGAACGCAGCGGGCTATGTGATCAAACGTGCGGATTCCGCAGGCGGAAAATATAAAAAAGTCGGAACTGCAAGCGGCGGTACGACAGGGTATTATGACGATGCTACCGTAAAATTAAATAAAACCTATTATTATAAAGTACAGGCGTTTAATTACAACGACGGCGTCAAGGGAGTAAGCGGATACGGATCGGCTGCATCCGGTAAGACGATACGGAAGACATCGATCACGAAAATCGCAAATCTTTCTCCAACCAGCCAGAAGATCAGTTGGAAAAAAGCAAAGGATGTAGACGGGTATATTGTTTATCAGAGCACGTCTCAAAACGGAGGCTATAAGAAAATCAAGACGATTAAGTCAGCTAAGACGACGTCTTTGAAAGTATCCAATTTAGTCCCCGGAACGAGATATTTTTATAAAGTCAGAACCAGGAAAAAAGTTAAAGGAAAATATGGATACGGTTCCTATTCTGCCGTTCGGAACGTTTGGACGGCAAATACGCCGAAAATTACAGCCGTTACAGGCAATTCGGGATCTTCGACTGAGGTTTTCTGGGAGCCGTCAGGCGGAGCGGAACGATATGATATTTATCGTGCAGCTTCGGCAAACGGATCCTATCAAAAGATTGCGTCCGTTGCAGATACCGCCGTATCTTACATAGACCGAAATTTAAATATGACGCAGCAGTATTTCTATAAGATCGAAGCTTATATCAAAGGGTATAAAACCGCAAGCGTAAAAAGCATGAGTGCCGCTGCGGGCGGCAGTCCGGTCTCCGTTACGAGTCTTACTTCTGCGGCGCCGGATGCGGGAGGAAAACTGGCGATTGCATGGAAAGAAGTAAAAGATATCACGGGATATCAGATTTACCGGAGTACGGAAGAGAACGGAGCGTATACGCTTCTTGAGACAATATCCAATCCTTCCATAACCGTTTATACAGACACATCGGCAGTTGCGGGAACGTCATATTATTATAAGATTGTACTGGTAAACAAATATAACGGACAGACGGTATACGGACAGTATTCCGACGCTGTGCGCGGTGTGCTGCCGGCGCCGGTTTCACCGGAGGCACCGTAAATAGGGCAGCCAAATAAAAAACAGGAGAATGAGATGAGAAAAATATATAAGATGGGCCTGCTGTTGTTCGGCATCCTGTGTTTGTCGTTTTCTTCGCATAAGAATACATACGCTGCCGGAGGCGTACAGGCAACTGCAGCCGCGCTTTCCAGCAATAAAATCGAGTTGAAGTGGAATCCCGTTCCTTCGGCGGGAGGATATGAAGTCTACAGGAGAAGTGCTTCGGAAGCATCTTTTGTACAGATCGGCACGACGACCGGTACGGCTTATCAGGATACAAATGTCAGTGCGGCAGTCAATTATTATTACAAGATTGTTCCGCTTGGCCAGAGGAACGAAGGGCAGGCCGAGGCAATGCTGAAAGTAAAAGCTCCGGCAAAAGCGTCAATTGAGAAGGTTAAAGTGAAATCGCCGACAAAGTTAGAGGTCAGCTGGAAGCCGGCGGCAGGAAGCAACGGTTATCAGGTGCTTCGTTCGGAGACCAGAAACGGCGGATATACGGAAGTCGACCGGGTCAGCGGGAAAACAGCCTGCAGTTATACAGACGTTACGGTTACGCCGGGAAAAACATATTATTACAAAGTACGTTCTATGGATAGCCGCCTAAACAGCTTCGGTTCCTATTCTGCACCTATGAAAGGAAAGACGCTTGCAAAAACGAGGATTACTTCCATTGCATCCTTATCATCGGAAAAAATGCAGATCCGATGGAAAAAAGTCAGTGACGCCCAGACTTACGAGGTTTACCGCAGCGCTCAGAAAAAAGGCGGTTACAGAAAAATCGCTTCGCTGAGGAAAGGAAAACGGGTGTACACGGATTTGACCGTAAAAAGCGGCAAAAAGTATTATTATAAGGTTGCGGTTACGGGAATGATCGACGGAACAAAAATCTCCAGCGGCTATTCGGAGCCGGCGTCGTTCCGCGCATTAAAGCAGGTAAAGATTTCTTCGGTGAAACTGATGGCGGACGATACCGTTCGGATTAAATGGGGAAAAGTTACCGGGGCTACAAAATATAAAATATTCCGCGCGACTTCCAAATCCGGTTCTTATAAACGGATTGCAACGGTAAACGGCGCGTCTGTCACAAATTATACCGATAAAAAAGTAATTTCCGGTAAAACATATTATTATAAAGTGCAGGCATATTCGGACGGCAGCGGCATAGTCGCATCCGGCAGCGGAAACAAATCCGATGCAAAAGGAACGACGAGTGCATATGCGATCATGGGAAATACAACGGTAACGGCAGACCAGATGGCGGCGCTTTTCAAAGCGTCCGGAAGATCGTATCCTTCGGGGATTTATAAGAGCAAAGGCGCGGGAAGTCTCAAAAAATTCTGCGAGATCGTAATAGATGAGAGCAGGAGAGAAGGGGTAAAGGCAGAAGTTATTTTTGCGCAGGTCTGTCTGGAAACCGGATATCTGTCGTTCGGAGGACAGGTTTCTGCCGAACAGTGCAATTTTTCCGGTCTGGGCGCTACGGATGACGGCGCTGCCGGAGCGACGTTTCCGGATGTCAAAACGGGTATCCGCGCGCAGGTGCAGCATTTGAAAGGGTACGCGTCCAAAGACAGTTTAAACGGAAAATGTGTAGATCCCCGGTTCGGGTATCTTTCGTATAAACGCGGCTGTGCAAAATACGTTCAGGATCTTGGCGGCGGAAACTGGGCGACAGACCCAAATTATGCCACAAAGCTGATGATTTTGATCAAAGCGATGAAGAGTTATTAACAGATACCTGGAGGTGAGGCGATGTCCAGCAGAAAAAAGCGGGAGGCAGAATTTCAATATTATGAAATTCCCCATGGAGAGCGTCTGTTGGCACTGCCCAATCAGCGGGTTGCATGGGATTACGGAAATATACAGGAGTCTGATAAACGGCATTTCCACAATCTTCTTGAAATCGGATGCTGTATCTCAGGCAGCGGCAGGATTTTTTTTCAGTCTCACGCGATAGATTACGGACCGGGAATGATTACCGTGATACCCCAGAATATATTACATGAAACGGTGAGCCGGACGCATATCGGGAGCCGCTGGGATTATTTTTATATAAATCCGGGAGACCTGCTTCGGGAATTTTATCCGGACAATCCGTTGTTTGTGAAACGTATTTTAGAACGGGTAAATAGCCGGGAGCAGTATTATCCGGAGGCGCTGCATGCATCCCTGGCATCTTTGGTGCGGTTGATCAACGACGGATGCAAAGTACGGGCGGATTATTCCGGAGAATATATCAGAGGATTGCTTCTGGCTCTTTTGACGGCAGTCGGAAACGGCGGTGCGAAATACGAACACCGTACGGAATATGAAAAACCGCGGGAAGATCTTTGCCAGATTTCCGGAGCGCTGGAATATATCGGAACGAATTATATGGAACATATTAGGCTGAAGGCTCTGGCAGACGCCTGTAATTTAAGCGAAACGCATTTTCGAAGGCTGTTTGTGGCCTACATGCACATGACGCCGGTAGAATACATCAATTTGGTTCGGATCAAGCAGGCCTGTACCATGATTGAAAGAACAGACTGCTCAATGGAAGAGGCGGCGGAACAGGCGGGGTATACAGCCGTTTCCACATTTAATCGGAATTTCCGCAAGATTGTAGGGACGTCGCCTTACCAATACAGAAAAAACAGCAGAGACCGTAACGGGAAGCATGTATTATGAATTTGGTAAGTTGCACAAAATATATAGTGATTATTCAGTAAAAAGAGTGGATTCGACTAAGAAAATGGTCGGATACGCTCTTTTTTTGGTTGAATATGAAAACAATGAAGTATAAAAAATTGGTATAATACACACATAAACAAAATGGAAATAAGTAAAATGTGGGATAATCTCATAGTATCATTTGGCCAAATGAAATTTCCTTGTTTATGATTTCATCTATTGCAAAAAGGCATGGAGAGCGTATTACCGTCTCATCGTGCAGACGAAAAAGCACAGAGAAATCTTTAAAAAACTCAGCAAATCGTTTTGGGAGGAAACAAGAATGAAAAGAAAAGTAATGTCGCTTTTATTAGCAGGCACCATGGTTGCGACCATGTTTGCAGGCTGCGGTGATAAGAAAGAAGAAGCACCGGCAACAGACAACAACAATGATACCGTAGAAGATACCAGTGCACCGGCAGACGATGCAGCAAACGAAGAAGACAATGCTGCAGAAGAGCAGACACTGAAAGTAGCAGCTTTGGAAAGCGGATACGGCGCAGATATGTGGACAGAAGTAGCAGCAGCATTTGAGGCTTCTCATCCGGGCGTTACCGTAGAACTTACAACCGACAAAAAATTAGAGGACGTGATCAGCCCGAATATGCGTGCCGGAGAATATCCGGATGTTGTACATCTTGCAACAGGACGTGAAGCAGGCCTGACAGAGACTTTGACAAAAGAAAAAGCATTGATGCCTTTGACAGACGTATTGGATATGACCGTACCTGGCGAAGACGTAACCGTAAAAGATAAAGTGATTCCGGGATTCCTTGATACACTTGGAACCAACCCATACGGCGATGGCGTTACCTACTACGCTCCGATGTTCTACAGCCCCTGCGGATTATTCTACAATGCAGGTCTTTTAAAAGAAAAAGGCTGGGATCTTCCTACTACCTGGGATGAGATGTGGGAGTTAGGCGACAAAGCGAAGGCAGAAGGCATCGCATTATTCACATATCCGACAACCGGATACTTTGATGCATTTACATATGCTCTGTTAGCTTCTTCAGGCGGATCTGATTTCTACAACAAGTGCATGACTTATGAAGACGGCATTTGGGAAAGCCCAGAAGCTACGAAAGTATTTGAAATCGTTGGCAAATTGGCACAGTATACAGAAGGCACGACAGTTGCAAACGCAAATGACGAAGGCTTTACAAAGAACCAGCAGTTAATCCTTGACAACAAAGCAATCTTCTGCCCGAACGGTACATGGTTAGTTGGCGAGATGGCTGAGGCTCCGAGAGCAGAAGGATTTGAGTGGGGCTTTACGGCAGTTCCGGCAGTAAACGACGGCGAGAACGGAAGTTCTTTCACATTCTTTGAGCAGTTATGGGTACCTGCAGAAGCAGCAAATCCGGATCTTGCAAAAGAATTCGTAGCTTATATGTATTCAGACGAAGCAGCACAGATTTTTGCTAAATCTGCTGCAATTCAGCCGATCGCTGGCATCAGTGATTCTTTAGAAGGCGACAACAAAATGTTCTACAGCATCTATGACAACGGCGCAACCGCAGTTATGGGCGGATTTGCAGCTACAGCTCCTGTAGAAGGCGTATCTATGGCAGATACATTGTTCGGAACCGTGAACAGTATTGTAAGCGGAGACAAGACAGTTGAAGAATGGCAGGCAGCAGTAGAAGCAGCAAGCGATCAGTTAAGAGACGCAATGGAATAAAGCATAACAGCAGGCGTTCCGAAGGTTCTTGCCTTCGGGACGCTTTTTTAGAGCATGCCGGTAAAAGTGACCGGTAAAACAGGAATGGAGGTATGGATGTGAAAAAGGGCAAAGCAAGAAGTGTTTTTATTGGGGTATGCGTGGCGCCGGCCGTCATTTTATTTTTCATTTTTATGATCATCCCCACATTCAATGTATTTAAAATGTCGCTTTACAAATGGGGCGGATTTTCCAACAACAAGCAGTTTGTCGGACTGGAAAATTTTAAAAAGTTAATGTCAGATACAATTTTTTTGCGTACGTTCCAGAATTCAATTCTTTTGGTAGTTTGTGTAACTGTAATTACAATGGCTCTTTCTCTGATCTTTGCAGCAATTATTTCCAGAGAGAAAATTAAGGGAGAGAATTTTTTCCGAATTATTTTTTACATACCAAATATTTTATCAATCGTTATTATTTCGGCAATTTTTTCGGCGATTTATGATCCTAATACGGGATTGTTAAACAGTCTGTTAAGCATTTTCCGTGGAGAAAAAGATCCGATCCTATGGTTGGGTGATCAGAAAATCGTTATTTTCAGCCTTGTGATTGCTTTAATCTGGCAGGCAATTGGTTATTATATGGTTATGTATATGGCAAGTATGGCAAGCGTGCCAGAAAGTCTCTATGAATCAGCAGACTTAGAAGGGGCAAATCATGTACAGCAATTCTTTTCCATTACACTGCCTTTGATTTGGACTAATATCAGGACAACATTGTCCTTTTTCGTGATCAGTACGATCAACTTAAGCTTCCAGCTTGTGAAAGTACTTACAAACGGCGGACCGGACGGGGCTACGGAGGTATTCTTAAGTTATATGTACAATCAGGCGTATACGAACTCATCCTATGGCTACGGCATGGCAATCGGCGTTATGGTATTCTTGTTTTCCTTTGGCCTGGCAGCAATGATCAGTTTTGTTACCAAGCGGGAACCGTTAGAATTTTAAGGAGGAGCGCAAATGAAAAAGAAAAATGGAATGAGTTTAAAAACTTTATACAGAATATTTGTTTACGTTGTGCTTCTGGCGTTGGCAGTCAGCATTTTTGTGCCTGTGGCATGGGTATTTTTGGCATCCATCAAGGAGAATTCAGAATTTTACGGCAGTCCGTGGACGATGCCGAAAGGGTTCTATATTCAGAACTTTATCGACGCGTTTGAAAAAGCAAATATGGGACAGTATTTCCTGAATTCGATTCTGGTAACGGCTATGGCGCTTGTTTTGCTGCTGGTCATTGCTTTACCGGCATCTTACGTACTTGCAAGATATCGCTTTATCGGAAGCAAGATTTTGAACGTATTGTTTATGGGCGGTCTCTTTATCAATGTAAACTACATTGTAGTTCCGATCTTTTTGATGTTTGTAGACGCAGATACATTTATCAGAAAGATGGGCTTTAGTGAAGGATTTTTCCTGAACAATCTTTTTATTCTGGCATTGGTATATGCATCCACCGCATTGCCGTTTACCATTTATCTGCTTTCCGGTTTCTTTATTACGATTCCAAGGGATTATGAGGAAGCGGCGCATGTGGATGGCAGCGGTTATTTCAGAACTATGGTGCAGATTATGATGCCTATGGCTCTGCCGAGTATCATTACGGTTATTTTGTTCAATTTCTTATCGTTCTGGAATGAATATATCATTGCTATGACGCTGCTGACCAAAGATGCCAAAACGCTGCCGGTAGGTTTGATGAACCTGACGCAGGCACAGAGGGGGGCTGCGAATTACGGGCAGCTGTATGCAGGTCTCGTGATCGTAATGCTTCCGACACTGATTTTATATATTATGGTTCAAAAGAAACTGACGCAGGGAATGAGTCTTGGCGGATTAAAGGGTTAATAAGGAGGAATCGATATGGAAGAGAACAAAAAATGGATTGTTGTATTGATCAATACCGTACTCTTTATTGCTTGTATGGCGCTTGTGATTGTAGGACAGCGCAGAATTGAAGCGGCCGGACTGATAATGCAGATGGTCGGTTTGGTTGGAATTCTGTTATTGATCTATTTCTACAATAGAAAATATCAATAGACACAGTAATATGAAAAATGGGACAGAAAAGGCTTTTCTGGGAAGAAAAGTCTTTTCTGTTTTTATACATGTTTTTTAGGAGGAGATATAGGATGGGTCTGGTAAAGCGATGGGTGAGCGCTTTTTTGGCAGGAGCTGTGGTTTTTTGCGGGATGCCGGTACAGGCGCAGGCTGCGCCTGAGATTGTGGCAGGAAATTATGAGATTGATATGGAGCGGATTCCGCAGGTACATTTTGCGGAGCATAAGAATTGGGAGTATTTGTATCAGACGGCGTGGGATAGTCATAAGAGCAATATCAGGGAGGTTTCAAAAGGATTGAATCCGGAACTTACTACGGATGAAAAGCAGTCATATTATGTGGACGAAGCGTTTGACGACAGAATTTTCCAATGGGATACGCTGTTTATGATGCTTTTTGATAAATACGGGCTGCATGAATTTCCGACTTTGAATTCCATGGATAATTTTTATTATCATCAGTATGATACGGAGGACGAATCGGACGGATTTATTTCGAGAATGATTTATGAGGCGGATGGACGGGATCATTACCAGGATTATCGGAACGTGGATGCGATCAATCCGCCGATGTTTGCGTGGGCAGAGTGGGAACAGTATAAGATCCATGGAGATATTGAGCGATTTTTAAAAACCGTGAAAGGCAAACCGATTATTGACAGGCTGGATTCCTATTATCAGTTTATCAAGCGCACGCGCAGGCATAAAACGGGGCCTGCAGCCGGATTGTATGTGTCAAACGGTCAGGGGAGCGGACTCGATAACACGCCGGATCAGGATTATCAGGGCTGGGGGCAGGCTGTAAAAGATATGTCATTCCAGCAGGTACAGGCGGCTGTCTACCTGCAATTGATTGCTGCGGAAATTTTAGAAAAGAAAACGGGATTGACGGCAGATGAGAGACAAAAATACGAAGATTTGAAAGAGAAATACAAGCAGGAAGAGGAAGAACTCACGGCGTTGATTCAGGAAAAACTGTGGTCCGAAGAAAAAGGATGTTTTTTTAATATGGACAGCAGGACGGGAGAATTAAAAGACGTGGTAACGCCGATGGCGTTTTGGTCGCTGGCAGCCGGGGTTGCGACAAAGGAACAGGCGGACCGCATGATAGAAGGCTATGCGTTCAATTCCAATAAAATGTTCCGTCCAAACGGTCTTTCTACGGTCTGTTATGATTATCCTTCTTTTAAATCATCCGGCGGATACTGGAATGGCGCCATGTGGTCGCCGGCATCGTTTCAGTGGTTAAAAGGGCTTCAAAATTACGGATATGATGCAATTGCATTTGAAGAGGCGGTGCGGCATGTCAACGGTATGGCAGACGTCTGCAGCAAAGGAGCCTATGACAGAAACGGAAATTTTTTACATACGCTTTGGGAAAATTATTCTACAGAATACGCTATGCCGGGTTCCACCGAGTTTTCCGACACACAGCCGGCACGGGCTAATTTTGTAGGATGGGCGGGTGCGATCGGAATCGGTTCCCTCATAGAAGATATCATGGGAATTACTATAAAAGGAAACGAAAATGTCATAGAGTGGAAAATCCGTCTGACGGAAGCGTTCGGTATAGACCATTTGTATTTTAACGGGCCGAACGGTGAAAATTTCGTGGATTTAGCCTGTGCAGAACGTGTGAGCGTGTCTTCGGGCGCAAAATTGACCGTAAAGGCAGAGCATGCGTTTAAACTGCGCGTCAGTGTCGGAGGACATAGTGAAACGATACAGGTAGAAGCCGGAGAGCATCAGTATCTGGTGGACGGGACGGATGGAAGAGAAAGTTATCTTGGAATAAAAACGACAAAAGCGCCGGAGAAATATTTTACGGCGGATCAAATGAAGAAAGCGGACAGCGCCGTTTCTTTTGGCGCAGAAGGAAATTCTTCCAGGCAAGACGGACTGCCTGGTCAGATAGAATCCGGAAACGGCAGGATTTTTAATGTGAATACGGTGGGACATTATCGAACGAATGGCAGTTATCCGACAGAGCTGCGCGATAGCGCCGTAATGAAGAGCTTTGGGACGAAAGACGCCATGGAGTATGTGAAGGCGACGTCGCCTTTCGGAGCGGAAGGGTTTATGTTTCTGGTTCCCGCTTCCAATTCCATGCAGACGGTAAAAGTTCTGGTAGGTGTAAAAAACGGAACTGCGGAAGTAGAAGCGGATTTGCTGGACGCGTCAGAACTGACGGAAGCGGTAAAGCTTCAGGGAGGCAGTGAAGAAAGCGTTTATGCCGTTGGAATTCCGAACTGTGCAGCGGGAGAGACAAATATGATGGTGACGATTGCCATGGAAGAAACCGGCGGCGTACAGGGAGAGATCAGTTTAAAGGCAATATTGCTGGAAAACGACGGGAAGGAAGTTTTGCAGGCTCCAGAGGATGTGAGCGCAGTGTCTGCGGATACGGCGCTTATGGTGAACGCCCGCGCTCCTGAAGGGACGAAGTATGACGGTTACCGCATTTATTATAAGAAAAGAGATGCATATGAATGGCAGACAAAAGAGACTTCCGGTATGCCCTTTTTGCTGCAGGGCCTGGAAAATTTCAATCGTTATGATATTTTTGTAACCGGCGTAAAAGACGGCAGGGAATCAACAGATTCACAGACGGTTTCGCAGATTCCGGAACAGACGGTGCAGACAGATGCAAAGCGCGCATACCAGGACTGGATCCGCGTGCAGGAACAGGTCTTAAATGGAAATGAGGCATTTTCCCAAGTTGCAGACGATTTGAATTTTAATGTAGGCGGTACGACGTATGGTACAACGTTTACTTTTTCCAGCAACAGCCATCTGGCGAAATACGGGCTGCGGAATGACGGGACGGTAGTGAATCCGATTCTTCCGCAAAAAAATTTGGAAACTGTGCTTAAGGTTACGGCGGTCTGCGGAGATACCAAAATTACGATTACGGTTCCGCTCACTGTTCTTGCCGTAACTTCAGAGGAAATTCCGGATCCGGATGATTCGGATACGCAGGTAAAATTCATGCAGACTGCGCAGCCGCAGACGGTCAATTTGACAGAAGAAGGAAGTATGGACTGGAAGCTGTTTACGCAGACCGATTTGGCACGGATTGAGAGGAAAGCGAACGGCAGCGGAATTTCAAATCTCTCGGCAATTCAGGAAGTGACCAAGCAAAACGGCGATCCGTCAGATGCGGTCTTTCATTATACGGACGGATCCGGCAATCCGGAAGGGGCGTATAACAAAGGGATTGTCTTTGAGAAAGAAGGAAACGGGATTCGGTTTGATCTTCCGTACCGCCAGGGAAGACAGAAAGCCGGCATATACCTTGGCGCATGGTCTGCAAAAGTAAAAATCAATGCTGCGGTAATGAAGGAAGACAGGATTGTAAAGGAGTATACGGAATATTTTGATACCGGCAAGCTGGATTCTAACGCTCCTGCCGTTTATCAAACCGTTTATCTGGATTATTCGCTGGAAGATCCGGATGCCATACTGCGGGTAGAATTGAGCAATGCCGTATTATATGATAGTACATGGGGAAATTTTAATTTGGGCGCGATTACGTTAAACGGCAGCTTTTTTGCAGAAGCCAAAGCGGCAGAACACGGAACGCTGATCATCACCAATCCCATCGCATCTGCCGGAGAAGAGGTAACGGTGTTCGCCGTTCCCGGCGAAGGGTATTGCCTGAAACCGGGAAGTTTGAGATATTGCCGAAAAGAGGACGGACAAGAAACTTTGATCGAAGGAGAGTCTTTTTACATGCCGGCAGGAGACGTCACGGTGAAAGCGGACTTTATTAAGGAGCGGGCGCCGCTTGTCACATCCATAACCGTAAGCCTGGAACGATCTGTTTTGGCGGTTGGAGAGCGCACAAAGGCGATGGCCCGGATTGTTCCGGAAGACGCCGTAAAAACGGTTGTATGGTCTTCTTCCAACCAGGCGGTTGCAACGATCAATGCGGACGGCGTCATTACGGCGGCGGGAGAGGGAACCGCAAAGATTACTGCCGCGGCGGCCGATGAAAGCGGGATATCTCAAAGCGTAAATCTTACGGTAACGCAGGGAAAGAAACCGGTTTTGGGAAACGTGTACGAAAGCGGAGGATATCGTTATAAAATTACGAATTTAGAGAAAAAAACCGCAGAAGCTGTCGGAAGCAGCAGTAAAAAGATGAAGCATATCACGGTGCCGGATTATGCGACGATTTTAGGGCAGAGGTATCAGGTGACGGCAGTCGGGCCGAAGGCGTTTCGGAATTGTAAACAGGCCTCCAAAGCCGTAATCGGAAAATACGTGGTAAAAATTGGAAAACAGGCGTTTGAAGGATGTACGGCAATGAAGAAAGCAGCTTTGAAAAGCAGCAAACTGACGGAAATCGGAAGCAAGGCGTTTTACCGCTGTAAGGCTCTGCGAACGGTTACAGTAAAAAGTAAGAAGCTTAAGAAAGTGGGGAAACATGCGTTTAAGGGAATCCATAAACATGCGGTATGCAAGGCACCTGCCGGTAAGAGAGCTTCCTATCGAAAACTGCTTGGATGGAAATAAAAATAGGCTATTCTCAAATGGACAAATCTATGATATAATACAAAAAACATGAAATCAGCTTAGAAAAGGAAGTAGATAATATGACAGAAAGCGGATTGTTGATATTTTTGGGAATCATTGTTCTGTTTGTCGTCGTTGTCGCAGTGGTAACGGTCGTATCGGCAGTGACAAGCGCCGTAGCAGCCGTTGCGCAGAAAAATTTTGAGGACGAAGAATAAAATAAGAACCTGCTTTACAGTAATTCAGAATGTTAAAAAGTCTGAAACCTTGCATGCGTGCATATGGTTTCAGACTTTTTTGCAGTTTGTTTTATTTCTTTTCTTTTTTCATTGGCTTCATGTCTACGCCGCGGCTTGCATCCGCGTTCGGATTTTCACCAAACGTATAATCTTTGCCCGGAAGAACGGCGTTCAAAAAGATGCCTGCGATTGCGGCAATGGCAAGACCGGTTAACGTGATGGACGTACCGGAAACGGAAAACGTCAGACCGGAGGAAAAACCAAGTCCGGAGACCAAAATAACCGCTGCAATGATTAAATTTCTGGATTTGGTGAAATCCACATGATTTTCGACCACGTTGCGTACGCCGATGGCAGAGATCATTCCGTAGAGCATAAAGCTGACGCCGCCGATGATTGCGGCGGGAAGCGAACTGATGATTTCGGAAAATTTCGGCAGGAAGCTTAAGATGATGGCATAGACGGCGGCAAGGCGGATCACTTTCGGATCGTATACCTTACTCAGCTCTAATACGCCGGTATTTTCTCCATACGTGGTATTGGCAGGACCGCCGATACACGCAGAAAATGAAGTTGCCAGCCCGTCGCCGATCAACGTGCGGTGCAGACCCGGATTTTCGATAAAATTTTCACCGACGGTAGCGGAAATGGCGGACATATCCCCGATATGCTCCATCATAGTCGCGAGGGCGATCGGTGCCATCACTAAAATTGCCGTCACATCAAATTTACACCACTGAAACGGCGGAAGCCCTACCACGGACGCTGCCGCTACATTTGTAAAGTCTAAAATTGCCGAACCGTCCGGGTTTGTAATTCCGCAGGCATTCATTAAAAGAGCGGCTCCGTAGGAAATAGTGACTCCCAGCAAGATCGGGATAATCCGGAACATTCCTTTTCCCCAGATATTAAAAATGATAATGACGGAAAGTGCGATCAATGCCAGAAACCAGTTGGAAGATGCGTTTGTCACGGCCGATGGTGCAAGGCTTAATCCGATACAGATAATAATCGGACCGGTTACAACCGGAGGCAAAAAGCGCATGACTTTTTTAATGCCCGCCAGTTTAATGACAAGCGCAAGAATGAGATATAGCAATCCGGCAATTACAATGCCTCCGCAGGCATAGGGGAGTTTTTCTCCCATAGACATATCTTTAAAAATTCCGGTCTCTAAGTTTGCAACAGTGGAAAAACCGCCTAAAAATGCAAAGGACGAGCCAAGAAAAGCCGGGACTTTCAACTTGGAACACAGGTGGAAAAATAAGGTTCCCACACCTGCGCAGATCAAAGTTACCTGGATCGATAAGCCTTCGCCCTCAAAATAATTGTTTACCAGAATAGGTACTAAAATGGTAGCACCGAACATAGCGAACATATGCTGCAGGCCTAAAATCAGCATCTTGGGTACGCCAAGGACTGCGGCGTCGCGGATCGGTTCTGTTTCGTGGTTCATTTGTAAACTCCCTCCTGTAATATTACATAGACTAACACTTCTCCGGCTGCGGATACATTTCGCCAAACGTTTCTACCGTAACTTTTTTTATTTTCTGCGTCTCCATGGGACGATCGTTGTAGTCGACTGTGGTTTCCGCAATCTTATCGACAACGTCCATGCCTTCTGTAATTTTACCAAAAGCCGCATAAGCGCCGTCTAAATGAGGGGCGTCTTTGTGCATGATGAAAAATTGGCTTCCGGCGGAGTCGGGCATCATAGAACGTGCCATGGACAGTATGCCCGCCGTGTGTTTTAAGTCGTTTTCAAAGCCGTTTTGGGCAAATTCTCCTTTGATTGCGTAGCCGGGACCGCCCATGCCGGTTCCTTCCGGGTCGCCGCCCTGAATCATAAAGCCGCGGATCACGCGATGGAAGATCAGTCCGTCGTAAAAACCGCTGCCTGCTAAGGAAATAAAGTTGTGTACGGTGTTTGGTGCAAGATTGGGGTAAAGCTCGGCTTTCATGATGTCGCCGTTTTCCATTTCAAATGTTACAATTGGATATTGTGTCATGTCAGACCTCCTTTTTGTTTTCTGCAACACATTGTAGCATATAATATAGAAAAAACAAAATTTTTTTGTGACAGAATAGGAAGAAAGTATCGCCGTATTCTGTAAAAATCCGTTGCGATTCTTCTTTTTTCCCCGTATAATAGAAAAGAACTTTCAATTTATAAAAGAAGAAACAAAGGAGAAGCAATGAGTATTTACGATACATTAAATGAACCGCAAAGGCAGGCGGTACTTCAGACAGAAGGTCCCGTTTTGATTCTGGCAGGGGCAGGAAGCGGAAAAACGAAGGCATTGACCTGCCGGGCGGCATATTTAATAGAAGAAAAGGGCGTCAGTCCGTATCAGATCATGGCGATTACATTTACCAATAAAGCTGCGGGAGAGATGCGGGAGCGGATCAGCCAGATGGTCGGATGCGGTTCGGAGGGCATTTGGGTGACGACGTTCCATTCTACCTGTGTTCGGATTTTGAGACGGTATATCGACAGGATTGGGTTTGATACGAATTTTAGTATTTATGATGCAGACGATCAGAAGACGTTGATGAAAGAGCTGTGTAAAAGACTGGAGGTCGATACGAAAATATACAAAGAAAGAGCACTGCTGGCAGCAATTTCTTCTGCAAAAGACGAACTGATCGGACCGATGGAATTTGCAAAAAACGCGGGTTCGGATTACATAAAACAAAAGCAGGCGCAGGTTTACCTGGAATATCAGAAAGCGTTAAAGAAGAATAATGCGCTGGATTTTGACGATTTGATTTTTTATACGGTAGAGCTGTTCCGCAAAGACGAGGAAGTGCTTGCCGGTTACCAGGAGCGGTTTCGTTATATTATGGTCGATGAATATCAGGATACCAATACGGCGCAGTTTCAGCTGATCCGTCTGCTGGCAGACCGCTATAAAAACTTATGCGTCGTAGGAGATGACGATCAGTCTATTTATAAGTTCCGCGGCGCCAATATCTACAACATTTTAAATTTTGAAACCTATTTTCCACAGGCGGTTGTCATCAAATTGGAACAAAATTACCGTTCCACACAGAATATTTTGGATGCGGCGAATGAAGTGATTGCCAATAACCGCAGTCGAAAAGCAAAAAGGCTGTGGACGGCAAATGAAACGGGAGACAGGATCCGTTTCTATCCGTTTGAAACGGCATACGAAGAGGCTGAATTTACGGCAAAAGATATTATGCAGAAAGTCTATAAGCAGGGATACCAGTACCGTGACTGTGCAATTTTATACCGCACCAACGCGCAGTCCCGTCTGTTTGAAGAGAAATTTGTCGTGTCCAATATTCCGTATAAAATCGTAGGCGGAATTAATTTCTATGCAAGGAAAGAGATCAAAGACCTTCTTGCGTATTTAAAAACGATTGACAACGGCAGCGACGACCTGGCAGTACGGCGCATTATCAATGTGCCCAAACGAGGCATCGGAGCCACGACGTTAAATCGTGTACAGGAGTATGCCATTGCCAGGGAACTCAGTTTTTATGATGCGTTAAAGGCGGCGGACGATATTCCTTCGATCGGAAAGGCGAGTGCGAAAATACGTCCGTTTGTCCTGTTGATTCAGTCCATGCGCAGCAAACTCGGTCTGATCGGCGTGACGGAACTGCTGGAAGAAGTCATCGAAACAACGGGATATGTGAAAGAGCTGGAAGAGGAAGGAACGGAAGAAGCGGCGGCGCGCATTGAAAATATTGATGAACTGATCAGTAAGGCGGCTGCTTATGAGGAAGCGGAGGAAGAACCTTCGTTAAGCGGATTTTTAGAGGAAATAGCGCTTGTGGCAGATATTGACAGTTTGGAGGAGGACAGTAATTATGTCGTTCTGATGACAATGCACTCCGCAAAAGGGCTCGAATTTTCCAATGTATACCTTGCCGGGATGGAAGACGGATTATTTCCGAGCTATCGGTCGATCGTATCGGATACGCCGATCGAAGACATGGAAGAAGAGCGGCGTCTGGCATATGTGGGAATTACCAGGGCAAAAGAACATCTGACGATAACGAGCGCAAGGATGCGTATGGTCCGCGGAGAAACCCAGTTTAATAAAGTGTCCCGTTTTGTGAAAGAAATTCCAAAAGAACTGCTGGAAGAGGGGGCGGCGCATGAAAGAGCCAAAGAACGTCTCAGCGAAGAACAACGTCCGAGAGAAGAAAACCGTAAGAGAGAAATGTTCCGGAAAGCAAAAGAAACGCTGCACCGGAAACCTATAGCGGCGGGAACCTATGATATGTCAAGGAATTTCGGCAGCGCACAAAAAGAAGCCCTGGATTACCAGGTCGGCGACCGCGTACGCCATATAAAATTCGGAGAAGGTATCGTCACACAGATTGCCGACGGCGGCAGAGATTATGAAGTGACGGTGGATTTTGATACCGCCGGGGTGAAAAAGATGTTTGCTGTCTTTGCAAAGCTGAAAAAAGTATAAAAATTCTAAAAAGTGTAATTTTTTATTTGTGAATAGGAAAAGATATGTTATAATAAATATGATGTATCATGCGAGGTCAGAAAAACGACAGATGTTTTTCTAAAAATAAACAAAAAGGAGTGGAAAGCATGAATAAAGTAGATGAGTTCTTGACGATGACGAAGTTAAATGACTTGCTGAAAAAGAAAGATGACGACGAGAAGAAAGCGACAAAAGTGATCTGGATTTTTGCAATTGTCGGAATCGTTGCAGCGATTGCAGCAGCAGCGTATGGAATTTACCGTTTCTTTACGCCGGATTATCTGGACGATTTTGAAGATGATTTAGAAGATGAGTTTGAAGATGATTTCTTTGACGATGACGAAGAGGAAGAAAGCGATAAATAATCCGAAGATCGGAAGATAGCAGAAAGAGCCGCAGATCAGCGGCTCTTTTTTCAGGCTGTCGGAAAATCACGGACAGTTACAGGAAAGGATCAACACAGAGATGAAAAAAGGACAGATAGCGGAAGGATTTGTGACAGAACTTGTATTTCCGAATAAAGGGATTGCATCAGCAGAAGACGGAAGCGAAGTCGTTGTAAAACATACGCTTCCGGGACAGAAAGTTTCTTTTGCCGTTCAAAAAGCGCGCAGAGGGAAATATGAAGGAAGGCTTCTGGAAGTTTTGGAAAAATCGCCGATCGAATTGGCGGAGCCCGCATGCAGGCATTTCGGCATCTGCGGCGGCTGTACTTATCAGAATGTGGCTTATGAGACACAGTTAAAACTGAAAGAAGAACAGGTGAGAAAACTGCTTTCGCCCGTATTGGCGGACGGCAGCATGGATTTTGATGCACTGTTTGAAGGGATCAAGAAAAGTCCGCGGGAGAGGGCCTATCGAAATAAAATGGAGTATTCGTTCGGAGATGAGCATAAGGACGGGCCGCTCGCACTTGGCATGCATAAAAGAGGCAGTTTTTACGACATTGCCAATGTGGACGGATGCCGGATCACGGATTTGGATTTCAGCAGGATTTTAGCGTGTGCGCGCGATTTCTTTAGTGAACAGGGAGTTTCTTTTTACCATAAAATGCGTCATGAGGGTTATTTACGCCATCTGCTCGTGCGCAAGGCGGCTAAAACCGGAGAAATATTAGTCGATCTTGTGACAAGCACGCAGACACAGGGGTTAGAGGAGCCGGTGCTTTTGCATGAGATGAAAGAGCGTATGATTAGACTTTCTTTGGATGGGAAGATTGTTGGGATTCTTCACACAAGAAACGATAGTCTTGCAGATGTGATACAGGACGACGGAACGGATATTTTATTTGGGCAGGATTATTTTTACGAGGAACTTCTGGGACTGCGTTTTATGATTACGCCGTTTTCCTTTTTTCAGACCAATTCCCTGGGGGCGGAAGTGCTTTATCAGACAGTCCGGGAGTATATCGAGGATGTAATGCAGGCGTTCGGGGAAAGGAACTGTACGGTATTTGACCTTTACAGCGGAACGGGAACGATTGCGCAGCTACTTTCTGCTTCGGCAGACAAGGTGGTCGGCGTGGAAATCGTAGCGGAAGCCGTAGCAGCGGCAAGAGAAAATGCCAGAAGGAACGGGCTTTCCAATTGTAAATTTATAGCGGGGGATGTGCTGAAGGTTCTCGATACAGTGGAAGAGGAACCGGATGTTATTGTATTAGATCCGCCCAGAGACGGAATACATCCAAAAGCGCTCAAAAAGATCATTTCCTACGGCGTGGAACGAATGGTTTATATTTCCTGCAAACCGACGAGCCTAGCGAGGGATCTGGTTCTGCTTCAGGGAGCAGGGTATGCGGTTGAGAGGCTTTGCTGCGTGGATATGTTTCCGTTTACGGGGAATGTGGAGACGTGCGTCCTTTTGGGTAGGAAATAGTTACACCTCTGATACTGTCTATGCGTATGTTGATTTTGAGCCGAAAGACAACGAATATTTGAAAGATATGCAGGGGTGTGCAACTTATACGGAAATCAAAGAATGGATAAAATCAGAGTATGATTTAAAAGTATCATCCTTGTATGTGGCACAGATAAAAGACAAATGTGGGTTTGAAAAGCGTCTGAATTACAATGTAGGCGATAATAAAAGCCATGTGCCGAAATGTCCGCAGGAGAAAGAAAAAGCGATTATGGCGGCTTTCAGGCATTTTAATATGATATGAGTTTTCAGTGTGGAAAAGTGAGCCGAAAGGCTTACTTTTTTTGCTCTTTTCAAACTATGAAATCAATGGTCGGGTGCTTTTTAAAAAAGGAGTACAGGCATTATGTATAAATATTTTGCAGAAGTAAAAAGCGTTGAGGAATTGCGGCAACGGTACAGAGAATTATTAAAAAAATATCATCCCGATAATGAGGGCGGCAGTGTGGAAATCACGCAAGAGATAAACACCGAGTATGATAGCTTATTTGCCATTTTAAGCGAAGAAAAGAGCGCAAACGAAGAAACCCCTAAGTATGACTATCAAGCGGAAAATGACGCTTTTAAAGAGATTTTAAACAAGATTATCCACATCAATTCAGATGTGGAAATCATTGGCTCATGGATATGGGTACACAGTGGGTATGAGTACAGGGAATTGCTTAAATCTACTGGTTTTAAATTTGCGCCGAAAAAGAAGTGCTGGTGTTGGCATTATGGCGATTATGTGCGGTATCACGATAAAGAAATTACGCTTGATGAAATCCGGCATAAATACGGAAGTAGGAAAGTCAGCAGTAAGTCCAAACAATATGCAATCGGTTAGACAGGAAAACGAGGATTTTTACTCGATTTAAAATTGGGTCATTCTTCTCATATATGAGGACATTTTATCCAAAATCATTTTTTGTTCTCGTATATGAGGGGAAAATAAAAGCGGCAAAAGGATTGATTTTATCCTGTTTAACGACCTACGCTGATAAATCATTGTAGCCAATATCAGCAATGTCAATAATATCCGGGCAGTAATCGGTAGTTGTATCTCCATGTTTCAAACGCTCATTTCTCAAGCGCAATAATTCCAACTGCCAATCTGAAACATTCTTCTTGCGTTCATTCTGAAATCTCTTGTAGAGTTTTTCCACGTTTTCACGGATTCTTTTTCCGGTTCGCTTGCTTTCCCGGTCAAGAAATTCGAGAAATTTAGCGTTCAGATTTTTTTCGTCTGAAACAATCTGATTGCAGATTTCAAGAATTTCTGCTACTTCTGTTTCCCTTTTCTGTACTTCCATTTCTTTGATAGCGACTGCTTGTAATTGTGCTTGAACGGTAGCTTTGTCATTCTCAACAGAGATACGCTCTTTTTCAAGTTCTTCCTTTTCTGCTTTTGACGATTTCATCATATCGGCAACAGCCATTTCCAGTTTATCTAATTCATTTCTCTTAATGCTCATTTTGAGTGCCTCCAATCTTAAATTTATTTTTCTATCAGACAACTCTTTGAGTTGGTCTGGGGTTAAGCCTTGTTGGTGCCACTCACCATTTTTGTCATAATATCCGGCAAGGTGTTCCTCAATCGGCTTGTTTTCTAATTCAATGTCATATCCTTTATCAATCAATGACTTTCGGATTTTTCTATGTAATCCGGCAAGCTGTTTTGGGCTTTTGAAAAATTTGGTTTGTGAAATCGTGCATTTAATTTCACCATCTTTTTCGGTTTCAAAGCACGGGATGAATGAAATATGTAAGTGAGGATTTGTTTCGTCTTTGTGGACTGAAAAACCAGTGATATTATTTTTCCCGAACTGTTTTTCTAAAATCTCGATTACATCCCACATCCATGTAATTTTGTGTTCTGCAATAGAATCACTGTCAAGTTGGACTACTAATGGACGGACAATCACTGTATCATTTTTTCCTTTTGCAGTGATTCTCGCTCCATGTTCTTTTGCGTATTCAATATGTTTGTTAATTGCGTCAACCATATCTTTAGAGTGGCTTGTTTTCTCCCACTGTCCGTTAGAATTTTTATAAAATGATTCGTTCAATAAAGTAAGGTCAGAATCAATGTCAGGGTTGCTATGCTGTACCTCACATACATTCATTTTATCTGTACCTCTGTCAATATGTCTGATATATCCAGCAATGCCGCCATGCCCTGTTGTGCTGTTTTTTGTACTTGTGTATTTGCCGGAATAATGGATTTTTATACTGGCGTCAAAAGATAAGTAACCAATTTTAATCACCTCATTTCTATATGTTATACCTCAATGATAAATCAGAATTTTCAGAATGCAACCCTTGTCAAGTATTTTTTAAAATTTTTTTCTGTATTTTTTTCTCCGGTTAGTTTCTGGCTTTTGCTAGGTTGCGCTGTCTATGGCGGTAGGCTTTTGCTTTCTCGAAAAGGTATCTCTTTCCTCCCGGTGTAGCAAAATACATCCATACCTAAAGAGTATGGATAATTTTGCAAGGGGAATGCTGCACATCCCCTTTGAACCCCTTGCTTTTGTTGCCCCGGCACTGTATCTCTTTTTTCCTGTTCGGTATCTATGGTGATAAGTTATAATTAAGGAATCGGGTGCAGGAGTAAAAAGAAAGGAACTGATACTATGAATGAAAAATATTTGGAATCTGCAATGCTTTTCGCACGTCTGTATGGAATTGCTGAAACGCTCAATCCGTGGACGAATCTTGACAATGAAAAGTTTGTCAGTATGATAAAAGAATGGACGGATGAATTTGTAAATGTGGAAAATGGGGATGTTTTGACATTCTTTGAATGGAAAATCTCACAAAAAAAGACAGGATATGCTGACTATATCAAGAATCAATCGCCCTGCCTTTAATTATCTTCTATTCTGTATTCTAATATGTCCGATACCTGACATTCTAATATTTCACAAAGTAGGTTCAGAGTTTTTGTTGTAATATCTTTTCCATGTTTCATTCTGTGTAACGTGTTCGCCGGAACGCCATGCTTAAAAATCAAGGCATACTCTGTAATGCCTTTTCTCAAAAGGGTGTCATAGAATGGCTGGTACGAAATCATATGGAAATCTCCTCTCAATTTTGTAAAAATCATACCATGCTCAATGTGTTGACTATGCCTAAAGTATGAAGTATAATTCTGGTTAAGGAGAATCCTGTCGAAAACGAGAAGATTTTCACAAGAATGATATTTTTGAATATACCAAAGAAAGGGGAATCATTATGAAACAAATCATCAAAAAATCAATCACAACTGTAATCATCATGGCTTTAGCTTTGACACTGGCTATGCCTGTTACTGCACAGGCGAAAGCAAAGCCAAAGCTGAACAAGACAAAAGTCACGGTAAGCATGAAGAAATCCTATCAGTTAAAGGTCGTAGGCTCATCTAAAAAAGCGACGTGGAAAAGCAGTAATAAGAAAGTCGCTACTGTATCAAAGAACGGTAAAGTGACTGGAAAGAAGAAAGGCTCTGCTGTAATTACTGCAAAAGTAAATAAAAAGACTTATAAATGCAAGGTGACAGTTAAGGCAGAAACGACACCAAAGCTGAATAAGACTAAGGTTACTTTGACTATGACGAATCAAAAGGGAAATCCTACCATTCAGTTAAAAGTCACAGGCACGAGAAAAAAAGTTAAATGGACGACTTCTAATACAAAAGTTGCCACTGTTTCTAAAACTGGCAAAGTGACCGCTAGGAGGAAAGGCTCTGCTGTGATTACTGCAAAAATAAATGACAGGACGCTAAAATGTAAGGTTGTTGTGAACGATACTCACAAACATCATTGGGCAGCGTATGATGACCCTCAACCTGAAAATATATTTGGTGTAGTTTGCTACTGTGGAAAAGTTTTTGCATCTGTGGAAGAATGGGAACCGCACGCTTTTGAATATGATGATATATTATTAGAATCAACATTGAATGGTCGTCCTGCGCCGGAGTGGGCGGTACATAATGGCTTTTCTGGCGTTAAAACCGTTTATAAAAGTTGGATTTGGTATTACTATTGCGATATATGCGGCTTTAAGGACTGGGATGATGAATATTCACATCCTGTAGAAGCGGTAATTTGTTCAGGTTGTAAAAAGGAATTCAAAAACTATGAGGAATGGAACAAGCACTTCTTGGAAAATTCTTGGAATGGTGATGAAAGCCATAGGAAGTGCACAGTTCGTATTCGGCAGTGACTTACCTCTATGTTATTTGGGTATGTATGACCGGGATAATGCCCCCTAAATTTCGTTGCGATCTATCGTTTCACTTTATCGCAACAAAATTTAGGGGCGTTGTTTTTGTCTGAAATCGTTCTTAGACTTTTTCTTTGGTAAAATTTCACAAATTGCTTTAAATGGAATAATTAGGTAGATTTTCTTGTAATTATTCCTTTAACTATTCCTGCTGGCAATGGCTGTCCGGGGGCAAAACCGTCGCCGAAATGCCCGTGCAGTATCGACAAGCCCTACTGCACGGGCATATATGTGCGTGGTACAAAGAGGGGGGAGGATAAATGGAAGAATCCAATAATACCCTGAAAAATAAAGGCTTTAGTGGGTATAATTAAAAAATGTATTTCGACATAAAAAGGATGTCAGAAAAGTGTAGACATTGTAGACAAACAGGGATTATCCAGCGCTGGCAAGGCTTCCAGCGTCTACAAGGTGTCTTTTTTTGTAGACAGAAATGTAGACAAAATGTATACAGAAAGAGATTATCCAGTACTGGCAAGGCTTTGAGCGTCTACATTTTGGAAACCTGTTTGTATACAGAATGCGTTACGGATGGGAGATAAAGACAATATCCTGCATACAAACCTGTGGATTTGAACTTCTGAGACCTTATTGCTGTTTATCTATTGTGCAATATACACAAAAATGGATTTGGAATGGATAAACAAAAATTTAGACTTCTTGACATTGTTTTTTGTGCAGTATTTTAAATTTGGAAAAAGATTGACAAATCGAAAAATAGCTGATACAATAATCCCCAAAAATAAAATATTATTGTGCTTTCCTCACAGGAAGTTCCGTCAGACGGAGATAACCAGTATATTTAATTTCCAAATATATGAGTGCTGATAAGACGGACGTGGGGGAAATATATCGCATTGGAATAACCAAGACCAGAGGAAATTTCTGGTAGAGCCACGTATGGCAGGCGGTGTAACAAATATGGATTCTGATTAGTGAATTTCGCTAATCAGGGTTTGTATATGTTACACCGCTTTTTTTATTTGGCTTTTCCAATGGAGCAGGAAAGGGCGGTGATAATGTGGATACCTCGTAAGCAGTCAGGAGAAGTTTGCAACTTGTTCCGGTCAATCAATTTCAAATAGAAAACGATTAAAAATATCTTTCAGAACATGACGAATAAAAAAGAAAGGACGGTAGAATAAAATGGCTACTAAACAAGCAAAACTGACAATATTAACATTTGCACAGGATTTTCAGTCCGGACACTGGAACTGGACAGACGAGGAGAAGAAAAAGCTCGGAGATGTGGAGGAAATGGGAAAAATCATCAAGTCCCGTTTGGAGAATGCCGGGTGCGAAATACAGGAAATGTACGCTGTCAAACACGATAAAGACGAAAAGCGGTGGTGGAATGAGTACAAAAAAGATTACGAGGTACAGTTCAAATCCAATCACGCCCATTTTGTCATCAAGTTTGAAAAAGGAAAAGGAAAAACATTGCCGGAGCTTGCCAGAGAAATCGGCATTGAAGAAAATTATATTGAAAAGCCAAAAAGCGGAAGTCACAGTTATGACAATATGCTTTCGTATTTAATCCATATTAAATATGAGAAAAAGTATCAATATGATGTCAACGCAGTCTACACGATTACCGGGAAAAAGTATATTGAATATTACCGTGAAAAGTATGAATCATGGACAAAGGGCAGGGCTGAAATCAGTGTAAAGAGTGCAAAGGAGCTTATCAATTTTTTGAAGATGGGAATCTTAAAAGGCGAAATCGAAAGAAAAGATATTGCACAAAATGATGAATGGCTGTTCGCCTATGCCTTAAATAAAGACCTGCTTGACAAGGCTTTTGAGGGGCGTAATGTCATCACTGGCCTTAAACGTAGATATCCACAAGAATAAAAACCATAATCAAAAAAACGTCTGCTTTTTTGGTCTGCCCAATCATATCCTGCGTTCGGATTCCAGTCAAGAACGTGTTTTTAACAGATCTTGACTGGAATCCGAACGCAGGATTGAGGGCACACAAGCCAAAGAAAGCGGGCATACAGGCTCATTGCCTGTTTAAGAAATGATAATAGGAACGGGAGCGGTTTTATACAGACTGGAAAAGCCGCATAAAATAAACGAAGAAAAGAAAGGAAAATATTTATGGTGAAAAAACTAAGATGTTACCTATACACAAGGGTTTCCACGGAAATACAGGTTGACGGGTATTCCCTGAACGCCCAAAAGGAACGGTTAAGGAGCGAGGCGGAACATCGTGGGATGAAAGTGGCTGGCGAATATAGCGACGAGGGGAAATCCGGCAAAAACATAACGGGCAGACCGGAGTTCCAAAAAATGCTGGATGATATTAAAGACGGAAAAGACAAAGTGGATTATGTCCTTGTGTTCAAATTGTCGAGATTTGGGCGAAACGCCGCCGACACGCTTAACAGTCTGCAATATATGGAAGATTTCGGCGTGAACCTTTTATGCGTCGAAGATAGCATAGATTCTGCCGGCGCGTCCGGCAAGCTGATGATTTCCGTATTGGCGGCGGTCGCAGAGATTGAACGTGAGAACATTAAGGAGCAGACGATGGCGGGGCGGCAGCAAAAAGCCCGTGACGGCAAGTGGAATGGCGGCTTTGCCCCTTATGGCTACAAACTCATACATAAGGAGGGGGAGAAAACAAAAGTGCTTGTGCCGGAAGAAAAAGAGGCTGAACATATCCGGCTGATTTATGACAAATACACAAACACGCATATGGGGGCGAATGCAGTTGCAAAATGGCTGAATGAACACGGATATAAAAAGATTGTCCGGCAAAATGGCACGCTGTCGGCGTTCAGCTCGCATTTTGTTAAATTAGTGTTGGATAACCCCGTGTATATGGGGAAAATCGCTTATGGGCGGCGTAAGACGGAAAAGATTGACGGTACAAGGAATGAGTTCCATGTTGTAAAGCAGGACGAGGATTCGTATGTGTTTTATAATGGCATACATGAAGAAATCATTTCAGAAGAAATGTGGCATAAGGCGCATGAAAAGCGTAAAATAACTGGCGTAAAGCATGAAAAAACACACAGTATGGAGCATTTTCATATTTTATCAGGGCTGGTCAGGTGTCCAGAGTGCGGAGCAAAGATGTACGGGGTTGTCAACCGCAAAAAGAAAAAAGGTTCTGATGAATATTACACGGATATGTGGTATTATAAATGTAAGAACCGGATAAAAGTGGAGGGGAAACCCTGTTCATACAAAACCAATATACGCCAAGACCAGCTCAATTCAGAAGTGATTGCAATGGTGAAATGGGTTCTTGACGACCCGGAATTTAAGAAACGGGTCGCAACAGCGACTGGCGATAGTGAAACAGGCTCATTGGATGAACTTCGGGAGGAAGAAAAACGGTTGCAGTCAGGGCGAGAAAAGGCAGAAAATAAGAAGAAAAAGCTTCTGGCAAAGATTGGAAATCTGGACGTGGATGACGATTTGTATGATTCCCTCTGTGAAGATTTCATGGGTATTGTAAGGGAATTAACGGAACAGATAACAAAGATAGATACAGACCTTGTACGGAATCACCTTGCTATGGAAAATGCAAGGGAAGAAACATTTTCGGTGGAGCAGTATTATAGATTGCTGGAGATAATAATTGAAAATCTTGAACAGGCGCATGACAGGGAACTGAAATATCTGATGAACATAGCGATTGAGGGCATTGAGATTTTTCCCGACAGGCAGAAATATGGAAGATGGATAAAGTCTGTGAAATTCAAAATGAACCTGAAACAGAATGGCGAAAACATTCAGGCGTTGGGGTATAGAGATATTATTGAAAGCATGAAAAAAGAAGATGAAGAAAGGGATGAGGGGGAAACCCCAATTCCCTACCCAATCGAACAACAGTTGAGACGGTTGTAATGCTTTCCCACAAAAAGCCTGACAGCGTAATCAACGTAAAAGTGGAGTTTGGCGAGGGTGAGGGCAAAGTGCCGCTTGATAATATTGCCAAAAGAGCTGAAGTGTATAAGCCGAAAGAGCGAGTTACATACAAGATGATTAAGGGGTACATAGAAGCGAAGTATGGCTTCAAAGTACATACCGCATATATCGCAGAGGTAAAACGAGATTTAGGTTTGCCGATGTATGATGCCCCTAATGCGGTAGAGAAATTGAAACAGCCGAGGAAACATCCGACAGCAGAGAAAGTGGAAGCGATTAAAGATGCTTTAAAATATTTTAATGTAATTTAGAGGAGATTTATGGATTTACAAGAAATGATAATGCAGAACATGAAAGATAATTGTAAAAAGAAATGTGAGTTACCAGAACGAAAAGAATTATTATCTTATTTGCATGGTATGCTGCTAATTACTGGACGTTTAGATGTCATGTACTGTAATGCCTTTTTATCAGAGGCGACTCAACTTTTGATTAATTCCATCTTCTTATATGAGGATGGCTACTTTGATTGTGCCTTTTATTCTGTACGTCAAGCCAGTGAAGTATTTGATTCAATGTTATATCTATCAAATAAAGATAATGGTGAATTAAAAAAATGGGAAAAAAAAGAACGCTTTCCTATGGATTCAAAGATTAGAAATCAATTAGAAAAAATGGTGTATGGATATAAAGAGATAAAGACAATTTTAGATGATTACTTTATGCATCATAGAGAACTAATTAACAAATCTCATAAAATTATTCATAAGCAAGGTTTTGATACCTTTTATGTAGCAAGATTACAAAAAAATTTTGCACATGAAAAAGATGAAAAATTTTTTATGGAAGTATTAAAATACACTATAGGAATTGGAATTATTTTATTTGTAATTCTTGAACCGATAGCATTGGCATTGGCAGATGATGCGGTAAATGTAAAGCTAAATTTTGATTACATGACAGAACCTATTGATTGTACTTATTTTGAAAGGTTTTTGGGATTGAATGATATTATGGATAGGCTGTTAAAATCAAATTACTATAAAGGATTTGCCGCCCAATTTGAAGATAAGGAATGTATGAATATGGCTACTTATTCGGTGATACGAGAAGGTGCATGGGATATTAACAGTCTTGATGAGATAGAAAAACAAATCCATCTTTTAAACTCATACGAAAAGTATATGTTTCAAATTTTAAAATTAGGGATAAAGGTTTCAAATTTTTATTATATGGATGGTATAGGATGGTATTTAACCACATATAAAAGTGCTTATCAAAGAAATTGTTTTGGTAGTAGTGAGTTTGAGAAATATTTAAAAGAGGATATGAGATTCAATCAGAAATGTGAAAAAATATATATTAGTGTTGTTTCCATGTATGATGAAAAATTATTTCTTGAGCATAATGATGTATTAACTGAAAATGAAATAGCATCATTGATAGCATTAGAAAAGCAAACGGATGAAGAGTATGCAAAATTAAAAGAACAGATAAGTGTATTAGAAAAGGTGGTTGGTGTGACATTAAATAGTAAAATTACATAGCTATCGTATGCTTCCCATATAGTATGTTGAGAAAAATAGGATTTCGCTCATTTGCATATTAGAGTATTTTAGCACTTTTGTATATTATGTAGTTAAGAAACGGAGGTGTTGTTTATGAGAGAAAAGAAAAACCATTTATATGTAGACAGCCAAGAACGGAGTATTTTATTACATAGCCTTGTGGAACTGAAAAATCAGCTCATACAGCAGGGCAGATATACTGACTGCGTTGACGAGTTGATATTCAAGGTCGTAAACGCACCCGTCAAGAGAATGAAAATTGAATATGTCTAAGGCACAT
>OFFY01000662.1_pt1 | contig 33761 bp, 42 predicted proteins | sample 1521481 | NCBI WGS metagenome assembly OFFY01 (sample SAMEA3504117, study PRJEB24116) | mouse gut metagenome | biome: mouse gut; feature: mouse-associated habitat; material: faeces | place: Denmark | collected 2011
TGTGGTCAATGTGGGCTTTGACACCACGGAAATCTCCATATTGTCTCTGGGCGGTATCGTTCTTAGCCGGCTGATCAAGACCGGCGGGCTGAAGTTTGACGAGGCAATCCGGGCTGCGGTCAGGAAAGAATTCAGCCTGATTATCGGAGGCAAGACTTCAGAGATGATCAAAACCAGCTTAAAGGAGTTGGAAGTGGAAGGCAAGGGTGCCATTGTCTATGGACGTGATATCGTCACCGGATTGCCTATTGAACGTGAAATTCCTACCAAGCTGGTTGTGGAATGCCTGGAAGAGCATTTTAATACCATTGTTGACAATGTGAAGGTGATTTTGGAGAGGACGCCGCCGGAACTTGCCGCGGATATTTACCGCCACGGTATTTATCTTACGGGAGGAGCGTCTCAGATCAGCCATCTGGCGGATCGTATTGCCGCCGGGACGGGATTGCGCGTCAATGCATCTGAGAATCCGATTACCAGCGTGGTACTGGGGCTTGCCAAGATCATCAAGGATGATAATTATAAATCCGTAGCGTATGCTATTGAAGGGATGAGCAGATGAGTCCGGTTATAAAGAAAAAAGGAGAGAAGTTTACGCTGCCCAGTAAATACCTCCTTTTTATTTTAACAATTCTTTGTACTGTTATGATGTTGGTCACATTTGGTACGGATGTATTTAATAAACCGTTAAATACGGCGGTAGCATATGTGATTATTCCTTTTCAGCAGGGGATCAGCAAGGCCGGCGAATGGCTGTCCAACCGTTCCGAAGAGCTGGTTCAAATCCGGTCTCTGCTGGACGAAAATGCCAGACTGCGGGAGGAGATTGCAAAACTGACGGAAGAAAATACCCTGCTGCAACAGGATAAATATGAGTTAAACCGTCTCAGAGAGCTGGTTTCGCTGGATGAACAATATGCCGGTTACAACAAAATCGGTGCGAGAATCATTGCCCGGGATGCAGGAAACTGGTATTCCTCTTTTGTTATTGACAAAGGGGAAGAAGACGGTCTGTCGGTAGATATGAATGTCATCGCCGGAGGCGGGCTGGTCGGGCGGATTACTTCTGTAGGTCCCAACTGGGCCAGGGTAACCTCTATCATATCCGACAATAGCAACGTAAGTGCAATGACCTTGTCCAGCGAAGACAATCTGACCGTATGCGGCGATTTAAAACAGATGGCAAACGGATATATCACCTTTAAACAGCTGATGGACGGCCAGGATCTGGTACGGGAAGGAGATAAGGTGGTTACCTCCGATATCAGTGATAAATATCTGCCGAATATTCTGATCGGTTATATCAGTGCCATTAACAAAGATGCCAATAATCTGACGAAATCCGGAGAGATCGTTCCGGCAGTTGATTTTGAGCATCTCAGTGAAATTCTGGTGATAACCGATAAAAAGCAGACAGTGATAGAATAGGAAGAAGGTATCATGCTCAGAAAGGTAATTGCAGCCATATTTATAATCGTATGCTTTGTACTGCAGTGCAGTGTTTTTGACAGTTTATCCTTTGCGGGTATTATTCCGAACTTGTTGATTATATTGACGTCTTCCTTTGGCTTTATGTGCGGCGAGAAATACGGCCTGGTGATCGGTTTCTTCTGCGGTCTGCTGAATGACATATTTTTTGGTAGTTTTCTGGGTTTTTATGCCCTGATTTTAATGTACATAGGATTTTTAAACGGTAAGTTCAGCAGAAGTTTTTATCCGGAAGACATTAAGCTTCCTCTGGCATTAATTGTTGTCAGCGATTTGTCCTATGGAATTATATGCTACATTTTGATGTTTATGCTTCGCAGTAGACTGGAGTTTGCCTATTATTTTACCCATATTATTTTACCGGAAGCAATTTACACCATTTTGGTAACCTTGATTTTATATCCGATTATTTTGAGAATAAACCAAAAACTGGAAGCATGGGAAAGAAGGAGAGCACAAAAGTTTGTTTGATGAATTAAAAGATAAAATAATCAGTATTGTGACCAGCAGATTATCCGTTTTTACAATCCTGTTCTGTTGTCTGGCAGGTATATTGATTTATCGCTGCTTTGGTCTGCAGATTATTCAGGGCCAGCAATATCTGGACGATTTTGTCCTTGAGATTGAGAAGACCCGGGATATCGCCAGTACCAGGGGAAATATATATGACAGAAACGGAAATGTGCTGGCCTATAATGAACTGGCTTATTCCGTCAAAATCGAAGATGTGTTTGAGTCCGGGCGGTCCAAGAATGCAAAACTGAATGCCGTTGTTTACAGCCTGATTCAGATGATCGAGAAGAATGGCGACAAATGCATCACTGATTTTAAAATATATCTGGACGAGGACGGAGAATTTGTGTTTTCCGTAGAAGATACAGGTCTGCTGCGATTTCTGGCAGATGTATACGGTGAAAAAAACATCGGTGATCTGAAAGAGGAACAACGTACTGCCACTGCAGACGAGGTGATGGCCTATTTAAGCAGTACCAAAAGGTTTGGAATCGGGGAGTATGAAGATCCGGAAGACAGCAAAAGTACGTTTGTGGAAGGAAAGGGGTATTCCAAAGAAGACTGGCTGAAAATGGTCACGATCCGGTATGCCATGAATCTGACTTCCTACAGGAAATATATCGGTACCACGGTAGCCACCAATGTGAATGAAAAGACAGTGGCTGTGATTATGGAAAATGCCCAGGCTCTGCCGGGAGTCAGCATTGTGGAAGACACCGTGCGCAAATATGTGGACAGTCAGTATTTTGCACATGTCCTTGGATATACGGGCAAGATTTCACCGGACGAGCTGACGGATCTGAACGCGCAGCTGGAAGAGCAGGGACTTGGAAGCGATTTCTATAATATCAATGATGTAGTGGGAAAGAGCGGTATTGAATCTTATCTGGAAACCACCCTGCAGGGAGAAAAGGGCTATGAGAAAGTTATCGTAGACAATATGGGAAAGGTGATCTCCATTGAGGAACGCAAGGAAGCAAAAGCGGGACAAAACGTGTACCTGACCATTGATATGGAACTCACCAAAGCCACTTATAATATTCTGGAACAGAAGCTGGCGGGACTGGTCTCAGATAATATTATCAATGCGAAAGAGTATGCTGCTTCGGGAAGTGCGGATATCAAGATTCCAATCTATGACGTTTACTTTGCTCTGTTCGACAATTCGGTCATCGATTTAAAGCATATGGCCGGCAATGACGCGGAGGAAACGGAACGGGAGGTTTATGAAGCCCATTCCGGCTATAAACAGTCCGTCTATGAACAGCTCGATTATGAGCTGACAGAAGGAATGACACCCTATAACCAGCTGTCTGATGAATATCAGGTATACCAGAGCAATATTGTAAGTCTGTTACGAAAAAACGGGATTATTATCAGCGAAGCTGTGGACACGGATGACGCTACTCAGATTGCATGGGCCACGGAAGAGGTTATCAGCTTAAGCGAATATTTGAAATATTGCATTTCCCAGAATTGGATTGATGTCAGCAAACTGGAATTGAATGATAAATATTCGGATTCTGCGGAAATTTATGATAAGCTGCGGGAATACATTGTGGCAATGATCGAAAAAAATACGGAATTTCAGAAACGCTTTTATAAATACATGCTTCTTCGGGACATTATAACCGGGAAGCAGGTATGCCAGATTCTCTGTGAGCAGAGTCTGGTGGAAATTCCGGAAGAGGAGAAAACCGCCCTTATCGACGGAAGTCTCAGCGCATTTCGTTTCATGAAAAACCGGATCGATAACCTGGATATTACGCCTGCTCAACTGGCATTGGATCCCTGTAATGCCTCGGCAGTCATCACGGACGTCAATACGGGAGATGTATTGTGTATTGTATCTTATCCCGGATATGACAATAACAGAATGGCCAATTCCGTTGACGCGGATTATTTTGCCCAGTTAAATGCGGATAAATCCAGACCCCAGTATAATTATGCCACACAATATGCGGCGGCCCCCGGGTCTACTTTCAAAATTGTATCCGCCACCGCGGGATTGATGACCGGAGTGATTACGCTCAACAGCCAGATCACCTGTACGGGTACCTTCGGAGAGGGGCCTCTGGCGCCGAAGTGCTGGCGTGTGTGGGGCCACGGCGTCGAGCACCTGACATCTGCCATCAGAGATTCCTGTAACTATTATTTTTACAATGTAGGATATCAGCTTTCCATGGGATCCGGGACTTACAATGAGACAGAAGGTCTGGATACCTTGCGGGAATACGCGGATTTGTTTGGACTTACCGAGAAATCCGGCATCGAGCTTGTGGAGGCTGCTCCCAATATTTCCACAGAGGATCCGCTTCGTTCCGCCATCGGACAGGGCAGCAACAGCTTCACTACAGCTGCATTGGCCAGATATACTGCAACAATTGCCAACAGCGGTACCTGCTATAACCTGACATTGCTTGATAAGATTACTGATTCAGAGGGTAATCTGATACAGGAGTTTGAACCGGATATCCGAAATGTCATCGATATTCCTTCCGAGTACTGGAATGCGATGCAGACCGGTATGCGTCAGGTGGTGGAAAATAAGACGTATTTCAGTGATCTGGCAGTAAATGTGGCCGGCAAGACCGGTACCGCAGAGGAGCGGAAATCCAGGCCGAACCATGCATTGTTTATCTGCTATGCACCTTTTGAGCAGCCTGAAATTGCCATCGCTACCAGGATCCCGTATGGATATTCTTCCGATCATGCCGCACAGGCTACCAGGAACATTATCAAATACTATTATGGCCTGGCAGAGGAAGATGAGTTGATTACAGGTACAGCGGATACCCCTGACGCAGGAATTTCCAACGAGATGTGACAAATGGGTATTCCATGAGAAAGAAGGTCAGTATGAGAGAAGCAGTGAAAATTAAAAGTTTTCCCAATGGGATTGCACTGTATCTGAACGGCGAACTTCCTTTTGAAAAGGTTCTGGAAGAAGTGGGCTATAAATTTTCGGATGCAAGAAATTTTTTCGGGTCTGCATCCATGGCATTGTCCATAGAAGGCAGGGAAGTGACGGATATGGAAGAACTTATGATTTTAGATGCCATCCGGGAAAACAGCAATCTGAATATCCTCTGTATCGTTGGCCATGACGATGAAGTCAATCAGAATTATATCAAGGCACTGGCAGAGATAGAGGAAAGGCCTGCGGAAAATACAGACGGTCAGTTTTTCAAGGGAGATTTGAAAAACAGGGAAGTGGTGGAGACCCCAAACAGCATTATCATACTGGGGGATATCTATCCGGGAAGCACTGTTATCAGTGCCAGAAACATCATTATCTTAGGAGCGCTTCACGGCAAAGCCTATGCGGGCGGCGACGGTCAGGAAGGCGCATATATTGCAGCGTTTGAAATGGAACCGGAGAGACTTAAAATCGGTGATTTCAAATATTTGCCCGGTACCAGACAGACAAAGTGGGGAATTCGTCCGAAAGTACGTCCGAAAATTGCATATGTGAAAAACAACAGAATCGTGATGGAGACACTTACCAAAGATTTTCTGAACACATTTTGACAGGATACAGGGAAAACAACAGGATCCGCATAATGGGTTTGGAGGACGACATCGTAATATGATTGGAGGAAAAGAAAATGGAAAAACAATTTTCCCCGGAGAAGAAAGGCTCCGAAGTCATTGTCGTCACTTCAGGTAAGGGCGGTGTGGGCAAGACCACCACAACCGCAAACGTGGGAACAGGTCTGGCGAAACTTGGGAAGAAAGTCTGTCTGATCGATACGGATATCGGTCTGCGTAATCTTGACGTGGTTATGGGGCTGGAAAATCGTATCGTCTACAATCTGGTAGATGTGGTGGAAGGGAATTGCCGCGTCAAACAGGCATTGATACGGGATAAGCGGCATCCGGGGCTCTATCTGATGCCGTCTGCCCAGACCAGAGACAAGACAGCCGTATCACCCGGACAGATGGTAAAGGTTATCGAACATCTGAAAGAACAATTCGACTACGTCATACTGGATTGTCCGGCAGGAATTGAACAGGGATTTCAAAATGCGATTGCGGGCGCCAACAGGGCTTTGGTTGTGACGACGCCGGAGGTGTCGGCCATACGGGATGCAGACCGGATTATCGGCTTACTGGAGGCAAACGGATTTAAGCAGATGGATCTGATCATCAATCGTCTGCGGATGGATATGGTCAGGCGGGGCGATATGATGTCTGCTAATGACGTAGTGGATATTCTGGCGATTCCACTGATCGGTGTCATTCCTGATGACGAGAGTGTAGTGGTTGCCACCAATCAGGGAGAGCCGCTGGTAGGAAGCTCGTCTCCGGCAGGACAGGCGTATGCGAATGTGGTGCACCGTGTGGAAGGCAGGGAAGTTCCATATTTGAATTTTGACAGGGGGATTTCTTTCTGGACCAGAGTAACAGGAATTTTTCATAAGGCATAGGAGGAGTGAAAATGAGACATTTCTTTCGCAGAAAAAGCTCCTGCCAGATAGCAAAGGACAGATTGAAAATCTTGTTAATTTCAGATAGGGTAAATTGCTCGCCTGAGATCATGGAGCTGATTAAGACGGATATCGCAAAAGTGTTATCCAAGTACATGAAGATCGATTCCGAAAATATGGAAATCCAGATCAATACAAAAGGAAGCAAGTCAGGGCGGGGGAAGATGCCTTCCCTATATGCAAACATCCCCATCATGGATGTAAGCGCCCAGGATGTGGCAAAATAAAATAACGGAAGAAATGCTTTCCGTTGGAGAAAGAGTATGTTTAAAAAATACAGAATACGCGATTATGATTTTAAACTGGTACTGCTGGTCGTTGTAATGTCGATAATCGGGATCATAGCCATCGGAAGTGCGGAAGAGTCCCTTTTGACGAGACAGCTGGCCGGGGTAGTCGCCGGGACATTTTTGATGATTGTCATTTCATTTTTTGATTATACCATGCTGTTAAAGCTGAACTGGCTTATGTACGGGGCAAATCTGGTACTGCTGGTGGCAGTATGGCAATTCGGAGATGAAGCAAAGGGCGCAACCAGATGGCTCACAATCGGCGGATTAAAATTTCAACCTTCAGAAACTGCAAAAATTTTGTTGATTTTATTCTTTGCACAGTTTATTATGAAACATAGGAAGAAATTAAATACCGTCACAATCATCGGCAGCTGTGTTGTCATGTATGCGATTCCCTGGCTGCTGGTCTGGAAGCAGCCGGACTTGTCTACCAGCATGGTATTGTTGGTGATGTTCTGCATTATTATGTTTGCGGGCGGGGTCAGTCTGAAACTGGTATTTGCCGTATTGGCAGTGGCTATCCCCACCGTGGCAGTGGTCATATCCCTGGCGCTGCAGCCGGATAATGATCTTATCACCGATAACCAGAGAAACCGTATTTTGGCATATGTCAATCCGGAGGAGTATTCCACCACCTTTGCCTATCAGCAGCTGAATTCGGTGAAAGCCATCGCGTCCGGACAGCTGGATGGAAAAGGTTATAAAAACAATGAGATTACTTCGGTGAAGAATACGAATTTTCTTTCGGAGGCAGAGACGGATTTTATTTTCTCGGTAATTGGAGAAGAATTTGGATTTAAGGGAAGTGTGACGGTGATTGTATTGCTGTTTTGCATTTCTCTTGAATGCATCTCCGTGGCGCGGAAGGCGAAGGACGTGGCCGGTACGATCATCGCGGCCAGTATGGGGGGCCTGGTGGCCTTTCAGGGATTTTTTAACATCGGTGTGGCGACTTTTATCCTGCCGACCACCGGACTTACGCTTCCGTTTGTCAGCTATGGATTGACTTCGTTAATCAGTTTGTTTATGGGAATGGGGTTTGTACTGAACGTGAGACTTCAGGCAAAAAGAGCAAAATAGTAAAAAGCGAGGAGGTACTCTTATGAACATTGCGCTGATAGCACATGATGCAAAGAAAAAACTGATGCAGAATTTCTGCATCGCTTACAGGGGGATTTTGAGTAAAAACGATTTGTATGCCACGGGAACCACGGGACGTCTGATCGAAGAGGTCACCAATCTGTCGATTCACAAATGTCTTGCCGGACATCTGGGAGGAGAGCAGCAGATTGGCGCACAGATTGAAAATAATGAAATAGACCTGGTTATCTTTTTGCGGGATCCTTTAAATCCGCAGAAGCATGAACCGGATGTAAACAATGTCATACGTCTTTGCGATACACATAATATTCCGTTGGCGACAAATCTGGCAAGCGCGGAACTATTGATTAAGGCTCTGGACAGAGGGGACTTGGAATGGCGTGAAATGTACAAATAGAAAAAAAACGGCGATTTTCTTAAGCGGCCTGTTGATGATATGCAGCTGTACAGGCTGCGCAGATTTAACGTATGATATGCCATATCATGTAGACTATGATGTCAGTAGTTTTAATGTGGTATCACGCCAGGAGACACGGACGGCGGTTCCTTTTGCCGCTTCTCTCTGTGTTGCGGCAGGAGATGTGAGCGATGAGGAAAGCCCTGATATGACCCAGGTAGAGGCGGCGGCACTGTTTGGGCTGGAGAACAGGGAGGTAATCTATGCGAAAAATATCCATGAAAGATTACATCCGGCCAGCCTGACGAAGATAATGACCGCATTGGTGGCCCTTGAAAACGGTCAGTTAAGTCAGATGCTGACAGCCACTGACGCTGTAACGATCACAGAGTCCGGCGCTGTACTGTGCGGCCTGAAAAGAGGGGACACTATGACTCTGGATCAGGCTCTGCGTATTTTGCTGGTATACTCTGCCAATGATGTTGCCATGCTGATTGCGGAAAATGTAGGCGGCAGTATCGAACGTTTTGTGGAGATGATGAATGAAAAGGCGCATGCGTTGGGCGCTACTAATACGAAGTTCATGAATCCTCACGGGCTTACGGATTCTGAACATTATACAACGGCATATGATCTGTATCTCATTTTTAATGAAGCAGCCAAATATGACACGTTTAATGAAATCATCCATATGGCAAGCTACCAGACAGTGTATTATGATAAGGACGGCAAAGAAAAGGCTTTCGAAAAACCGACCACGAATCTTTTTCTGCGGGGAGAGGCAGCGCCGCCTGCTAATGTGACGGTTATCGGCGGAAAGACGGGTACTACCAGCGCTGCCGGTAATTGTCTGATTATTTTGTCCCGGGACGAAAATGGTTCCCCCTATATCTCTGTCATTCTCCGTGCAGAGGGGCCTGATGTGGTATATAACAAAATGAAAGATTTACTTGAGGAGATTCATAAATAGAGGTTGTTTTTTGTAATCATTTCCCTTATAATGGGGATAGGGAAATAAATTTTAATACTATAGGAGGGTTTCCAATGGTCCAGTTAATCGTAGGCAATAAAGGTAAAGGTAAGACAACACAGCTATTGGACAAGGTAAATGGCGAGATCAAGAAGATTTCCGGCAACATCGTATATCTCGACAAGAATACCAAACACATGTATGAATTGAATAACAAGGTACGTCTGATCGATGTATCTCAGTACATGATTGAAAACAGCAGTGAATTTATGGGATTTGTAAGCGGTATAATCTCGCAGGATCATGATCTTCAGCAGATGTATTTCGATAACTTCCTGAAGATTTCGTGCCTGGAGGGGCAGGACATTACGCCGGTTGTGGATAAATTGGAAAAACTCAGCAAGAATTCGGATGTTGACTTCATTTTAAGCGTTTCTGTCGATATATCGGAACTTCCCGACGCCTTGAGGGATAAAGTCATTGTAGCTTTGTAAGATTGGAAACAGGGCATTCCAATTGTCACAAAAGAAATTGAAAAGCGTATGGTTACAACACATGAAAGCCTCGGAAGGATCTGACCGAGGCTTTTGCATGGAGGAGTGATATTGGCAGCGAAAAAGGGCAGGGACAGAAAGACCAAAAAGGGAAAAAAAGTTACAAAGATAAAAAAGTACAGAAAACCTTTAAACCTGAATATTGGAATGATGGTCTTCGGCGTTATCTTCATTTATGTTGTCGTATGTGTTATTATGTATTTTCAGACAAGCCATATCGTCAGATATGAAGTAAAGGAAGGTTCGCTTGCGACTGATACTGTTTACCGGGGGGTTGCTTTGAGAGATGAAACCGTCGTATATGCCGACACGGCAGGATATGTCAATTATTATGCATGGGATGGTACGCGGGTGGCCAGAAATGATCTGGTGTATATTGTGGACGAGACAGGGAGGCTCAGCGAGCAGCTGAGCGGAACGGCTGCGGGAGAAAATTCTCTGTCTGACCAGGAGCTTGCTGAATTTCGGAATGAATTGGTCAGCTTTGTTCATGGATTTGATTCCGCCCATTACAGCAGTACATACGATTTTAAATATTCTCTGAAAAATACTGTTTCGAAGCTTGCAAATACAAATATGCTGCGAAGTATCAACGATATAAGCGAATCCTCAGGAGCCAATATTATCAATCGGTATCAGGCTCCCGCCACGGGCATCGTAGCCTATTGGACGGACGGTTACGAAACACTCTCCGCGCTGGATGTGACAGAAGAGGTTTTCGAGACCGAACGGTCCGAATACGAAAAAAAATGGCTGACAGATAATTCTCTGATTGCTGCCGGAGATGCGGTTTATAAATTGTGCACCAATGAAAACTGGTCTCTTGTCATTCCCATAGAGCCTGCCAGAGGTGCGGAGCTTGAAGAAAAAGGGGTGGTAAAGGTGCGTTTTCTCAAGAATCAGTATGAATCCTGGGGACAGACCAAACTACTCACCAACGGCGACGGCAATACTTATCTGCAGCTTACCTTTACGAATTCCATGATTACTTTTCTTTCAGACCGTTTTCTGGATGTAGAATTGATCGTGGAGGATGAGACAGGGCTTAAAATTCCTGTTTCCTCTATTGTACAAAAAGAATTTTTCCTGATTCCGGAAGAGTTTATCATCCCGGGCGGCAATAATGGCGGAGACAGTATCAAGAAGCAGACGTTTCTGGAAGACGGCACGATTTCCAGTGAAACGACGGAAGTTGAGATATACTATTTTGACAGCGAGACAAAAGAATACTATCTGGACAGTTCGTTTCTCAACTCAGGTGATAATCTATATGCAGCCGAAGGGGAGGATACCTACACGGTAAGTAAGAGAGCTACATTGATCGGTGTCTACAATATGAACAAGGGATATGCAGATTTTAAGCAGATCACAATCCTGTATGAGAACGATGAGTATGCGATTGTAAAACCGAATACCAAATATGGTTTAAGCGTATATGACTATATTGTGCTGAATGCCGATTCGGTCAGGGACAATCAATTTATTAATCAGAAATAGCTGACGGGAACGGCAGTTTGGATGAAAGGAAGCTTGATATGATACAGGAAAATTTGAAAGCTGTGGAACAGGTGATGGAAGATTCTTGCGAAAAAGCCGGACGGAAGCGGCAGGATGTGACACTTATCGCAGTCAGCAAGACGAAGCCGGTTTCTGATCTGAGAGAAGCCTACGAAGCGGGAGTCCGTGATTTCGGAGAAAATAAAGTGCAGGAACTGCTGGAGAAGATTCCTGCACTGCCTGGCGACATCCAGTGGCATATGATAGGACATCTGCAGCGAAATAAAGTAAAATATATTATAGATAAAGTAGCAATGATCCATAGTGTAGATTCACTGAGGCTTGCGGAAGAAATCAGTCAGGAAGCCTTGAAAAAGGGAGTGGAGATAGATATTCTGATCGAAGTAAATGTGGCAGGAGAGGAGAGCAAATTTGGAGTATCCCCGGAAGAAGCTCCCGATCTGGTGCAGCAGATTGCCGTATTGCCTTCCATTCATATTCGGGGACTGATGACAATTGCGCCTTTTATAGTGAATCCGGAAGAAAATCGGCTGTTTTTTCAAAAATTAAGGCAATTGTCTGTTGACATCCAGGGAAAAAACATTGATAATGTTAATATGTCTGTGCTATCCATGGGCATGACCGGAGATTATTCCGTGGCAATAGAAGAGGGTGCTACTCTGATTCGGGTCGGTACCGGAATTTTCGGTCAGAGGCAATCTCATCAAGCGGTAATACAGTCAGTGAAAGGCGTGGTATAAAAATGGGAGTAATTGATAAGTTTTTGAAATACATGCAGATAGGTGATGGGGAAGAGGAAGAATATTACGACGACTATCTGGATGAGGAGGATGAAGAGCCTGTTTCTACCCCCAGAAGATCTTCCTCCAAAATAAGGGATATCGAAGATTATGAGGAGGAACGCGAAGCCGCTCCTGCTCCCAGAAGACAGCCTGCAGCGAATAAGATCACTCATATCAATCAGTCAGTCTCCAGGAGAGTTTCCGGTGGAAACGGTATGGAAGTCTGTGTGATCAAGCCTACATCCGTAGAAGATGCAAGGGAGATCACAGAGACGCTTTTGGCGAACCGTACGGTGGTACTGAATCTGGAAGGACTGGATGTCGATATTGCGCAGAGAATTATTGACTTTACCAGCGGTTCCTGCTATGCAATATCAGGCAATTTGCAGAAAATTTCGCACTATATTTTCATTATTACGCCCTCCAGCGTAGATATATCGGGGGATATTCAGGATATCTTTAACGATTCGCTGGAGCAGCCCATCAGCAATTAGGATGGATTACACAGAAGACTTGCAGAGAGGTATCTGAGAGATGGCAGAGAGAGTATCTGTTCTATACAATAAAAAGCCCTGTTATGATATCGTTTTTACTCAGTCCTTCGACGAATTATGGCCGGAGCTTGTGCCGTTTGTGTGCGAAGAGCAAAAGCTATGTATCATTACGGATTCCAGGGTGGATACATTTTATGGAGATGAAGTACTGGGCAATCTGAAGGGAAAAACACAAAAGGCAGTAAAGTATGTATTTCCGGAAGGCGAACAACATAAAACGCTGGATACGGTACAGGATATATACCGATTTCTGATTCAGGAAGGATTCGGCCGCAAGGATCTGTTGCTGGCATTGGGCGGCGGTGTAGTAGGGGATGTGACCGGGTATGTGGCCGCCACTTATCAGCGGGGGATAGATTTTGTGCAGCTTCCCACCACATTGCTGTCTCAGGCAGACAGCAGTATCGGCGGCAAGACGGGGGTTGATTTTGATTCCTATAAAAATATGGTAGGTGCGTTTAAGATGCCGCGTCTGGTCTATATGAATCTGGCTGTGTTACAGACTCTGGAAGAAAGGCAATACTTTTCCGGCTTTGCAGAGATCATGAAACATGGCTTGATTAAAGATGCTGCTTTTTATGAGTGGCTGATTGAAAATATGTATGAAATCTGCGAAAAAGATATGACTGTATTACAGGAAATGCTGATTCGAAGCTGCAGCATCAAAAAAATGGTTGTTGAAAAAGATCCTACCGAGCAGGGCGAGCGGGCTATTCTGAATTTCGGCCATACAATCGGTCATGCCATTGAAAAAGCACGTAACTTTGAGCTTTATCACGGCGAATGTGTGGCATTGGGCGCGGTTGCTGCCGCATACATTTCATGGAAGCGGGAGATGCTGTCCATGGAGGAATATTATGAAATCCGGGATATGTTTGTACCCTTTTATCTGCCGATTTCCATTGACAATATTGATCCGGAGGAGATTCTGCGTCTAACGAAATCCGACAAAAAAATGGAAGCCGGACATATTAAGTTTGTGTTGTTGAAAAAAATCGGCAAGGCCGTTTTGGACAGCACGGTGACAGACGAAGAGATTCTGACGGCCATTAACGAAATCTATTTCAGTGAAGAGGATGCTCATGCGTAAGAATGGAAGAGGAACCTTCCATGGAAGAGAGACGTTCCATGGAAGAATGTTGGTTACGGATGCCATAATTGCAGCGATTTTACTGTTTTTGGACCAGCTGACAAAATATCTGGCCATTGTCCATTTGAAAGGGAATCCTGCCATTGTTTTGATTGACGGTGTACTGGAGTTACAGTATGTGGAAAACCGCGGAATTGCCTTCAGCCTTTTCCAAAACCGGAAGATTTTTATACTGGCGATGGGCTTTTGCGTCATAGCAGTTATTTTATATTTTTTATGCAAAGTACCTGCAGAGAAGAAATTCCGTATTGTTCATATTTTCATGGCTGTGTTGATTGCCGGGGCAGTGGGCAATATGATAGACCGGATTCGTTTTGATTTTGTGGTTGATTTTATTTCCTTTGTATTGATTAATTACCCGGTGTTCAATGTGGCAGACTGCTTTATTGTAGTATCTGCAATTACTCTATTTTGTCTCTTTATGTTTGTATATAAAGATGAAGAGCTGGAATTCCTGAGTCTGAAAAAGATGCGTCCGCAGCACGCGGAGATATTGAAAGAAGGGCAAAAAGAAGACGGCATGGGAACTTTGGATAGGGATTCCAAAAGTGGAGAGTCAGGAAATGGATGAATTCCGCTTTGAAATAACAGAAGAGTTGGAAGATGAGAGAATCGATAAGTGTCTTTCCGTACTTATCGATTCTTTGTCGCGTTCTTTCATCCAGAAGTTGATCAAAGAAAAGGCCGTAACTGTCAATGGGACTGCAGTGAAAGGAAATTATCGGGTGAAGGCGGATGATTGCATTGTCTTTTTGCTGCCCAAAGCCGTAGAACCGGATATTGTTCCGGAAAATATCCCTCTGGATATTCTTTATGAAGATTCCGATGTGATTGTGGTCAATAAGCCAAAGGGCATGGTAGTGCATCCTGCTGCCGGACATTACAGCAAAACGCTGGTCAATGCCCTGATGTACCATTGCGGAAACGAATTATCGGGTATCAATGGCGTAATGCGTCCGGGTATCGTGCATCGCATTGACATGGATACGACGGGTTCGGTTATCGCATGCAAGAATGATCTTGCACACAACAGGATCGCAGAGCAGCTGAAAGCGCATTCTATCACCAGAAGATATCATGCCATCTGCCATGGCGTATTGAAGCAGGAAACCGGTACAATCAATGCTCCCATCGGAAGACATCCAACTGAACGGAAAAAAATGGCTGTCAACCTCAAAAACGGAAAAGATGCGGTCACACACTATCGGGTACTGAAACGTTTTCAGCAATATACCTATATAGAATGCGAGCTGGAAACCGGACGGACTCACCAGATCAGAGTTCACATGGCCAGCTTGGGGCATCCTCTTCTTGGGGATGAAGTATATGGAAGCAGGAAAACTCCTTTTCACCTCCAGGGACAGACACTCCATGCAAAGGTGCTCGGGTTTCTTCATCCGACTACTGGAAATTACATCGAAGTAGACGCGCCCCTGCCGGACTATTTTTTACATCTTTTGCATATTTTATAATGATTTTACAGGATTATACAGAGAACGGATTTTGGGTTGTCTATTTTGACACTTTGATGTATAATAGAAGCAGGTAAAAGCAGTAAATTTGCATTAGCTTTTATACTCTGCGGAAAAGAGAGGTAGCAATATGAATACAGTGATTACAATCGGAAGACAATTTGGTTCGGCCGGCCGTGAGATTGGAAAGATGGTAGCTGAATATTTTGACATCAAATTTTATGACAGAGATCTTTTGACCAGAGCGGCAAAGGAGAGCGGATTTTGTGAGGAAATGATTCAGAATCATGATGAGAGACCTACGAATTCATTCCTTTATAATCTGGTAATGGACACCTATTCTTTTGGTTACAATAATTCTTCTTTTGTAGATATGCCGATTAGCCATAAGGTGTTCCTAGCACAGTTTGACACGATTAAAAAGATTGCGGAGGAAGGCCCCTGCGTTATCGTAGGCCGCTGCGCTGATTATGCACTTGCAGACAGGTCAAATGTGGTAGATATCTTTATCTATGGAAATGAAGAGTGCAAAATCAAACGCATCATGGAAAAATATGAGCTGACTGAAAACAAGGCCCGCGACATGATTATCAAAAAGGATAAGCAGCGTCAAAGCTATTATAATTATTATTCATCCAAAAAGTGGGGCCGTGCAGACAGTTATGATCTGTGTATTAACAGCAGCGTATTAGGCGTGGAAGGCACGGTCAAGCTGATTACCCAGTATGTAGAAGATTTTGAGAAAAGAAATTAAGAAAACACTTGACGTATAAGGCATCTCGTGCTAAGATATTCCAGTATGTATTATACAAGAATGAGATGTGTTTCAATTCTGCCATCGCAATGCATGTTAATACATTTGTATGCCGCTTGACCAGGTAAAAGTATATCTTCGGGATATCACCAAAGTCAGCGAGTAAAATGAACCGAAGGTTCATAAAGGAGGTGCCTTATTATGTACGCAATTATTGCAACAGGCGGAAAGCAGTACAAGGTTTCTGAAGGCGATGTCATCTATGTGGAGAAGCTGGATGCAGAAGCTGGCAGTATTGTTACTTTTGACCAGGTGATCGCAGTGAGCGATGAAGGTTTGAAGGTAGGAGAAGCTGTAGCCGCAGCAAGCGTATCTGCCAGTGTGGTAGAGCAGACTAAGGGTAAGAAGGTTATTGTATACAAGTATAAGAGAAAAACCGGTTACCATAAAAAGAACGGTCACAGACAGCTCTACACAAAGGTTAGAATTGACAAGATCAACGCTTAAACGCTATGACCACGGTGGTTGTTCGAAAGGACAGAAACGGTTCCTACAGAGGATTCTACTGTATGGGACATGCAGAATATGCGAAAAAAGGCAAGCCCGATATCCTTTGTGCAGCGATATCCGTTCTGATTATCGGCACAGCCAATTCTCTGGAGCAGTTGGCAGGTGAGAGGATTGCCGTCACGACAAATGAGGAAACTGGTTTCTTCAAATGTGATTTCGAGAATATTTTGCAGGAAAAATCAAGTTTCCTGATGGATTCCATGGTTTTCTCCCTTGAAAATCTGAGCAGGGAATACGGCAGGAAGTATTTGCAAATTAAAATCGAGGAGGTGTAGACCATGTTTCATATGAACCTTCAATTTTTTGCACATAAGAAGGGAGTCGGTTCTACCAAGAACGGCAGAGATTCCGAATCTAAGAGATTGGGTGCGAAGAGAGCTGACGGACAGTTCGTAAAAGCTGGAAATATTCTTTACAGACAGCGCGGGACGAAGATTCATCCCGGCGTTAATGTAGGCATCGGCGGGGATGATACCCTGTTTGCTTTGGTTGACGGTGTCCTTCGTTTTGAAAGAAAAGGCAGAGACAAGAAGAAAGCTTCTGTTTATCCTGTAGAGAAATAATTCGATCATGTCGGACTCCAAACATCTTAGTTTGGAGTCCTCATTTTACTTTATAGGAAAGTTGACACTAACAGGGGAGAGGACAGAATTTCATGTTTGCAGACAGAGCCAAAATCTATGTGAGAAGCGGTAAGGGCGGGGATGGCCACGTCTCCTTCCGCCATGAAAAATTCGTACCGGCCGGAGGACCTGACGGCGGAGACGGCGGCAAGGGCGGAGATGTTATATTTGTGGTGGACGAAGGCTTAAATACACTGGTTGATTTCCGCAATATCCGAAAATATAAGGCTGGAGACGGCGAGCCAGGCGGCAAAAAAAATTGCCGCGGTAAAAACGGGAAAAATATCGTTCTGAAAGTCCCTCCCGGAACAATCATCAAAGAAGCGGACAGCGGACAGATTATCATAGATATGTCCGGAGACAATAGAGAAGTGGTCTTGCTGAAGGGCGGAAGAGGTGGCTGCGGAAACCAGCATTATGCCACCAGTACCATGCAGGCCCCCATGTATGCGCAGCCCGGCCGTCCGGCAAAGGAGCTCAATCTCCTTCTGGAATTAAAAGTGATTGCCGATGTAGGACTGGTGGGACTTCCCAATGTAGGAAAGTCTACATTCTTGGCCCGTGTCACAAATGCAAAGCCCAAGATTGCAAACTATCATTTTACAACCTTGAATCCAAATCTTGGCGTGGTGGATTTGGACGAGACAAAGGGATTTGTCATAGCTGATATTCCCGGATTAATAGAAGGTGCATCTGAAGGAATCGGTTTGGGCCATGAATTTCTGCGCCATATAGAACGTACGAAAGTGATTGTTCACATCGTAGATGCGGCAGGGACGGGATCCGGTAGCCGATATTCATGCCGTCAATAAGGAATTATACGCTTATAACCCGGAGATCGCCCGGAAACCGCAGGTGATTGCCGCGAATAAGATCGACGTTATCTTTGACAGGGAAGAAAGTTCGCTGAATGCGATCCGGCAGGAATTTGAGCCAAAGGGAATCCCTGTCTATCCCATATCAGCCGTGAGCGGAGAAGGGGTACGGGAGCTTTTGTATCATGTACATGCAATGCTGGAGGAATTAGGCGAGGAGATTACAGTCTTCGAGCCTGAATACAATCCTGATCTGTTGCTGCTGCAGGATATGGACGAGCCTTATACTGTGGAATACGATGCGGAAAATGATGAGTATGTGGTAGAGGGACCCAAGATTGAGAAAATGCTTGGATATACCAATCTGGAAAGCGAAAAGGGATTTTCGTTTTTCCAGAGCTTTCTGAAATCGTCCGGTATCCTGGAAAAACTGGAAGCTCTGGGGATTGAAGACGGAGATACGGTTCGCATATACGGCCATTCATTTGATTATTACAAATAGCTGAAAGGGAAAATTACAACAGCAATATTGAGTCCCGGAGAAAGGAATTTCATGACAAGTAAGCAGAGAGCATATTTAAAAGGTCTGGCCAGCACATTAAATCCTGTTTTTCAGGTGGGAAAAGGCAGCCTGACACCGGAGCTGACAGCGGCGATTGGTGAAGCATTCAATAAGAATGAGCTGATCAAGATTGCCGTGTTAAAGAATTGCGATGACGATCCGGCCATGATTGCGGATATGGTGGCCGGGCGGACGCATTCTCAGGTAGTGCAGGTAATCGGACGGAGATTTGTATTATATAAGCCGGACAAGGATAAACCGCGTATTCAGCTTCCTGTGAAAGAAGAACGAAAATGAAGAAAATCGGCATTATGGGTGGAACATTTAATCCCATCCATATAGGTCATTTGATGTTGGCAGAGTGGGCCAGAGATGCTCTTGCACTGTCAGAGGTATGGTTTATTCCAACCGGGGGATCTTATATGAAGGATTCCCATGATATCCTGCCCGGCAGAGAGAGACTGCATATGGCGGAACTGGCTATCAGGGACAATGCATGTTTCAAATGCCTGGATCTGGAAATTGTAAGGGGCGGAAATACCTATAGCTACGAGACCATAGAAGAATTAAAAAGACGCTATCCGCAGAATGCATTTTTCTTTATTGCCGGTGCAGACTGTCTCTTTACCATAGAGCACTGGAAGAATCCTGAACGTTTGCTGAATCAGTGTACATTTGTGGCTGCCATACGCGGTGACATTGAAATCTCCGAAATGGAACTGAAAAAGAAAGAATTGGAGCGGCGCTTTTGTGTAAACGGCAGTGAAATCTTTCTGCTTCCTTTCATCAATATGTCCGTTTCTTCCACACAGATTCGTGCCCGGATCCACGATGGACACAGTATACAGTATCTGGTGCCGGACAATGTCATAACATATATAGAAGAAAAGGAATTTTATCGTGAAAAAAGAGATTCATTTAAAAAAACTCAGAAAAGCGATGAAAAAGGTACAGGATAACGGAAGATTTGAGCATACTGTCGGTGTAGAATATACGGCGGCCGCTCTTGCCATGCGTTACGGCTGCGATATACAGAAAGCACAGACTGCAGGTCTCCTCCATGATTGTGCCAAATGTCTTTCGGATGATAAACGGCTCTCGATCTGTAAGAAGAACCATATTCCTGTGACAGAACTGGAAGGACGAAATCCTTTTCTGCTGCATGCAAAGGTAGGTTCCTATCTGGCCCGGGAAAAATATGGAATCAAAGACCGGGACATCTTGATGGCCATTCAAAGCCATACCACCGGGAGAAAGAACATGAGTCTTCTGGAAAAAATTGTCTTTGTGGCAGATTATATTGAGCCCGGCAGGAAGCATGCACCGAATCTGAGCGAAATCAGGAAACTGGCTTTTCTTGACCTGGATAAAGCGATGCTTCGCATATTGGAGGATACGCTGGGCTATTTGAAGAATTCGAATGGTGATATCGATCCCATGACAGAGGAGACTTGGCGTTATTATTACGGAGGGGGAGCTCTTCATGAAAAATGAGCTCTCCATAGATATAGAAGAGTATTCCATGGAAGAGGGAGCTCTTCAAAATAGGAGCTTTCCAGGGGAGTGTGACAGTCCATGAAAAAAGCAATCCCCAAGAACAATCGTTAAGTATAGTTTCCCGGAATGATTCCGGAGTATAGGGAGGTAGTTTATGACGGAGGAGAAACAGCGGATGGAAGAGAAGCTTTCCATGCAGGATAGGTTATCGTCCACAAAAGAGGAGTTTTCCATAGAAGAAAGTCAGCCTGCTGATGATGAAAATGCAAAAAAAATTGCCCGGCTGGCAATTCAGGCATTGCGGGATAAAAAAGCCGAGGATATTCACATGATCGATATCAGTCAGGTGTCGGTCATTGCAGATTATTTTATTATTGCTGGGGGAAATAACAGGAATCAGATTCAGGCTCTATGCGACAATGTGCAGGAAGTATTGGGCCGTGCCGGATATATCCAAAAGCAGACAGAAGGTTACAACACAGCAAATTGGATTCTGATGGATTTCGGCGATGTAATTGTCCACATTTTCGACAGAGAAAACCGGCTGCTCTACGATTTGGAACGGATCTGGCGGGATGGAAGACAAGTGGATATATCGGAATTCTAAGACACGAAAAGGAAGCCCGGCAGGCTTCCTTTTGTTGAATGAAATTGTAAAACTGTGCTATACTTCCCCTCTATCCCTGCTGCCAAGGTGCATATAAAAGCTGATCAGATAAAGTCCGCAGAGCCCCACGATTGCGTAAACAATTCTGGAAAGCCACGACATATCGCCGAAAATAAAGGCTACCAGGTCAAAACGGAAGATACCGATCAAAGCCCAGTTAATTGCACCGATAATGGCAATGGTAAGGGCTGTTCCATCTAAAAATTTATTTCCCATTTTTTACCCTCTTTTCTGCACGGCAATTTATACTCAAATGTATGGAGTATTGCTTTCCGGCTATATTAATATTTGCGGAAATGAAAAAATTATACATGCATGAAAAAAGGCATTTTCCTAACGATATAAGCGAAAGATTCCAAACACTCTGCCCAAAATTTGACAATCATCCACGATAATCGGATCCATCGTGTCATTCTCCGGCTGCAGTCTGATATGTCCGTTTTCTTTGTAAAAGGTCTTTACAGTGGCGGAATCGTCGATCAGAGCCACCACAATCTCTCCGTTACGCGCTGTATTGCACACATTGACAAATACCCGGTCTCCATTCAGAATTCCGGCATTTATCATGGAATCTCCCCTCACATTCAGGATAAAAGATTCCCCCTTGGGAACCACGTCCGCCGGTACAGGAAAATAATCCGTGATATTCTCCTCCGCAAAAATCGGCTGGCCAGCGGCAACATTTCCGATAATGGGAAGACTGACCATTTCGGTGCGAACCATCTGAAAACTGTCATCACAGACTTCTATAGCCCTGGGCTTTGTCGGATCCCGGCGGATAAAACCATTCTTCTCTAATGTTTCCAGATGAGAATGTACGGAAGAGGTAGATTTCAAATGAACTGTCTCGCAAATCTCACGGACTGTGGGCGGATATCCCTTCTTCAGGATTTCGTCTTTAATATAATCCAGTATTTCCTGCTGTTTCGGTGTGATTTTTCCAAATGCCATAATTACCTCCTGTTTGAATTGAACTACCCCGGAAATAGATTCCTTTTATTGAAACTGATTTCTTTTATTGAAATGGTTTTCTTTTATTGAAATGCTTTTCTTTCATGAAATGGTTTTCTTTTATTGAAATGGTTTTCTTTCATGAAATGGTTTTCTTTCATTGAAATGGTTTTCTTTCATTGAAATGGTTTTCTTTCATTGAAATGCTTTTCTTTCATTATATCCCATATCTATTCTAACACAATCGTCATTAAAAAGCAAACATATATTCCAAAAATATGTTCGATTTGTCTATGGAATGGTTTATGGTTTTTCACGAAGTTGTACATACTGAGCGGCCTTGCGCCTGCGCTCATCAGCTTGGGCGGCATAATGTTTTCTGGTTGTATTGACATCCTTATGTCCCAGTACGTCTGCCACCAGGTAAATATCGCCTGTTTCCTGATAGAGAGCAGTACCGTAGGTACTCCGAAGCTTATGAGGCGTGATTTTCTTTAGGGTAGTAACTCTGGAAGCATATTTTTTGACCAGATTTTCCACAGCCCGTACCGTAATCCTGCGATTCTGCATGGATAGAAACAGTGCATCTTCATGACCTTCCAGAGGAATGATCTCTTCTCTTTCTTCCAGATAATCCAGAAGAGCAGTCTCAACCTCATCCCCAAAATAGACAATTGCTTCATATCCGCCCTTGCGCCGGATCTTAATCCCTCCTACTTCAAAATTTACATCTTTCAAGTCCAGACCTACACACTCCGAAACCCGGATTCCGGTTCCCAACAGCAAGGTCAGCAGCGCCACATCTCTGACTTTTGTCTTTTTATGATATTCCTGCTCCTTTTTTGTCAATTTGGTTCCGTCCTCCACCTGATCCAGGAGGATTGCTACTTCATTGGGCTCAAGCCGGATGATTTCCTTTTCATGGAGTTTGGGCATGGCCACCAGAGCCGCCGGATTATTTTCAATCATCTCCGTTTTATAGAAATAATTATAGAAACTGCGCAGGGCCGCCAGTTTTCGGGACTTTCCGCGCTCCTCATTTGTAATCTCTCTGCCCTCTTTGCTGTAAAGAGACATGTATTCCAGATATTCCTCTATATCCAGACGTGTCAGCTGATCGAGCAGCGAGAGAGGAAAGTCCCGTATCTCCATTTTGGCACAAATCGCATTTTTCTCATGGAGATATTCGAAAAAAAGTCTGATATCGTAGGCATAAGCCAACCGTGTCCGGGCAGAAGTATAATCCTCAATTCCCCTGAAAAATGTCTTGCAAAAGGAGGGTAAGGTTTCTACAACAGCCCTCATTTTCAGAATATTCTGTCTATTTTGTTCATCATGATAATTATTCCTCTTTACAACTGCCATTCCGTATTCCAACCTTTCATGCCGCCATTCCGGATTGCCGTAAACATTCTTTCTTTGACCCCGGGATTCTCCAGATTCAGCTGCCGTAACAATGTTTTTACATATTCTCGTTTTGTATGCCCGTCGGCAGGACAGGGACTCTTTACAACAGGAACATCATATTTATGTACAAAACCAATCACATCAGCCTCATTCATATACATGAGAGGCCTGATCACCGTGAGCTGCATTCTGTCCAGATAAGTAACCGGAGAAAAAGTGTGAAAACGTCCCTCAAAAATCAACGACATCAACATGGTTTCCACTACATCGTCCTTATGATGCGCATAGGCTACCTTATTACATCCCGCATCCTTTATGGCCTGATTTAAGGCGCCCTTTCTCATTTTGGCGCAAAGCGAACAGGGATTCTCTTCCCGCCGTTGTTCAAAAATAACCTGAGCGATATCCGTCTCCACGATTTTATATTCCAACTTCAAATCCTGACACAACTTTTTAATCTTATCAAGCCGGAGATTGTGGAAACCCAGGTCGACAGTGACAGCACATATTTCAAAATGCATGGGATAAAAACGTTTCAGGCCATGAAGAGCGTACAGGAGAGTAAGACTGTCCTTGCCCCCGGAAATCCCCACGGCAATCCTATCCCCATTTGCTATCATCTGATAATCATCCACAGCCCTCCGCACATAGCTCATTACCTGCTGAAGCCGCATACTCCACCTCATTTCCGCGCGGTTTTCCCGCGCATTTCCTGCTATTCTATTTTAGTATTTTTCAGGAATAATGACAAGAGGCAATTATATAATTTAGATAAATGGATATACTTGTATTATAGCAACAAAAGGAATTTATTCCATGGAGGCGAAACGACATGGATCACTACAGAATAAAGGAGAGCAAGAAATGGATTTTTCAAAAAGCATTACAAAGGACAATCTGATGAGAGCCTTTGCAGGTGAAAGTCAGGCAAGAAACAGATATACTTTCGCGGCCTCCCAGGCGAAAAAAAGCGGTCTGCAGGTAATCAGCGCAATTTTCGCGTTCACAGCTTCCCAGGAACAGGAACATGCGGAAATCTTTTACAATCATTTACAGGAAATGGCTGGCTCTACAATCTTTATCGATGGGGGATATCCGGTAGATATCTCTGACAATGTTGCCGATCTTTTGCTCAAGGCACAGCACAATGAATACGAAGAACATGATTCGGTCTATCAGTCATTTGGACAGACGGCCAGACAGGAGGGCTTCGACCAGATTGCGTCTTCTTTTCTGCAGATTGCGGAAATTGAAAAAGTGCATGGAGACCGTTTCGGAAGATATGCGCAGCTGATCCGGGAAGGGAAACTCTTTGTAGCAGATGCGGATGTGGAGTGGATGTGCCTCAACTGCGGGTTTGTCTATAAAGGAAAGGCTGCCCCGGTGCTCTGTCCTGTATGTAAACATGACAGAGGATATTTCATCCGCTTTGAATTGGCTCCTTATGAAGGATTTTGCTTGAAATAAGCTGCAGATATCGACATTCTTTTGCAAAAATTTAGAAAAGTCTACTTGTTATATGATCATTTTAAGAGTATTATAGAGATAGAAGTTTTTTGAAGATAAATACAGCAGGGAAAGGACTTTTTCATGAAATTCAAAATCAATAACAAGTATGTGCGTTGGGGTCTGACAGCTTTTCTGGTAATTGCAGCTTCTATTACTTTTTATTATTTTATTTTTCACAGCTCGAATATCACGGGCGGCATCAAGATGATTGTCGGAATTCTGATGCCGGTCGTGTTCGGGCTGGTCACAGCATATTTATTGACACCGATCCTGAATTTCATGGAAGGGAAAGTACTGATACCACTTTTTGACAAATTCCGGATCAAAAATACATCCGGCAGAAAAAAGGTTATCCGAGGTATTGGCATACTGATTACCGCTTTTTTCTTTGTTGCATTGATTTATTTGCTGATTTTCATGCTGATCTCTCAGATTGTCCCCAGCGTACAGGGAATTATCACCAATTTTGACGCATATGCGAACAATGTCAGCAACTGGATCACCCAGATTTTGGAGGATAATCCGGACTTCGGCGAATATATTTCCAAGACACTTGATAAATTTTCCGATCAGCTTGAAGATTGGCTGAACCATCTTCTTCCTGGTACAGCTACATTGCTCCGAACAGTGTCTCTCAGCTTTATTAATACGCTGGATGTACTCTGGGACTTTGTAATCGGCTTTATCATTTCTATCTATGTACTTGCCAGCAAGGAACACTTTGCAGGACAGGCGAAAAAAATTCTCTACGCTCTGTTTGAAAAAGATACTGCAAACAAAATCATCCGTAATTTCAGATTTACACACAGAACATTTATCGGCTTTCTCAGCGGGAAAATTATTGATTCCATTATTATCGGCATTCTTTGCTTTATTGGAACGACACTTATGGAGACACCATATGCCATTTTAATCAGCCTGATTATCGGAGTGACAAATATCATTCCTTTTTTTGGACCCTTCCTGGGCGCCATCCCCAGTATTATCCTGATTTTTGTGGTAGATCCCATGCATCCTTTAAACTGTGTGTATTTCGCGATCTTTGCACTGGCTCTGCAGCAGTTTGACGGCAATATATTGGGGCCGAAGATTCTGGGCAGTTCTACCGGACTGACAGGTTTCTGGGTTATTTTCGCCATCACTCTGTTTGGAGGTTTGTTCGGCGTGTTAGGCATGATTGTAGGCGTACCGATCTTTGCCATCATCTATACCGCTATCAGAGCCGTCATATGTACCAGACTGGAGAAGAGAAATCTTCCTGCCGAAACCATGGAATATGAAAATGTGGATTACATAGATGAAGACGGTTTTCATTCGGTGACCCCAAAGTCCAGAGGTTCTGTCCCTAAATGGCCGAAAAACAGTTCCAGGGCGAAAGACGGCTCTAAAATAAAAAACAGTCCGGAAAGGGAGAAGCTTTCGGAAAAAATAACTGCGGCTCAGCCTTTGAAAACAGAAGAGGGCTTGTCTGATAAAATGAAAGGAGGGCTTTCCATGGACGGAAGGCTTTCTATAGAAGGGAGTCATTCCATAGAAGAAAATAAGGAGAAAAATCAATGAGATTTTTGATACAGAGGGTAAAAAGGGCCCAAGTTACCGTAAAGGAGAAGATCATCGGTGAAATTGGCAAAGGCTTTGCCGTATTTATAGGTGTGGAAGGCGCTGATACGCCTGAGATAGCGGATAAAATGACGAAGAAGCTCATCGGCCTGCGCATTTTTGAGGATGAAAACGGAAAGACCAATCTAGATCTGAAGACGGTGGGAGGCGCCTTGTTAATTGTTTCGCAATTTACTTTATATGCGGATTGCCGCAAGGGAAACCGCCCGTCCTTTATCAATGCAGGAGAGCCAAAGATGGCGGATGCCCTATATCGCCATATTGTGGATCGCTGCAGACAGGAAATTGAGACAGTGGAAGAGGGGATATTCGGTGCCGAAATGAAGGTAGAGCTCATCAATGACGGTCCTTTTACCATTTGGCTGGATTCTGATGAATTGTTTTGATCATCGTGCAGATTTTGATATCTTTTACACCCGTAATATTCTGCATACTGATTTGTTATATCGCTAATTGTGTGATAAAATAATCACAATCCGCAGATAAATCTGAAAGCTAAAACAAAATAGGCGGAAATAAAAAGAGGAGGGTAGTTTCTATGATGAATGTAATGAATACGGCAGTTTTTCTGCCGCTGGGATTGGCACAGGCGGGGAAGGTCAATATTCCGTTTTATGTAATTGTTCTGTTGATCGTTCTGGCATTGTTGTTCCTGATTCTGGTGACAGGATATGTAAAGGCTTCTCCGGATACGGCAATTATTATCTCCGGTCTTAGAAAAAATCCAAAAGTACTGATCGGAAAGGCCGGAATCAAGATTCCTTTTCTGGAGAGAAAGGATGAGCTGAATTTACAGTTGATTCCCATTGATGTAAAGACTTCTAACGCTGTTCCTACTGCAGACTACATAAATATCAATGTGGACGCAACTGTGAATGTTAAAATCAGCGATAATGAGGAACGTTTGAAGCTGGCGGCACAGAATTTTCTGAATAAAAATGCCGAATATATCGGACGTGTAGCAAGGGAAGTGCTGGAAGGCAATGTACGTGAAATTGTCGGCAAGATGGCGCTGGAAGAAATGGTTTCCGACAGGCAGAAATTTGCCATGCTGGTGAAAGAAAATGCTGAGCCGGATCTTGCGGCAATGGGGCTGGATATCATCAGTTTCAATGTCCAGAATTTCGTGGACGGAAACGGCGTCATCGAAAACCTGGGTGTAGACAATATCGTAAAGATTCAAAAGAACGCTGCAATATCCCGGGCTGAAAGCGAAAAGGAGATTGCAAAGGCCCAGGCCAGTGCAAAACGGGAAGCAAACGAAGCAGAAGTAAATGCCGCTTCCGAAATCGCCAAAAAGCAGAATGAGCTAGCGATCCGAAAGGCCGAACTGAAAAGGGAAGCCGACATCAAACAGGCAGAAGCTGATGCCGCATACCGTATCCAGGAAGAGGAACAACGTAAAACCGTAGAAGTCACTACTGCAAATGCCAATATAGCGAAACAGGAAAAGGAAATTCTCTTAAAGCAAAAAGAGGCCGAAGTTATGGAACAGGCTCTGGATGCACAGGTTAAGAAAAAGGCACAGGCAGACAAATTCGCAAAACAACAGCTGGCTGATGCCGCCCTTTATGAACGGCAGAGAGAAGCTGAGGCAAAACAGTTCGAGACAGAGAAAGAAGCCCAGGCTATGAAGGCACAGGCAGAAGCCAAACGCTATACCATGGAACAGGAAGCAAACGGGATTCGGACCAGAGGGTTGGCTGAAGCAGAAGCCATCCGTGCCAAGGCAGTTGCTGAAGCGGAAGGTATCGAAAAAAAGGCGGAAGCCATGGCCAAAATGGGTGAGGCTGCCGTATTGGAAATGTATTTCAAGGCATTGCCTGAGGTAGTCAAAAATGCTGCGGAACCGCTTTCCAATGTAGACAAAATTACCATGTATGGCGACGGAAATTCGTCTAAGCTGATGAAGGATGTCATGGGAACTGTGGTACAGATTACGGACGGACTTAAGGAATCAACCGGTGTGGATTTACAGGCAGTCCTGTCCGGATTCCTGGCTGGCAAGGCTGCAACTGCATCAGAAGCCAAAGAAAATAAGACTTCATAATATACTGAAAAGGCGTTTTGTTAAAGTAAGGTTTTCAACAAAACGCCTTTTTTGCAGCTCGGAGATAGCAGAGACCTCGATGTAACTATTCGCAAAAGAACACTTTAACGAATAGTTCGTGGTAAAAACCATCTGTAGGTGCAATATCGTTTATGAGTCGTGAAAAGGCTGATGTTTCCGGCATTTCCCCGGAATTTTATTGTAAGGAATGTGAAGAAATATGTATCGTAACTGCCCTGACCGTCCGAATTGCAGGAATGTGGAATGCATTGCCAGGCTCTCCCCGCCGGACCATGAATTCTGCTCCCTGCGTGCTCCGGCGCCAGGAATGTCTGAATAGGAAGAAGGTGAAAAAATGAATTGCAATGAAGCTGCTGAAACTGGTTTCTGTGTCCGTCCCTGGTATCCGGAATGCCATATGTGTGAATTTGCGGACTGCCGTCCGGATCCGGCGGAATATGGTCCTGGTTTTGAGGAATGGTACTGTCTGGCCTATAAGCTGCAGGCTGAATAATGTTTTTAAACCTCTGGTTTTCATTCCAGGGGTTTCTTTTGTCTATTTTCTACAATTCATTTCCTGCAGGCCGGCTCCGATCTGTTCTCCTGCAGATAACTTCTTTGTGCATTTTGTATAACTGTCCTGGCTATTTGGTTATGAGGTGAGCCAGGAAATGTGTTAAGGGTAATTATTTTTTTATTTTTGTATCTTGTAATCGGAATCTGCATATGCTATAATGCCTTTAGGCAAAGGAAAGTAAGTAGTTCCATGCATTAAAGAACGAGCCCCCGAACTGTGCTGCTACACAGTCCGGGGGCTCTTCTTTGTTTTTTACGGCGGTAAAGCGTCCGCCAGGCTGTTAGTTGTCCTTATTGTGCCTGTCCAGCCATTTGCCGATGAGGTGGCAAACCACACCGGCCGCGACGGTCACAAGAAAAGTAAGTAGTAAATCCATACATTCTCACCTCCTCCCGTTGTCGGGTATCGGTTTGGACAACACTGACATTATAACATACTATCTGACATTTTTCTATCTCTTTTTATTTTCTGGTGGTTTTCAGTTGTCTATATGAAATCTTTGTTTTATAGCAGTATGATCTTTTATTGGGATATTTATTTAATTTATGCACTATGTGCATAGTCTTATCATTACTTTGTACATAGTCCACATTGAAACTATGTACAAAGTGTTTTATTATATATTATAGAAATTAATAAATTAATTCACTGCAGAGGAGGAAAATAAAATGTCTAAAGATGATCTTATGGAATTATATCAATATCGTTTACTGGTGTATGCTGTTGCTAATGAAAACTTTTTTCGTGAATACAGGTATGTATTCCTTGACAGACTAGCTCAGGATGAAATTGAAATGGATGAATTCGGTCATGTAACAGTTTCTTGTTTTTCCAGGTTGAAACAGATTGAAACTAATAAAGAGTTCAAGGTAAAATATGTGACTCGTATACGTCTGTCAGGTCAGATAGTTCATGAAATCATGTCTTGTGAACCATGTGAGCCATATTAGAATTTTGCTGAGCTAACGGCTTGACGGGCAGAAAGAGGTAAATTAATGTCAAAGTCTAATAGTAAGAAATATATATGTCCAAAGTGCGCCAGCGTTCGGTGAGTGGTGCAAGTTTAGACTGGCGGATTCGTAAAACTTTCTTTAGTCTGAAGGGATGTGTGAATGTAGTATAACAAGGTCCTGATCCAACCTGCTGAACAGGCCGCATGTTCTTTGCGGCCGTCACTTGTCCTTACCGTAGGCAGGGCAAAATGAATGAGCGAAGCGAGTGTTTCATTTTGGAATTTCGGCGACTTTAACTGCAGCAAGGAAGCTTCCTTCCCCCTCACCTGTGTCATGTAGGGGGAAGGATAGTTTTTCTTAGTGTGTATGAATGCATTTCTCATACGCACTTAGAAAAACTTGGTTGGGGGTAGATGCTAAAGTTCCTTATCATTTTTTTCATTCATATCATTTTTAATTAGTTCTCTTATATATTCAGTAGTATTATTATATCCTTTTAAGATTGCATGTTTTTTTATTTTTTCTCTTTCACCTTTTGGTACATTTAAAATAATTCTATCATAATTTTCTTTTTGATAATTATTATCATATCTTACTTTATTGAATGCCATAATTTTTCCTTTCTTATATTTTTTGTTCAAGATGATCATAAAATCCTCGAAAACTTTGTACATAGTGTTTATTTACACTTTGTACAAAGTTATGATGTCCTATATTTGTCCAGTAAAGAGGACACGCGGAACCAGGCATATACACTTCTCCTTACCACGGTCTGCGTGTATATGCCCTGGTTCCACAGCGCTGTCCTCTCCTCAAGATATAGATACTCAATTCTATTATATCTTCCGGACTCGCAACCCGTCAACCTTAATTGAATGAATTTCAAATTAAGACCATTTTAAAATGAAAAAGAGAAAGAAAGAGGTAGAAAAATGGCACTGAAAATTATGGGTAAAAAGTACTATGGCGCCCAGAAAGCAAAATAAATAAGTGAGGTAATAAGCCATGACAAATAGATCAATTTTCTCTAAAGGATGTATAAAATCTTCCTGGAAGGTTCTGATTTGTTTGATCATGGCTTTTGTATTGTTTTTTGAATGTCCGTTTGAATCACAGGCAGTTGTTGTTATTGGGGAATATTTTAAATGTACTGGCGGATCATCTTCTACAAATATTCCTTTAATATCATACTCTTTTGCTGATACACCTACTCCTTCATCTGATTATTGGATTCCTGTAACTTATCAGGGTGATTTTTCTCTGACATATTCTGTTACGCAGACTGCCGGTAAATCATATGCTTCTGGTGGTTTTGTTGTTCCTGTTACTACTACTTATACTATAAAAAATGATGATTTTCGTGATGTCCATATTAATGTTGACATGACTTCTTTTGAAGCTCCAGATGGTATCACAGTTACGTATAAAGGTATTGGCGGCTCTGCTGGTACGCAATCTTACCAATTGATTTTTCAACTTGAAAATGTCTTTTTTTATAATATTCCTTCTGTTACTGTTAATTTTTCTTTTGAATGCTCTGGCTTTGTCCTTGGGAGTACGCTTTTGCATTCTGCTTCTTATATTGGCTTATCTACAACCTCAGGTTCTGCTACTTTACAGGGTGGTAGATATTATGATTATGCGTATGAGTATGGTTCGGGTGCTTCTTTGAATAAGATGGTCGTAGATGCCTGTAAATTAGTTGTAGCTCAGGTTGCTGCTTCTGGAAATTATTTAGGCAGCATTTCTCAAAAAATATTAGATAACATGCTTCCATATACTACGATTATAAAAAATCAGGTTAGAGATTCTGGTAATTACATTGCTGATACGATGAAATATTACTATCAGGAGTTGATTAATACCTTTAATGCAAATAGTCAAAATCAAATTGATGCTGCGAATAAAAATAGCCAAAATGAAATCAACACTGCCAATAAGAATGCCGATGATATCATGCATTCTTATGATTCAACCGGTCAGCAGTCGGATAATGACCGATTTGACCAATCACAGAAACAGCTTCAGGAGACGGAAGACTCCCTCTTCTCTTCTGCCCTTACCGGTTTTGGCTCCCTGAACCTGGAAAACTATTCCTTTGGCAAGTTTACGGCCATGCTTGAGGCGTTTTCTTTTGTCTCAGGTTTTATACAGTCGCTTTATGTAAAAATGGGAGACTTCGGCCTCATTGTTACTATCGGACTGGTGGTGATGATCGCAACCAAAGTGATTGGATTATACAGATTTTCGACGGGAGGTGATCCTTAGTGTTTGCATTTTTTGATGGTCTGGTTTCCTTCCTTTCCTCTGTAATTAACTTTATAGTCAATTTCTTTACTGGACTTGTAAATTTTTTTGTGATGGTTGGGGAATCCCTGGTTTTTATCACGGAATGTATTGGTTACATGCCGCCGTTCCTGATTGTCTTTATTACTGCCATTGTCGCATTATCGATTATCCTGCAGATTGTAAACCATGGGGGGTGAAAACAATGTTGGAATGGATTAATGCCCTGCTCAATCTTTTCGGTAGTTTTTGTACCTGGTTTTTAACGGCTCCATTTTACGGCAGTATCAAGATTGGTTATGTCCTGATCGCTGGCGCCATTATGGGAGTCATGATTAATTTTCTAATCAGGAGGTTCCGGTGATGTTCGAAACAGATGAAAATGGGGATCTTATTTATATTGATAACAGTACTCCTGCTCCGGATCCTGTTCAGGAAGATTCGGAAAATCCTTCAGAAAGTGAATTTGATACTTCGGAATCTGATGATTTTTCTGATGCTGTCTCTGATCCGGATTCTTTGTTTACAGTTCCTGGTGATTCGGAAAGTCTTCCGGATTCCTCACAGGAAGATTTTGCTGAATCACCATCTGAGGAGGAATCTGCTGAAGAATCCGCCAGTGAAGAAATGCCTGGCCAGGAAATGGATTCCACTGATATACCAATTCCTTCCCTGGCGCCTTCTCCTGATGTATCGGCATCCCCTCTTCCTGATGGATTGGCTCCCGGACTTTCCCCCTCTCCCTCCCCGGCTCCGGCGCAGATTGTCAATCCGACAATCAATCTGGAACCGGAGGAATTGAGTGTCACTACTTCAGGGGACATTTATATTTATCCGGATGGACCGGAAGAGGAAATGCCGGCGGAAGCAAGGGCCGTTTCATCGGCAACCGTAACCGGCCTGCCGAATACATCTTCCCTGCAGTATCTTGAGGATGTAATGCGGGGATACCCTTCCCACTATAAGTACATGGCTTTTAAATCGGATGCCAATTATGCGCAGTCCATGGTGCTTTTTGTCGGCGCCTCAGGAAAAAAGAATCCTGCCCAGAACAGGATTGATCTGACGGATGTAGATCAGATTGAGGTCCGTTATACCCGCAGTGGGAGTTCTTATTATTACAGCTATGATAAAACCCACTTTGACAGTTACCAGATATCCTATGATCCGGATGTGTTTTTATATACAAATGTGGTGGAAGGTTATGCTCAGTTTGATCTCCCGGAATCCTTCCCTGTATCCGGATACCTGTTTATCGCTTTGGCAGTGGCTGTTTTAGCTCTTATTTTCAGAAAGTAGGTGATTACCATGATGAATGAAATTTTACAGCTCCTGGGCATTTCTGACTTGTCGGGTGTTCCGCCGGATCTTCAGTTTACGGTATCTGCCCTTTTTGTCCTTTTTATTTTGTCAGAGGTATTCCGGCTCCTCCGGACACTTCTGTACCGTATCTTTGGAGGTGACAAATGGTAGCGGATTTTACATTGGTTGGGCAGTGGCTCCTGGAAGTCTTCACTGCTCTTTGGACTGCTTTTGGCGCCTGGGGTTTCCTGGGATTCGCAGTTATCTTTTTTCCGGTGATGAGACGGTTAATCAGGCTCTTTAAGGGCCTTATTAATACAATATAAAAGAAAGTGA
>OFFY01000669.1_pt1 | contig 33525 bp, 44 predicted proteins | sample 1521481 | NCBI WGS metagenome assembly OFFY01 (sample SAMEA3504117, study PRJEB24116) | mouse gut metagenome | biome: mouse gut; feature: mouse-associated habitat; material: faeces | place: Denmark | collected 2011
CCCTGCCAATAGCGCAGATCGTAGCGGGAGTCAATAACCTTTTGAGACAGCTTGAGAAGCGCCAGGTGCCCGTCTACGATTGGGACAACGAAGGGCGGACGCTTTACCGCCTGCAGATGCGCCGGGGGAAAGTTTTTTACCTTGCGGAGCAAAAGAATCCGGGCCAGGGGAGCCCGGAGGGAAAATAAATTGATTTAAGGAGGGTATAGGCAATATGGACAACAAGCGCAAGCGAAAAATCAGCCCGGAGCAGGCAAGGCACAATGAGGAAATAGAGATATTAAACAATTACTTGAGCCAGCGCAGGAAGGCGAAGCGAAGAAAAACTATTCTTGAAAAAAGGCTTATGGATATACGGGAGGATATGAAGCACCCGATCAGCGCGGTCGGATATTCCCCGATAAACGCACCCACGAATGAAATAGGCGAAGGGGCCGCGAGCTTCACTTTTCGGACTTCGGACTGCGAGCTGAAAATATACGAGCAGGCGGACCAGGTAACAAAGGACCTTTTAAAAGTCATGGATATTATGGACTATTTAGACAAGAGCAGCGACGAGAGGGAGGCCCTGGAGCTTTATTACATAGACGGCCTTACCTGGGAAAACGTAGCCGAAAAAATGGAGGTAAGCAGGAGCCAGGCTTACAACCTTCGCAGAGCAGGCCTTGAGAAGCTGCTTACATTCAAGAGGGTAAAGGAGATATTAAGAAAATACGAGGCCGGGGAAATAGATAAATAAAGACATCCCCATTTTATACCCCCGTATTTAAGGCGGAATTTTTCACGGCTAATTTGCAAGGCGTTTTATTTACGCCCTTTTTAAATAGCCCATTGAAAAAAAGCCGGTTTTATATACCCCTATAAAGGCGGTCATATACGGAGGAATTAACGAAGCGAAAATTTTTTTATTTTTTGTACTGTTTTGGACTATATTAGATGGTATTATAGTACCGTTGGAAAAGGTTAAAAAACAGTACCCCCATAGTACAGTATTGTATATACCCTCAGAAATACAGGGCCGCCCTATATACCCCTATATAGAGCAGCCCTTTTTATATAGCATTGTATATAATAGCATAGAGCACAGCACACAGAGAGACAGAGCACACAGCACCAGGGCAGGCACAGCATACAGCGCATACCTTAAGACATAGTGAGCAGCAGCACAGAGCACAGCTTACACATAGAGACAAGGCAGCACGCGCGCCCTTCTACCGTTGCGACGTCGCAAGAGACAGGGACACAGAGAGCCCAGGCCATAGGCCGAAGGCTTAAACAGAGAGCGGGGACCGCAGCGCAAAACAAAAAGGTACTTCCTGGAGCAAATAAGCCCTGCGGGGCGAGGAAGGCCCGGTTTTTTCCCCCATGAAATCAAAAAAAATTTTGCCGTTTCGTTACGCGAAGCGGTATTTTGATAACAGAAACCGCCGGAGCAATAACGCTTTTAGGCGGTTTTGATACGTTAGGAGGCAATATAATGCGACTTGAGAAAAGACAGCTTGTGGACCTTAAGCCCGCAGCATATAACCCGCGCAAGGCACTCAAGCCAGGCGACGACGAATACGAGAAGCTGGCCGCCAGCATAGAGCGCCACGGCTATATAGATCCCATAGTAATAAACGAGGACGGGACCATCATAGGAGGCCACCAGCGCCGGACCGTTATGATGGACTTAGGTTACACGGAGGCGGAGGTCATTATAGTTGACCTTCCCGACAAGAACGACGAGATCGCGGCGAATATTGCACTTAACCAGATTACGGGAGAATTTGAAAAAGACGCCCTTATGGGCCTTCTTATTCAGCTTGAGGGCGCAGGCTACGACACAATGGCCGCCGGTTTTAATACGAACGATTTATCGGAGCTTTTCATGGAGGCTGATCTTACGAAGGAAGCCAACGAGGACAATTACGACGTAGAGAAGGCCATCAAGGAAGCTGAGGAGAAGGAGCCAGTCACAAAGTACGGCGATATTTGGCAGTTAGGCGAGCACCGCTTAATGTGCGGCGACGCTTCCGACTTTTCAGACATTGGCGTCCTTATGGCCGGTTCCGTAGCCGACCTTATAATCACGGACCCGCCGTATAACGTAGATTACGAGGCAAAGGACAAAAGCCTGGAGCGCAGCTATAAGAGGAACACTACCAGGACAACAAACGAGATACAGAACGACCGGATGGGGGAGGAGGATTTTTATAATTTTCTTTTCCGCGTCTTTTCTAATATTTGCGACGTCGCAAAAGCGGGAGCCGTTGCTTACGTATTCCACGCGGACAGCGAAGGCTTGACCTTCCGCCAGGCCTTCGACGCTTCCGGTTTTAAGTTGAGGCAAGTCCTTATTTGGGAAAAGAATCAGTTTGTTATAGGCCGCCAGGATTACCACTGGAGACACGAGCCGATCTTATACGGATGGAAGGAAGGCGCGGCCCATTATTTCATAGACGACCGTAGCCAGGACACCGTCTTTATTGAGGACGATATAGACTTTTCGGCAATGAAAAAAGCGGACCTTGTAGCCTACATTGAGAGGATCCGCGAGGAGCTTATGGCGCGTACTTCCGTACAGTACGAGAAGAAACCGGCCCGCAGCGATATGCACCCGACCATGAAACCGGTCGCGCTTGTAGGACGCCTTATGGCAAACAGCAGCAGACGCGGAGAGCTTGTCGCGGACTTCTTCGGCGGTTCCGGTACCACCATGATCGCGGCGGAGCAGTTGGGCCGCATAGCGTACCTTATGGAGATAAGCCCTAAGTATTGCGACGTAATTATCGACCGGTGGGAGGAGTACACAGGAAAGAAAGCCATAAGAGTGAGGGGAGGCGATATGTATGGCGGATAACGAAAAAGAGGCGGCGGCCGTTACTTCCGGCGGCGCGCAGTTTGTAAAAGTTGAGGTCATAGGTCAGCTTTTCGGCGTTTCCGTCCGCAGAATACAGCAGCTTACCCAGGAGGGCGTCATAAGGACGGTAGAAGTCCCAGGGCAGGGCCGCCGCTATGAGTTGGTACCGACGATTAAAACATATATTCAGTATTTGAGCGATAAGGCATACGGCAAGTCCAAGTCCGAAAAGGAAGCGGAGCTAAAAGAACAGAAGCTGCAGGCGGAGATCGCCTTAAAAGAATCCCAGGGAGAGATGCACCGGATGCGCCGCGAGATTGCGGCCGGGAAATATTTAGACGCAGACGAGGTGGCGCTGGATTATCAAAAATTCTTTGTAGTTTTTAAACGCTTCGCGCTTAGTATTCCCGCCCGGCTTGTAAGCATGATCAGCGACCAGGTGGCCCCGTTGGAGGCCCGGAAGATTGAAAAGGAGATGAACGAAGAAGTCAAGCGTATGCTTACGTCCTTCGTTGTTGCGGGAATTATAGGAAAACCGGAGGCAGAAAAGGGAAAAAATACCGGTGGTTAAGCCTAAGCGGTTACGGATGCGGAAGTATACCTGCAAGGAGTACATAAAGGGCGCGCTTGAATACTTGAAGCCCCCGGAAAGTATTACAGTATCAGAGTGGGCCGAGAAGTACAGAGTCCTTGACAGTAAGACATCGGCAGAGCCAGGCCCCTGGAATAACGACCGGACGCCATATCTTAAAGGGATAATGGATGAGTTCACTAATTACGAAACCGAGGAAATTATTTTTGTAAAGCCTACGCAGGTAGGCGGCACAGAAGCGATGAACAATATGCTCGGCTATGTTATTCAGCAGGACCCATCACCGACCGAGGTCGTATACCCGACGGAGACCCTGGCGGAAACTATTTCAAGCCAGCGCTTGCAGCCTATGATCTTATCCTCGGAGCCGCTACGCAGTAAATACGACGCGAACAGTTCTAAACTTGAGCTTAACTTTTCGGATATGTTCGTAAAGATTGTAGGAAGCAATAGCCCGGTCGGCGTTGCTTCTTTTGCTATGAAATACCTTTTCATAGACGAGGTCGACAAGTTCCCAGGAGCCAGCAAAAAGGAGGCCGACCCGGTAAGCCTGGCGGAAGAACGTACAAAGACTTTCCGAGGCCGGAAGATTTTTAAGACTTCCACACCGACCATCCGAACCGGCCATATTTGGAGCGCAAAGGAAAAGGCCGACGCCGAAAAACATTACTTCATACCTTGCCCTCATTGTGGCGAGTTTATAGAGCTTTTCTTTTCTAATCTTAGATGGCCCGGAAAAGATAAGGACATGGTGGAGGCATACGGCGCGGACAGCATAAAAGAACAGCTTGAGGCATTGGAGCAGGATCCGGAAAGCGAAGGCTTGAGCGATACAGATCGGGCGGAGTTTGCCTTTTATGTTTGCCAGGAGTGCGGCTGCATAATAACGGACCAGCAAAAGCAGCAGGCAGTTAAGCGCGGACACTGGGAGACCGTAAGCAGCCGGACCCAGTTTGTAAAAAAGGTTTGTTTCTGGATCAACACACTTTACAGCCCCTTTGTACGGTTTGCCGAGATTGCCAAGAAATTTATGGACAGCAAAGGCGATCCGGAGAAGTTACAAAACTTTGTAAACAGTTGGCTGGCGGAGCCCTGGGAAGATACGAAGCTAAAGACAACAAAAGAGCTTGTACTTGAGCGCCAGACAGAGCTGCCCGCCTACACGATACCGGAATGGACTAAGCTACTTACCGGCGGCGTAGACGTACAGGAAAACAGCGTGTACTGGACCATAAGAGCCTGGGGCGACTATATCACAAGCCAGAATATAGCGCACGGCCAGGCCTACGGCTTTACGGAGGTTGAGGCCGTAATGAATATGGAATTTAAGACACCCTCCGGCCTTTCTTACGTAGTAAACCTTTGCTTGGTTGACTCCGGAAACGATACGGACAACGTATACGATTTTTGCGCGCTTAATTCAGAGTGGGCGCTGCCTTGCAAGGGTTCCAGTAACCCCATGCAGAACCATTTTAAGATAAGCACCGTAAACAAGGATAGCAGCAAGGCATACGGTATGAATCTTATTATTGTAGACGGCGGCAAGTATAAGGACATGATCGCCGGCCGCCTTCGCAAGCCAAACGGCCGAGGGAGCTGGATGGTATATAAGGATTGCGACGAAGAATACGCGGCCCAGGTAACGGCAGAGCACAAAATAAACGTAAAGAACGGATCCAAAGTAAGACAGGAGTGGGTGCCGAAAACCAGCCACGCCGACAACCATTATTTAGACGCCGAAGTCTACGCGTTGGCAGCGGCGGACACTTTAGGAGTCCGGATGCTTCACCTGCAGACGATACAGGAGCAGACCCAGGAAGCAGCGAAACCGCCGGAGACATCACCGCCAGAGGAGGACTGGATCCGGCAAAACGACGAGTGGATTAAGGAGGGATAAGGATGGCAGATACACCGACAGCGAAGGAGATGCTGGCCCAGGTAAACGCAGCTATTACAAGCGTACTTGCAGGCGGTCAGTCTTATAAGATTGGATCCCGGCAGCTTAACCGGGCCGACCTTTCTAAGCTATACGAGATGCAGCGAGACCTGCAGGCCCAGGTCGCAGCAGGAGAGCCTGGCTTATTAGACGATTGTTACGTCGCAGTATTTGAAGGGAGGTAAACCGGTGGGCAATATTTTAGACAGTATTATCGGCTTTATTTCCCCGGAAGCCGGAGCCAGGCGCGAGGCCTGGCGGCAGAACCTAAACGAGTTACGAAACTACGACGCCGGAAATTATGACCGGCTTAACGCCGGGTGGATTGCCTATAATCAATCGGCGGAAAATACGGACCGGTACAACCGGGAGACCGTAAGAGCCAGAGCGCGCGACCTTGAGCGAAACAGCGATATGGCCAACAGCGTGATCGGAGCATACAAACGGAATATAGTAGGCCTGGGCGTTACCTTGCAGGCGGACACGCCAAGCGAGAAATTAAACGACGCAATAGAGGAGGCCTGGAAGGAGTGGTGCAAAAAGAAAAATTGCGACGTTACAGAAACACAGAGTTTTTCACAAATGACCAGGATGGCAGTTGAACGGAAAAAAGTAGACGGAGGAATCCTTTTTAGAAAGTGCTACCTTCGCGGCGGCGTTGTTCCTTTCCGTTTGCAGGCCCTGGAGGTTGACGAGTTGGACACTATGGCCATGACGCCGCACAGCAAAGGGAACCGAGTAGTCGGAGGCATTGAGTACAACAGCTACAACAAGCCGATGGGCTACTGGATCCGCCAGTATAGCATAGACGGCTTTTCTAATATAGACCCCGTTTATGTTCCGGCCAAAGATATAATTTTTATTTTCACGAAGCGCCGCCCTTCGCAGATACGAGAAATGAGCGACTTAAGCCCGACCGCAACCAGGATCCGAGACGCCAACGAGTTTATGACCGCCGTAAGCGTAAAGGAACGTATAGCGGCCTGCCTTTCCGTTTTCATTAAGAAAACCATACCGACAACCGGCATCGGGCGCGGGACTAATCAGCAGACAGGTCCCCGGACAAGCTACGAGGGAAAGAACATAAGCCCCGGCATGATTAAAGAGCTTAACGCAGGAGACGAGATCCAGGTGGTAAACCCTACCGGCCAGGCCACGGACGCCGCGAGCTATGTTAAGCTGCAGCAGCGATTGATCGGAGCGGGCCAGGGCCTAAGCTACGAGGCAACCAGCCGGGACATGAGTCAGAGCAATTACAGCAGTGCTCGCCAGGGGATTATAGAGGACGAGCAGACCTACATAGAGGATCGGGAGCTCTTCGACGAGTTCCGCGACGAGGTTTACGAGACCTTTATTATATCCGGCGTTCTTTCCGGCCTTTTTGATATAAAGGACTTTTGGAATCCGGAAAAAAAGAGCAAATACCTGGCGCACAAATGGGTGGCAGCACCGAAGCCCTGGATCGACCCGTCCAAAGAGGCAACCGCTACAAAAATAGCGTTGCAGACCGGACAGAAAACCCTCCAGCAAGTAGCAGCAGAAAACGGAAGGGACTGGAAAGACATGATCGACGATATGGCCGAGGTTTTAGAGTACGGCCGGAAAAAAGGTATAGAGTTAGGAGGCATTATATATGACAGAAACACAGGCGAGCTTACGCCGAAAGACGACGACGAGCCAGGGGGAAACAATCCGGTACCGGGCAGTCCAGGAACCGAAGGAGAAGCCGCAGGCGGCCCAGGAGGGCAAGAAACCGGAGCAGGCGGAGAAACCCCAGGGAACGGACAAGAAGCCCCAGGAAAAGCCGCAGGAGACGCCACAGGAGGGCAAGAAGCCGGAGCAAAAGCCAAAGACGGGAAATAAATCTCTTACAAGGGAATTTACGGAAGGTAACGCGATCCGCGCCCTGGACGGAGAAGGAAACGAAAGAAAGTTTGTATTGAGCTTTTCCAGCGAGGAGCCATACAACCGAGGATGGTGCCTTGAGATATTAGACCATGCGCCCGGAGCCGTAAACATAGCCCGCCTTAACGATATAGGCGTCCTTCTTTTTAACCATAAGAGAGATACTGTCCTGGGGCGTATTAACCGAGCATGGATTGAGGGAAGCCGTGGCTATGCCGAGGTTGAATTTGATACCGACGAGGCCGCAGAAGTTATTTACCAGAAGGTCAAGAGTGGCACCCTTAAAGGCGTTTCCGTTGGGTATCGGATCGAAAGCATAGAGGAGGTCATGCCTGGACGGACAAGCGCTGACGGCAGATTTACGGGCCCTTGCGACGTCGCAAGGAAATGGGAACCTTTTGAAATTTCCATTGTTTCAGTACCGGCAGACCCTACCGTCGGAGTAGGCCGGGAGTTTGAGGAGACCGACGGGACAAAAGAGAAGCGCGCGCCGTCACTTCGTGAGCGGCAGCTTCAGATAAACATAAATAAATTTTTATAGGAGGTAGAAAGAACCATGAACAAGAGACAGCTTAGAGCCATGAAGATCGCCGCACAGCAGGCACTTGTAAATGGCGCAGCAGGTAGAGAGTTGACCGCCGAAGAAAGCGCGCAGTTTGACACCTTGCAGAGAGAGATCGACGCCTTGACCCTTGAGATCGAGGCAGAGGAGCGGCAGCAGTCCCAGGCAGCAGGAAGCGGCCAGGCGGCAGCAGGTACCGGAGCAGCAGCGGATCCGCAGCAGAGAGACCTGGGCGGCCAGGGAGACGCAGCGACCAGAGCGGTGGCGGCAGAGCGCCAGAGAGTACAGGGCATTTCCGACCTTTGCCGTGAGTTTGAAACGGATCCGGGAGAGTACATCCGGACCGGCGCAACCATAGACCAGGTAAGAGCGGCAATCCTTGAGGGGATGCGGCAGACCGGCAGCCCTACCAGCGTACAGGTCACCAGAGACGAGGGCGACACCTTCCGGCAGAGAGCCACGGACGCGCTGATCCTTCGCGCAGGTATTCAGATTCAGCACCCGGCGGAGGGCTGCAACGAGTTCAGAGCGATGAGCCTTAGAGATTTGGCTATTGAGTGTTTATCCAGAGAAGGACAGAACACCGGGGCCCTCTTAAGGATGAGCTCCGACGACCTTTACGGAGAATTATGCCGCCAGTTTTACAACCCTTCCGCAGCCTTCCCGGCTATCCTTGACAGCACGATCCGGAAAAGCATTGTGGAGCTTTACAACTCGGTACCTACGACCTTCGAGGCCATCACCACAAAGGGCACTTTAAAGGACTTTAAGCAGACGGCGGACCATGAATATGTGATCGGAGGCGTTGGCGATTTCCTTATGGTACCGGAGAACGGGGAGATCAAGCCGGACAAGCCGAGAACCGAGATGCTGCCGCAGCGTAAGCTGGACACCTACGGGAAGCAGTTCAGCATGACCCGCCAGGCGTTCATTAACGACGATATCGGCTTTTTGACGAAGGTGCCGGGCCTGTACGCGACCGCAGCGAAGAAAACTATCAACAAGCAGGTTTACACTATTCTTTTCAAAAACGCGAAAGTTTTTGACGGCTTACAGCTTTTCTGCGATAAGCACAAGAACATTATGAAAAAAGGTTCCAAGCCTTCCCAGGCTTCCATCCAGGCAATGATCACCAAGATGGGCAAGCAGACGGACCACTTCGGCGAGGCAATTTATATTACGCCGCAGATCATTGTGGTACCGATTGGGTACGAGTTTGACCTTTCTGTTATCTTCCATTCTGCCCAGGTGGTAGGAAGCAATAACAACGACGTAAACCCGCTGTATAACTACCCGTTAAAGACCGTACAGGATCCCGTGCTTAACGCCCTGGCAGGCGACGGAGTATGCCCCTGGTTTATGTTCGGAAGCGGCGCAGCAGGCATCCAGGTAGACTATTTAAACAGGCAGGAAACCCCGACCGTAAGACGTATGGAGGTGCCGGGTACATTGGGCTTTGTTTGGGATATTTACCTGGACTGGGGAATCGCAGTAAGAGACTTCCGCAGCATGGCCATGAATCCGGGCGTACAGATCCCGTCCGAAGAAGAATAAGAGAAGGAGGACAGATTTATGAGTAAGGCAGAATACTGGCAGCGCGGCGAAGCGATTGACTTCGTAAACGGGAGCGATGCCAAGATTGAAGCAAACCAGATCGTAACTTTTGGCAACCGCGTGGGCGTAGCCGGTACTCCTATCGAAATAGGGGAAACCGGAAGCCTTCACGTTTTCGGTGTTTTTGAGATGCCCAAGAAAGCAGACGAGGAGATCGCGGCAGGTGCGGCGGCATATTACGATCCCGACGCGGAAGCAATCACGGCCACGGCTGGCGACATTACCGCAGGTTACGCAACGGAGGCAGCCGCTGCAGCAGATACAACGGTAAAGGTAAAACTTTTAGGCTGATGGAGAAGCGCTTAATCGCGCTTGTCCCCATTCTTCACGGAAACAAACAGTATAAGCCAGGAGAGGCGCTGCCAACCGACCCGGCTTACGTTTCCGCCTGGATTGAGGCGGGCTCGGCTGTTTGGGAGAACGAAGGCGACAGCGGCAAAAAAGAGGAACGGAAAAAGGCGACCGCTAAAGCGCGGTCCAAAACAGCCCCGGCAGGTGCCACCGGCATCGCGCAGCCCGCCACCGGCGGCGCGGAAGCCGACCAGGTCGGGAAGGTGCCGAGCAAAAAGGCGCGCGGAGTAGTTGAGGAGAAAACCAAACGCCCCGCGAAGTCCCAGGCATAATGCCAGGCTTTAAAGACATAATACGCGCCGACCTTAATATTTTTATGAATCTTGACGAGTTCGCAACCACGCACACGGTGAACGGAAAAAAGATGGCCGTTACGATTGATAATAACGAGCTGATAGAGCGAGCCAAGAAGGCAAAGTCCAACATGGACGGAATTTACGTTAAGAGTACGCTTATATACGTGAAGTCTAAGGACTTCGGCCAGCTTCCGGCGGTCGGTTCCGCCCTTAACCTTGACGGGAAGATATTTAAGGTCACGGACGCAACCAACGAGGACGGGCTTTACAGCATACACCTGGAGGCAAATAGAAGTTGATTACTTATGAATTTGACCCGAACACCCTAGCAAAGGTTGAGCGCAAACTGGGGAGCCTGAAATCAGAGGCACCGAAGGCATTAAAAAACGCGATCAACCAAACGGCGAAGGCAGCCAGGAAAGACCTGGCTGAGGAGGCGCAGAAAACGTATGTTGTAAAATCCGGCCGTTTCAATAAGGCGATGACCATTAAGAACGCCACCCAGGGCAATCTTGAGGCAACCATAAAAGCGACCGGAGCCCCGATGGAGCTGAAGGACTTTAAGGTCAGCCCGGCCACAGCCAGGACCGGATCCAAGCGGCCGTCGATTACAAAAGCGAAGGTACTGGCTTCCGGTTCCTTAAAAGGGCTGGAAAAAGGAGGTATAAAAGCCTTTGTTACCAAGTTCGGAAGTGGCCACGCTTCGGTGGCGCAGCGGCGCGGGAGTTCCCGGCTTCCTTTAAAGGTATTGTTTTCAAACAGCATACCGAAGATGATCGGGAACGAAAAGCGGGTGTACGGCATTGTAGAACCGACCATACAACAGAACCTGCAGGCGAACATAGATAAACAGGTCAGAAAAATATTGGAGGCGTAAAAAGATGGTGGCTACATTCTTACAGGACGATCTTGTGGAGGAGCTTAAGACAATTTTTAAGGACTTCCGCTTAAAAAATCCTATGGGGGAGTTAAGCGAAATAAATGTATTTCCCCAGGAGCTGCCGATCCCGGCACCGACGACACCGCCAGAGGAAAGCGAGGCGGCCCCGGAGCTGTTGGAGGAGGGCCTGGTGGAAGATACGGATCCGGTTAAGGTTGAGGACCCATACCCCTATGCGATAGTACGCATTGAGGACGGGGAAATCAAGACCATAGACGGAGAGCAGACCATAACGACTCTGGTTATTTTAGGAGTATACGACGACAGCTTAAAAAACCAGGGACACAAGGACATTTTAAACATGATACAGAAAATATATGAGCGCTTCGCAAAAAACGCGATTTTAGCCAGCAAATACGAGTGCTTACATCCGATACAGTGGTCACTGCAGGAGGAGGGAAGTTACCCGTATTTTATCGGCGGAATGGCTTTAAGTTTTGGCGTAGCAGCTATAAGAAGGGAGGATCCATACATATGAGTGGAACAAAGAAAACCCAGGCGGAAACGACCGCAGCAACGGCCGCAGCCGTAGAAGCCAGGGCGGCAGCCAGCAAGGCGAAAGAAGGCAGCAAGGAGCCGGTGGCCTACGTAGGCCCGGACATTAAGAATGTAGCGATCAACGGGACCGTGTACATTGACGGATTACCGGAGCCCCTGCAGGAGAAGATCGGAGACGTACCGGCGCTTAAAGGCCTTCTGGTACCTATTTCCAACCTTGCGGCCGCAGGCGTAGCAATCACGACCCAGGGGACGGCACTTAATAATTTATATAATGCCGTTTCCGCCAAGCTGCAGGAGCAGCAGAAAAACAGATAAGGAGGAAAAGACAAGATGGCATATAACCACGGAGTAAGAGTCCTGGAAAACCCGACCAGCTTAACGACGCCGAGACAGGGCACCGCAGGGCTGCAGGTTATTATCGGCGTAGCGCCGGTAAATTTGGCCGAGGATCCTTACAATGCTACAAACAGACCCAAGATCGCGTATAGCTTCGCGGAGGCAAGTGCGGCCGTAGGGTACTGCGATAATTTTAAAGATTATAACATTTGTGAATCGGTAGATGCTTCTTTTAGAGTTTTAAATATTGCGCCTATTATTCTGATCAACGTATTGGACCCTAAGACGCACAAGAAGGCCCTGGAGGAGCAGGAAGTGGAGGTAATAGAGGGCCAGGCAGTAATAGAAACCTTCGGCGTATTGGCCGATACGTTGAGGGTAAGATCCGGAGATCGGGAGATGGCAGCCGATACGGATTACATCATCACTTTTGACGACGACGGGATGGCGGTTATTACCCTGGTAGACGCTACCGGAATTAACGCGCTTACTGTTTCCGGATCCGTTATTGACCCTTCCAAGATCACATACAGAGACATCATCGGAGGCTATAACGTAAGTACCGGAGAAGAAAAGGGCCTGGAAGTTATCCGCCAGATTTTCCCGTTATTGCAGCTTACCCCCGGCCTGCTTGTTTCCCCTGGATGGAGTAAACAGCCAAACGTGGGCGCAGCTATCGCGGCCAAGTGTACCGGTATTAACGGCGTATTTTCCTGCGAGGCCATAGTAGACCTTGACACGACGGAGGAGAGCGGGGCTCGGAAATATACGGATGTTTTGACCGTAAAGCAGGCCTCCGGCTTCGTAAGTAACCACTTGAGCGTCGAGTGGCCATGCGTAAAGATTGGAGATAAGATTTACCACGCCAGCGCGATCAAGGCGGCGCTTACCGCGTATATTGACGCGGGCAACGACGATGTGCCGAGTTTGAGCCCTTCCAATAAGGCGGTCGGTATTTCCGGCCTTTGCCTTGAGGATGGTACCGAGGTGGTCCTGGACGAGCAGCAGGCGAATCTGGTAAACAGCTTCGGAGTTTGTACCTTTAACAATTTTTCCGGCTGGACCACCTGGGGAAACAATACGGCGATTTATCCGACTTCCAGCGACCCGAAAGATCGGTGGTTTTGCTGCCGCCGCTTCTTTTCCTGGTGGGGAAACAGCTTTATTTTGACCTACCACGAACGGGTGGATGATTATAATAATCCGCGCTTAGTTGAGGCCATTGTCGACGACGAAAACGTCCGCGGTAATTCCTACGCAGCACAGGGCAAGTGCGCCGGGGCCTACATTGAATGGCGGGAGCAGGAGAACACGATCAACGATATTATGGGCGGCAAAATGCAGTTTTTACACCATTTAGCGCCCTGGACGCCGGCCGAAGATATTCTGGATGTTTTGGAGTTCGATCCGGACTTATTGGAGGCAGCATTTACGGGAGGTGAGTCTTAATGTTAGCGACAAAAATTAACGCTTACAACGTATACAACGGAGGCACCAGGCTGGTCGGACTTTCCGACGAGGTAAGCCTGCCGGATTTCGAGGCCTTGACCGAGACGATTAGCGGGCCGGGCTTCCTGGGGGAGATTGACGAGCCGCTTTTAGGCCACTTCGGAGCGTCGGAAATCGAGATCCCTTTCAGAACCTTAAACGAGGATATGTTTGCACTTTTGTCGCAGGGGCTGGCCGTAAACCTTACCCTGCGGATGAGCACCCAGGCAATCCAGGAATCCACGATGGCGACCGACTTTATGCCGAGCCGGGTGGTTATCAAGGGCAAAAGTAAAGGCTTTACCGGCGGCAAGGTAAAGCAGGGAGAAGGAACCGGATCCGCAGTAAAGGTGGAAGTTATTTATATTCTTATTAAGGTAAACGGCAAAAAGAAGTTTGAGCTTGATAAGATTAACTTCCAGTATAAAGTGAATAATGTTGACCTTTTAGCAAAAATCAGAAAGCAGGTGTAATTTATGGATAACAATAAAATTTTAGAAGCAGGTACCAGAGAGCAGAAAGAGATCACCACGGCGGCAGAGACCCAGAAGCAGGAAGAAAATAAGTACCTTATTAAGTTCCGCAAGCCGTTTATTTTTGAGGACGAGACCTATAAGGAGATCGACTTAAGCGGCCTGGAAGATTTGAGCGCCAAAGATATGATCCAGGCGCAGCGCACGATGGAGCGGTCCGGAAGTATTAACGTATTGCCGGAGATGTCCCTGGAATACGCTTGTATTTTTGCCAGCAAGGCCACCAAGATACCGGTCGAGTTCTTCCAGGCACTGCCCCCGAAGGAAGCGATCAAGGTAAAAAACAAAGTAACAAATTTTTTCTACGGCGAGGATTAAAGCCAACAGACGGCGCGCATCTTCGCAAATTAACGGTACGGCTATCTATTCTTTTAAAGACAGGCCTCAAGGATATTGAGGACCTGTCTATTTTTTACCTTACCGACATAGCAAAGGAGGTGGCGGAAGCATATGGCAAGTAGCAGCAAAGAGATGGAGCTCGCTATAAAAATAGCGGGTAAAGTTGAGTCTTCCTTTACGGGAGCTTTGAGCGTTGCCGGAAATGGAATAAAAGGACTTACGAAAACCATCGCAGCCGCCACTACCGCAGCCGCCGCCGCAGTTGGAGCAATCGCCGTCGCGGCCGTAAACGTTGGTAAAGAATTTGAGACCGCCATGAGCCAGGTGCAGGCTACCATGCTTTTAGACACCGGTACAGCAGAGGGCGCGGCAGCTATGGCCACGCTTGAGGAAGCGGCCAGGGAATGCGGACGTACTACGGCCTTCTCAGCCACGGAGGCGGCTGAAGCCCTAAACTATTTAGCCCTTGCCGGTTACGATGCCGAACAGGCAGCCACAGCGCTGCCCACGGTTTTAAAACTTGCAGGGGCGGGAGCTATGGACCTGGCAGCGGCCAGCGATATGGTAACGGACAGTATGTCCGCCTTGCAAATTGAAGCTACGGAGGAAAACTTAAACAGCTTCGCGGATCAGTTGGCACAGACAGCATCAAAAGCCAATACTTCCGTAGCACAGTTAGGCGAAGCAATACTTACAGTAGGAGCCACCGGCGCGAATCTTGCCGGAGGAACCACGGAGCTGAACACGGCACTCGGTATTTTGGCCGACAACGGCTTAAAAGGAGCCGAGGGAGGGACGCACTTAAGAAATGTTATTCTTTCCTTACAGAGCCCCACAGACAACGCCAGCGCAGCACTTAAAAGCCTGGGCGTAGACGTTTACGACGCCGAAGGGAATATGCGGGGACTTAATAACATTTTCGGCGACTTGAGCTCCGCAATGGAGGGCATGACACAGGCCCAAAAAGACAGTATTATCAGTACCATTTTCAACAAGACAGACCTTACATCCGCGAATGCGCTTCTGGCGAATTGCACCGACCGGTGGGACGAGTTGAGCGCAGCTATTGAAAACAGCGCCGGAGCTTGCGAGGATATGTACTCGATACAGCTTGACAATTTGGACGGCGATATAAAGATATTGCAGTCTGGACTTTCAGACCTGGGAATCAGTATTTACCAGGATTTGAACGGGCCCCTGCGTTCTATGACGCAGCTTGCAACGGGCATGGTTGAGGAATTGAGCGCAGCTTACAGCGAAGGCGGGATGCAGGGGATGGTCGGAGCCATAGGCGGCTGCCTTTCCGAAGCGGTCGGCGTAATTTCAGAATACGTCCCGCAGGTAGTCTCTATGGGCGTTGACCTTATAGGCAGCTTTGTGCAGGGGATAGCAGACAACGCAGGCCCCCTGGCGGATGCAGCGGCACAGACTTTGACCGTTTTTATAGACGGTCTTTTTTCGTTGGTTCCCCAGGTTTTACTTGCCGGGATCGACATAATAACCCAGTTGGCGAGCAGCATTACAAGCCAGCTTCCGACACTTATAAACAACGGCACCCAGGCAATCACGAATTTTGTAAACGGTATTATTCAGCGATTGCCTACGATCATAACGACAGCCCTTACGCTGGTTCAAACATTGGTAAACAGCTTAGGAGCCAACGCGCCGATGCTGATAAGCGCAGCTATTCAGCTTATAGGCAGTTTGGTGACCGGCATTTTATCTATGCTTCCACAGCTTCTGCAGATGGGTATACAGCTTATTTTGAGTTTGGCCCAGGGGATTATTTCAAACCTGCCCTTAATTTTGCAGACGGGCGTCCAGATTATACTAAGCCTTGTTTCCGGGATAACGCAGATGTTACCCATGATCATACAGGGTGGCATACAGCTAATTATTTCACTTATCCAGGGAATTATAGCGAATTTGGGGAATATAGCCCAGGCAGCGGTCCAGATTATACTGGCCCTGGTTACGGGCCTTATTTCAGCTATACCGCAGCTTATAGCGGCAGTTCCGCAGCTTGTAGGGGCGATCATCGACACGATTTTAACGACAAACTGGCTCGACGTAGGGATCCAGATTATAAAAGGCATTATTGACGGAATACTTGCATCCGGAAAGAGCCTATGGAGCGCTATTAAAAGCCTGTTCACAGGCGGAGAGGTTGAGATGCCAGACACTTCCAGCCAGGGCGCGGCAGTGGTAGACAGCTACGCATCTGGAATCAATAGCAACGCCGGAGCAGTTACGGCAGCAGCAAACAGCATGGCAGCCGGAGCCTTTAGCAGCGCAGACACCAGCGGAGCGACCGCAGCAGGAACGGCAGCGGCGACAGCCTATACAACGGGAATGACGGACAGCTTGAGCGGCTTTACGTTTGACACTTCCAGTATAGGACTTGACAGCGCAGCACTTACAACGACCCTAAGCGCGACAGGTATGGAAAGCGGGACAGCATTTACGACCAGCTTAAGCCAGAGCGTAGCGGGGTACAGCATAGACACATCCGGGATCGCCGTAAACACGGCAGGCCTGGAGAGTAGTCTTACAACAGCCGGAACGGCCGGAACGACAGCATTAAGCAATGGAATGACCAGCAGCGCCGGAACGGTAACAGCGGCGGCAACCAGCCTGGCAAGCGACGTCAACGGAGCATTAGACTCTGGATGGAGCACAGCACAGAGCCGCGCAGAGAGCGCAATGAGCAGCCTGGCCAACACGGTCCAGACAAAAGCCCAGGCGGCGGCCCAAGCAGTTAAATCAGCCTTTGAGAATATGACCATCACGATCCCGAAGCCGCGGATCCCGGTTATAAGCGTTTCTACTTCTTCCGTTTCATACGGAGAGGGCGGCAGCGTAAGTATACCGCAATTTTCCGTCCATTGGAACGCGCTCGGCGGTATTTTTGATGCCCCGACGGTATTAAACACACCAGGGAACGGCCTGCAGGGCGTAGGGGAAGCAGGGCCCGAAGCGGTACTGCCCCTTGATACCTTGTGGAGCCAGATGAAAAGCATTATAACCGACGCCATGAAGCAGAGCAGCGGCGCAAGCATTATAGAATCGCTGCTGCAGAGATTACAGGGAATAACCAGCGGCGGAGGCGGAGGAGGTGGCGGGCCAGAGCTTGCAGGAGCGGGCGGGCCTAACATTTCTTACTCACCTACTTACAACCTTTACGGCAACGCCACGAAAGAGGATGCCGTCGAGGCGGAGAGGATGAGCCAGGCAGATTTTAACAAAATGATGAAACAGTGGCAAAAAGAAAATAACAGGACCAAGTTTTAAAGGAGGCCGGTGGTATGGCAAAGAAAACATACACCACAAAACAGGGAGACACCTGGGACAATATAGCGCTGCAGGTATACGGCGAGGAACGCCACGCCGATTTTTTAATGCAGAATAATTACGCCTTCTTAGATATCCTTGTATTTTCAGCGGGAACCGTCCTAAGTACTCCGGTATTACCGGAGGAACGGGACGGAGCTTTACCGCCCTGGCGGACAGATTGGACGGACGGAGAGCGGGATCCGTATGACGATTAAGGAGGCGCGCTATGGGGGTAAATACACCGAGGAAAGCAAAAGTTTATATTACCTATACGCCGAAGGGAGCAGCAGCCACCAGGACAGCGGACACGATGGCGGAATACGAGGAGGGCTTTTCTTACATTGATGCGGCGACCGGACAGTCCGACACGATAAGCCTTAAAGTTTGCAATAGAGATTTGAGGTGGGCAAACAAGTGGCTGCCAAAAAAAGGCGATAAAATGACAGCGAAAATAAAGGCGTTCAGTTGGGACACAGCCGGGCGCGATCTTTCCTTTTCTTGCGGTAAGTTTTGCTGCGACGATTTGACCTTTAGCGGGCCGACGCTGGTCTGCACGATTGGAGGCGTATCAGTTCCAGAGGGCCAGGCCTTCCGGTCTACGCAGCGGACATATACCTGGGAGAAAGCAACCATACAGGAGATCGCCAAACGGATCGCCAAGCGGTACGGCTTAGGGCTTTACTACGAGGCGAAAAAAATATATATAGCCAGCATGGAGCAGAACAAACAGAGTGACTGCGAATTTTTAAATAGCCTTTGCGAAGATTACGGGCTATATATCAAGGTTTATTACGGAAAAATTATTATTTACGATATAGACACTTACGAATCGAAAAAAGCTGTTGCTACCTACCATATAACGGACTTTGACGCCTGGAGCTATAATACTACGCTTACAGGTACCTACACGGGAGCAACGATCAAATATAGCAGAGGAGACAACGACGAGGAGTTGACTCTTACCGTAGGATCCGGAAGCCGGATATTAAATATAAACGAAAAGGTAGACGGCCTGGCCGACGCCCAGATTAAAGCCTGCGCCAGGGTAAACAAAGAGAACCGGAGCGCCGTTACGATGACGGCCACCATAAAGGCAAATTTTAAGATCGTAGCCGGAGTATGTATCCAGGTAAAAGGAGCCTATAACCTTAACGGAAAATATTTCATTGATAAAGTTACCCACAATATAGAAGCAGAGGGAGCCTACACAATGGACCTGGAGATGCACAAAGTCCAGACCAAAATTAAGCAGGTTACTAATTCTTCATCCATTAAGCCAACAAAACCGGCGGCCAAGAGTTCCGGATCCGCAGCACCGGCAGCAAGCGACGCCCTGGCCGTAGGCGATAAAGTTATAGTAAACGGCCCGGCCTACTACGCAGGAAACGGCGGCCGGAGTAATAGCTGCAGCAATATGACAATGTACATTACGGAGATTTTAGGCGGAAGCTATAAATACCAGTACGGAGTGGCCAAGAGAAAAGGCGGCACCCGGTACGGCTGGTGTGCAAAGGGCAGCTTAAAGAAGGCGTAAGGAAGGAGGCAGGCATGGGAGATATAAGGATCGGGAAAGTCTCAAGTATTGATTACGAAAACGGTATGATCCGGGTACTTTATACAGACCGGGACGGAGCCGTCACCAAAACGCTGCCGGTAGTAACCTTTAACGACGAATATAAGATGCCGCAGGTCGGCCAGTACGTTCTGGTGGTTCACCTAAGCAACGGATCCGAGGCCGGATATATACTGGGTACCTATTGGAACACGGCCAACGTGCCATCTAAAAGCGGAAAAGGGATATACCGGAAAGAGATGGGCTTTACACCCGGTGAGGCTTACGCAGAATACGACAGCGAGGAGAAGCGGCTGGAGCTTCACGCTGACAGCGTTCTGTTATCTGGGCTTAAAGTTGATATTGTAGCCGACACGGTAGACATTGAAGCCAGTACAATCACATTCACGGACAGCGGCGGCAGCCTTACCCTTGCGGAGATAAGGGAAAAGCTGTGTAATTGCTAAACGCAGGGAAGGAGGGGAGGAAGATGGCAATCGGAAATTTAGGCTCGCTTATTACCTTCGAGACCAGCGACGCCAGGATATTAAGCCCGCAGAATATAAAGCGGGAAGTAAGTAGCCGGTGGGCTACACATTCACGCATAGGAAAGAAGCCCCTGCGACAGTTCCTGGGTGCGGATATAGAAAAGGTTACATTTACCATTAAGCTGGACGCCAGACACGGAGTGCGGCCGCGTACAACCATAGATCGGATAGAACAGCACGTAAGAAGCGGCACTCCAGAAAGCCTGATCATAGGCGGGAAAAAAGTAGGCAGCAGCAAAATGACCATTAACAGCATAAGCGAAACCTGGGACGAGGTATGGAACCGGGGCGAGCTTGTACGGGCGTCCCTTGACCTTACCCTGGAGGAATACCCGTCATAAGGAAGGAGGAAGCAGAGTGGTTATAGTAAAGTTTGTCGGCTTTGATTATATGAGTAACGGGCTTGTGGCAGAAATAAAGCGGAACATTACAGCGCTGCTTGAGACGCCAGAAGGAACCTGCCCAGGCGACAGAGCTTACGGAATCCGCCAGGACTTTGTCGGGATGCCGATAGGAGTGGCCCGGAACCTTGCCGCGCTTGCCGTTATTGAAAAGCTGGAGATATACGAGCCGAGGGCGGAGCTTAGGGATGTAACCATTGAAGCATCCGTCCAGGGCGGCCATATAAAAAATATATACTTGATTGGGCCAAACACGGAATACGAAGCGGAATCCGAGGAAAGAGAGGACGCCGAGGACACCGGCGAGGAATAGGAGGCGATTTTTATGGCGGATATGTTGGAGAGCATAGACAATTTACCGGATATTAGCTTTATAGACAATTTGACATTGACAGACGTGCAGGCGCTTGTACTTAACGCTTTTTACGATTATTACAAGCAGATCACCGGAAAGAAAATCATTCTTGCCAGGGGCGATCCTTACCGGGTGATGATGCTGGCTTGCGCGCAAGTTATTTACCAGGGCTTACAGCAGGTAGACAAAGCCGGGAAGATGAATTTTCTTAAATATGCTTACGGAGATTACCTTAAGAATTTGGCAGCGTTTAAAAAGGTTACGGAGAATGAACCGGAGAAGGCGGCCGTCCGGGTGCGTTGGAAACTTGAACAGCCCAGGGAGTCCGCGACTTCTATCCCAGCAGGGAGCAGGATTACGGCAGATTACGCGGTATATTTTGAAACCCAGGACTATGCAGAGATACCCATCGGAGAAACCGAGATTATTTTAACAATGCTTTGCACGGAAACCGGAGAGCAGGGCAACGGATATATGGCCGGGGAGCTTAGTGTGTTGGTTGACCCCGTAGCCTTTATTGAGAGCGTAGCAAACATTGAGACATCAAAAGGCGGAACCGGCGAGGAATCAGATCAGAGCATAGCGGAGCGTACTTTTCTGGCCCCTTCCAGTTTTTCCACAGCAGGACCAGACGACGCTTACATATACCATGCGAAAGATTTTAACCAGGAGGTCGGGGACGTTCTGCCGACTTCCCCCACGCCGGGCATAGTAGATATACGCTTTATATTGAAGGACGGCAGCATCCCAGGAGAAACCATGATCGCGGAGATGGAGAAGCACCTGCAGCAGCGCAGCAAGCGCCCGCTTACAGACTTCGTACAGGTCGCAGCGCCGGATATTGTAAAGTATAACACGGATTTTACTTACTGGATAAATACCAGCGACAACGCATCGGCTGTACAGATCCAGGAGCAGGTCAAGCAGGCCGTAAGCGATTACCAGTTATGGCAGAGTACCGGAATCGGCAGAGACATAAACCCGGATGAGCTTAAGGCTCTTCTTAAGAAAGCCGGAGTAAAAAGAGCAAATATCCGGGAGCCGGTATTTACCGTACTGCAGGACACCGAAGTGGCCCAAGTTACCAGTACAAATATAGTATACGGGGGGCTTGAGAATGATTAACTTTTACGACGGAGAAATAAAAGACATTTTACCGTCCAATTTGATGGAGGATCCAGCCGCCCAGGCGTTCAGCTATGCGCTGCGGGAAGGTACCAGGCTTCTAAACAGGTATACACAGCTTTGTTATGTATATTGCAGCATAGATACGGCCCCGAACGACGTAGTGGACCTTTTAGCAAAAGAGCTCCGGACGCAGTATTACAGCGACGCCCTGGAGCTTGACGTTAAGCGCGGGCTTGTAAGAAATACTTTGATTTGGTATATGACGGCCGGGACGCCCGCAGCCGTTGAGGAGCTGGTCGGTATTGTTTTCGGAGAAGGGGAGGTCTCGGAGTGGTTCGAGTACGGCGGGAAGCCGTACTGGTTCAAGATTAAAACGAACGCAATTTTAACCGAGGACATGAACACATTTTTTTCAGATATGATCCGGAGAGTTAAAAATACCCGGAGCCATATCGAGGCCATAGAAATCCACCGGACCATAGAGCAGACCATATACGCCGGAGCCTGCTGCGCCCCACAGTACAGACCGGCCGCCATTATTGACGGTTACAGCGTAGAGAGGGAAGCGGAGCAGACTATATACGCAGCTTCCGCCAGCGATCAGCAATACAGGCCTGCTGCCATTATTGACGGTTACGAGGAAGCCAGGGCAGCCCACGGAACCATCCATGCAGGCACCGCAGAGGCCAGCCAGACACGCCAGGAGGCCGTCAGAGAGGCGCTAATGTTTGAGGGTAAGGAAATACACGCCGAAGCCCTTAGAACGGGCACAGCGGCCGCACAGACAACAAGACCGGCCGCCATTATTGACGGCGGCACCCAGGAAGCAGCCGCTGCAGCAGGGACTATTTACGTCGGAACGGCGATAAGTAGTAATATACAGAAAACCACAATAAAAGAAGGAGGACAAGACGATGCCACAACCATTCAATAATGCGGTCATGACGAACGGAGGCGCGCGGCTTCTTACCAGGGCCCAGGCCGGGGAAATTAAAATAGAGTTTACCCGGATCGCAACCGGCAGCGGGATATATACCGAGGCGGAAAAGAAGCTGGCAGCCTTGCAGGCCAGGACGGAGCTGAAGGAACCGAAAAACAGTTACACCCTTTCAGACATTGACGTCTATTCTGATCACAGCGTAAAGGTAACGGCGCTTATTACCAACCAGGATCCGATCACAAAGGAAACACTGGTAAACCAGGGCTATTATATTAACGAAATGGGCTTATACGCGAAGCCCGCCGGAGAATCGGACGCCGCCGAGGTTCTTTACAGCGTAACAGTTACCGCAGGAGAAAACGGCGACTTTATGCCGCCTTACAACGGTTATAATCCGGCGCAGATTATACAGGATTATTTTGCAACCGTTGACAATTCCTTAAACGTAACCATCAATACGGCCGGGGCCGCGCTTCTTGCAAAAGACGCCCATATTATACGGGACGATACCACGAAGCTGAAATATAAACTCGGCATTGATAACGGAAAATTATACTACGAAGAATTAAGTGAGGAGGTAGAGGAGTAATGGGAAACAGAGTAAACATCGCGCAGCAGGACACGCTGGAGGAGGTTTTAAGCCTTCTTAAGACCGAGGCGGTCTACGGCTTCATTGAACATTGTAATATTTTATCACCCGGCAGCCGGATCGAGTACATCGGATTAAACAAGGATTACGCGCCGCTTACCGTAACGATGGGCGGAGGGTTCAGCCTTAACGGGTGGGCAGGCTTCCCGCTTCTTAAGGCAAATAAGCCCTACATGGTAAAGGCAGACGGTACCCCGGATTACAGGCTGGATGAGAACGACTACACGAAGAAAGAGGACGGAAGCGCCTCAGACGTTGCGAGCACCAGTTACAACGGCGGCGCTTTTTCCTGGTTGATGAAAATTTACAAGAGGGAGTATATGGCAGGCGACGACCGTTACGTCCTTTTCCGGTTTGAGAAGGCGGACGGCTTCGAGCCCGTAGGCTTCCTGGATCCGGATAATAAAGAGCTTGAGGGCGTATGGCTTCCCATGTTCTATGGTTCCATTGTAGCGGATAAGATGCGTAGTATTTCCGGCGTACAGCCGGATTACAGCAAGAATACGGCCACGCAGAAAACAGCAATAGACGCCTTCGGCAGCAGGGCGAAATTTTTAGGCGGGCCAATCGTAGAGACAATTATTGATTTGCTTATTATGTTCGCAAAGACCACGGAGCTGCAGACGGCATACGGGTGCGGAAATATGAGCGGCTACGACGCCAGCTTAGATCCGACTTACGGAGTAAAGAAAAACGCCGTGGTGGGCGGCGGCCAGTTTTACGGAACATCAGACGGGCAGAGCCTTAATAAGATTTTTCACAGTATTGTACTGGGTAGCTATAACCAGTGGATGCGCGATCCCTACGAAGTAGTGGTAAACGGCCGGGTTAAGGTAAGCAAAAATTACAGTTACGATGTTACCGGGGCGGCCTATTCAGATACCGGGATAAATGTAGAAAACCGGCCGGAGAGTAACGGCTGGAACTACCCGCACCGTTATCAGACGGTGCCCGGTTATGGTTCCATACCGGTGGCACCCTATAAGGGATCGACTTCTACCGGAGGATGCGACGGACTTTATAGGCACGCCAGCCAGGCGACGATCTCGGCGGTCGCCCTTCGCTTCGGTAATTGCAACAACGGCCGGAATGGAGGCCCGCGCGCGCGTAATTGGAACAACACCGCCGGGAACGCGAACTGGAACATCGGGGCTGCCTTATTCTATCCACCTACGGAGAATAAACCTAAAGCCGGTTTTCTTCCTACGCCCCTGGGCGTTGAAATACGTCTTAACCGCCATTATTGGAGAGGTAAGTGGTAAATTAACTTGATACAGGACGGGCGGTAAAGTGGTCGCACCTGCCGTCCGTAGAGGATAGAAGAAAAAATATTCTTATAGGAGTTTGTTTATGCGGAGGAAAGAGCTGTGGCGGAAGGCAAAAGACGCCGCCGCCCCACCAGAAAAAGGCGCTAAACAATACAAATATTTGTATCGCCGTATGCTTGAGGAGGAGACGATCCGGAAGGCATACAAAAACTTACGTAAAGGCAAAACTAAGCGGAAAGAAATACAGGCGATAGACGCCGATCTTGACAACGAGGTCGCAGCGATGCGGCTTATGATTGAGAACACAAAACCACCGGGCGTCCCAGTTGAGCACCCGGAGCTGGCATTTAAACCCAGGAAGCACACCCCGAAGATCATAGAGGAACACGGGAAGCGTCGAAAAATTTATATGCCAGAGATACACGAGCAGTGGCTACACCACATAATAGTGCTTGTTTTGGAGCCTATCATAATGGCCACGGCCTACCCGTATTCTTGCGGGAGTTTTCCGAAGCGCGGCGGACACTACGGAAAGAAGCAGCTTTTACGCTGGCTTAAGAGCGGAGAAGGTATACGAAACTTCGCAAAGATTGACATCCGCCATTTTTACGATAGCATCCGCTTAAATATTCTTATGCGGGAGCTTCGGATCCGGATTAAGGATGAGTGGTTTTTATATTTTATTCAGCTTTGCCTGCAGGAGTTTAAAAAGGGTATTCCTTTAGGCTTCTATATTTCCCAGTGGCTGGCAAATTATTTACTTGAGCCCTTAGATCGCTTCATAACGGAGGTCTTAGGGCTTAAAAAATATGAGCGTTACATGGACGATATGGTTATATTTGACAACGCGAAAAAGAAGCTACACCAGGCAATAATAGAAATCCGGAAATTTATCGGCCGCCGGTTCCGGCTTAAATTGAAAAATACTTACCAGGTTTGCAAATTTCATTTTGTAAAGCGTAACAGGAAGGTCATAGGGCGGGCCCTTGATTATATGGGCTTCCTTTTCTTCCGGGACAGGACCACGATCCGGAGGCGCGTTATGCTTGCAGCTACTAGGCTGGCCAGAAAGATGCACAAGGTAAGAGAGGCCATGCGCGGCTACTTTACCAAACATATAAAAGCCATTTTGAGCTATATGGGCTGGTTTACCCATACGGACTCTTACGAGTGCTACCGGGAACATATAAAGCCTTATATTATACGCTTGAAACGGCTTAAACAAATAATTTCAAAATTAGATAGGAGGCAGAACCATGAAGCAATGGACAGAGGAAAGAAGCGAGCACCGGCCGCAGGAGCTGCAGCTTGTAGCGCCTAACTTGTATATTCAGCGCCGGAACATTCAGCAGGAGGAGCACCCGGAGCGTGACGGCATGGCAGCATATACAGACTACGTATGCGAGAGCCGGGAGATCACCGAGAGCGAATACGCAATGCTTAAAAGCATTGAGGAGATCCGGACGGACGAGGCAGTGACGGCGGCTATTGACGAGTACACAATGCAGCTTATGGAAGGAGGGCTTTTATAATGGCGAACATTTTAGTAGGCAGCCTTAAGAGGCTTTACGCAGCGGGTAGGGTAACGAAGGAGCAGATCGAGGAGCGGGTGGCAAGAGGTACCATCACCGAAGCAGACTACCAGGAGATCACGGGGGAGGCTTATGGCGAATAGAGATATTGATCCGCTTAAGGTAGTAGAGCAGCAAAACGCCATCATACGGATCCAGTCCGGAGTGATTGACGAGCTTTTCTTACTTCTTATGCAGCATATTAGCGCCGAGGAGGCCGGGAGCCTTCCCTGCGTTGATAGAATAAACCTGGCGGCCGGAATACGCCGCGATATAGGGATAGAGATATAAATCAACCCTTGCAGCTTTTAGAGGGCTTGTGGGGCCGCCAGCGCGGCCGTGCGGGCCCTTTAATTATTCCCCAGGAAGGAGGTGAAACCGGATGTACGTAGACGCCCAAACAATTATAACGGCCGCCGCTTTTATTGGGGCCGTATCGGCGTTATTGGGCGCGCTTTTCGCAGCTTACCGCTGGTACCAGAGGCAGAACAAGCAGGACGAGGACATAAAGGCCATGAAGGAAGAAATGTGCCTTTTGACTTACGGAGTTTTAGCTTGCCTGCAGGGGCTTAAGGAGCAGGGCTGCAACGGCCCGGTAACGGCGGCCATTGACAAGATCGAAAAGCACATAAACCAGGAGGCGCACAAGTAAACCGCGCCGGATTGCAGAGCAGCACCGGCGCAAAAAAAATTATAAGAGGAGGTAACACCATGAAACACATTAACTGGACAAGGAAACTTACAAGCCGGAAATTTTGGACGGCGGTGGCTTCTTTCACTTCGATGATGATTTTAGCCACGGGCGGAACCGAAAACACCGCGACGCAGGTAACGGCGCTTATTATGGCCGGAGCTTCCGTTGTGGCCTACATTATCGGCGAAGGCTTGACCGACGCGGCCAACACCGAGGCGGAGATCGGCATCGAGGTGGAGGAATCTGAGGAGTAAGAGCGGAGATCCACAGTACACAAAACGAGGGCGGCAGCTTGCCGCCCTTTTCCTTTTTGAGCAGGAGGACAGATATGGCAATTAAGTGGGGAGACATAGAGCAGGGCTTTTACGACTTCTATAAGGCGCGGGGCCTTTGCGATTTTGGTATTTTTGGTCTTATGGGTAACATTTACGCGGAGAGCGGCATGAACCCGAAGAACCTGCAGAACAGTTACGAGAAAAAGCTCGGCTTCACAGACGAGAGCTACACGGCAGCAGTAGACTCCGGGAGTTATAAAAACTTCGTACACGATGGCGCAGGCTACGGCCTTCATCAATGTACCTATTGGAGCAGGAAACAGGCTATGCTTGAGTACCACCGAAGCAAGGGAAAGTCCATAGGCGACCTGGAGACACAGAAAGAATTTATTTACAAGGAACTTTCCGAGAGCTTCCCGGCTGTTCTTAAGGTACTTAAGACGGCGGCAAGCATACGGGAGGCTTCCGACGCGGTACTGCTTAAATTTGAAAGACCGGCAGACCAGAGCAACGCGGCCCAGGTTAAGCGGGCCAGTTACGGGGAGGAGTACGAGAAACTTTATAAACGGGCACAGGAAGGAGGCAGCAAGGGAATGACAGAGACGCAGGCAAGACAAAAGGTCGTAAGCATTATGCAGGGCTGGATCGGGCTTAAGCGTTCCGACCGGAGCCACGCCCCGATCATTGATACATACAACGAACACACGCCGCGCCCCAGGGGGTACAAAGTATCATACACGGACGCATACTGCGCCACCACGACCAGCGCGGCAGCGATTAAAGCAGGCTTCACGGATATTATACCGGTAGAGTGTTCCTGCTATTATTTGATTGAGGCGGCGAAGCGAATGGGCATCTGGCAGGAAAACGACGCTTATATACCGAAGCTGGGCGACGAGGTTTTATACGACTGGGATGACGGCCCAAACTACGCCACCACAGACAACCAGGGAGCGCCGGAGCACGTCGGCATGGTTGAGGCAGTAATCGGCAGCACGATAAAGGTTATAGAAGGGAATATGAGCGGCGGGATCGTAGGCCGCAGAGACCTGCAGGTCAACGGCAGATATATCCGGGGCTTCATTTGCCCCAATTACGCCAAGAAGGCCACGGCGCAGGAACCGGCAGCAGGCACCAGCGGAAGCAACGGATCCGGAAGCAGCGGCGGCAGCTTGAGCAGAGAAACGAAGTGGACCGGCCGGACAACTACCGTGTTGAAGGTAAGGACCTGGGCCGGGAAGGACTACGACGAATGCAGCTTTAGCCCCCTTTCAGATGGAGAGGAGATCGGCATCTGCGACGAGCTTAAGGCGGCCGACGGTTCCAAGTGGTACTACATTAAAAACAGGGCCGGGAAGTACGGCTTTGTTTCCGCAGCCTATGTCGTAGCCGAAGGAGCAGGAACCAGCGGCGCGGCCACTTCCTACGCCGTAGGGGACAAGGTAAAAGTTACCGGCACATTTTACGGCAACGGGAACGGCACCGGCGGAGCGATCACCAAGAACGGAGCGACGATGTACGTCGTAGGCCTGGTAAGCAGCGCGACATATAAATATTATATCGGGCTTGCAGCAAAACCGGGCGGAGTACGCCAGGGATGGGCGCACCCTTCCATCCTTGAGAAACTTTAAAAATACCGCTTGACTGATTAAAAAGGGTGTAGTATGATGTGCGCCAGGAGGGGGTCTAAGGGGGTAAAACCCAGGCCCCAGGACGCAGGATAAGCCCCGCTGCAGCTTTGCAGTTTGGGGCTTATTTTTTCTTAGAAATTATGATTTTTTCGCCATCGAACACGGCAACGACGGAACGGTCGTCTGGACTTGCACCCAGGGCATCCGCCCAGGGTTTAGGAATAGTGACCCGGCAGCTTATAGAGCCGGATCCAGCTTTAGCAAACATTAAATTTAATTCCCGCGTTTCTGGGTATTCCTTCTTTTTCTTCACTTCTTACACTTCCTTTTTGTTGCGACGTCGCAACAAATTTTTATATAAAAGACTTCCCGGTCGCCCTTCGATATGGCCCGAAGGGTAGAGCCTGCAGAGCACGGCTACACATCACCTATTACCTTTCTTCCACGCGCCAGGCGCGGAGCCTACGAGATTTACAAGTTGCACCGTTTCCCCAGGCGGCTATAAGATTTTCACATTAAAAATCAGTAAAACTTGTTAGACGACATTCAGACCGGGAAGTCCGATTTATACATGGCACCCATCCCGCAAGCCGGGGAGCTTGCTTACTTCTTCCCGCCGGGCTTTGGACCGGCCGTCGGTGGTTTAGTGCCAGGGCAGCAGCTACGCCGCCGCCCGTTCAATTTTGAATAACCAGTTTTCCTCGTCTTCGGTTACAAGCCCGAAGTAAGAATCCGTCCGGGTAAAGTTGTATTCGATACCGAAGAACTGCAGGAGAACCATTTTATATACTTCCCATTGAGCCTGGCACCAATCGGCAACCTTGCGCTCGCGCTTGTATTCTTCGGTATAATATTCATTTACCCGGCAGGCATCCAGAGCCTTGTCCCAGGAGATAATACAGCACTTAAGCTCCGCCCCTACTTCCGTTTTTAAAAATTTTTCTTTATTCAGCTTCATAACTTGAATCCCCTTTCTTACCATTCATTAAGCGTTACCCGCTTCGCTTCGTGATTTATTTCTACCTTATAGCCGTTACCATTTTCGTCCCAGTACAGATCGCCAGTATTGAAGTTAAACCAATTTATATGGCTTTTTTCGTCTTTCAGATTTTTAGATACATCCGCCAGAGCTTCCGGGCTTCCTTCTACTTCGTAACCATATGCCAACATTTATTTTTACCGCCTTTCTTGCTTCCGTTTTTTCTTCGTTCTTCCCTTAAGGTGTCTGTATCTTAACTCTGAAAAGACGGTACGTCAAGCGCTTTTTGAAAGTTTTTTAACTTTTTTCTTGACGGTAGAAAAGCCCTATATTACGCTATTTTCCAGGAGAGCCAGCGCACGGAAAAGCTATACAACAAATACCAGCGTACTATATGGGGTATGAAGTAGGAAAGGCAGGGCGGCACAGTGACGAAAAATGATATTTTAGACCAGATTTTTGCCGTTACTTCCAAATTGGAGTTAATACAGACGGTTTTAGGCGTTTTAATTAACACAGTGGAAAAGGAAGAAGCCAACACACAGGAAAAAGCCTTGCATTTTGCGGCTAATCAGAATATGATTGATGATTTTCTGCATATCACGCTTGACGGAGTATGTTTCGCTATCCAGGCATTGAACGAGGTATATAACGATAGCGAGCAGGACAAGGGGCGCAAGGAAATAGCCGAACTTCTTTCGGGTATTGATAATACTTATATTTTAGACCAGATAAAGCGGACTATTATCAATATTACAAAGGAGGGCGGCGAGTGATGGGCGCAGAGGACTACAAGAAAGAAATTGTTTCCATGCTTGAAGATGTAACCGACATTCGGTGTTTGAAATTCATCTATGGGGCGACAAAATACGCATACCGGGAAGAACAGGCGGTAAAACGTATTAAGGACATGGAACAGAGGGGAGAGTGTGACGAATGAAATATAAACACTTAATCCTTAAAATGGTGCTTGCTATGCGTGACGAGGACTATCTATTTAGGATTTACCACTTTATTCTTGCAAAGTACCGTAAAGAGGAACACAAGGCAGAGCATGAGGAAATGGAGCAACGCAAAGCCGAGGTTGTCCGTATTGTGTCCGAACTGGAAAGCCTTGATATTATCGAAAGCATATACAGCTTTATCATGGGAATGTTGTCTGTGAAGAAAGGCGGTGCAAAATGACAGAAGCAACAAAAAATCTGAATGAAGCATACCGCCAGAAGATAATACAGTTGATAGGACAGACGGAGAACACGCATATTTTAAAGTGTACCTACACTACAGTACATACTCATATTCAGATTGAAAATGAGAGAAAGGCGGCGGCAGAGCATGACGGAACTTTACAAGGCAGAGTTGATTAAAATGCTTGATAAGTTATCAGAAAGAGCGTTGAAGCGTTTATATCAGCTTGCGGAGTACTTTTATATTCACAGAGAATGAGGAAAGCGAGGTATAGGCTTATGGCAGACTTAAAGGCGTTATCTGATGAAATGGCAAAGCTGAAAAGACAGATTGAAACAGTGCTTTATATTTCCGGCTACAACAAAAACAGCGATTTAAGCGGATTGTCCGACTACAGACAGATAAAGAGTGCTGACGATTGGCAGAAGGTGGAGGAATACGAGGGTATTTTATATAAGCTGGACGAAATGCAGAGCCGCATGGACTACCACACAAAGCCAGTTAAGGAAGTTAGTAGGCTTCACATGAACAGCCAGGGCAGATACGAAACGGACGGAGGGCATTATTATACAAGCGGTTCATCTATCGAATTTCTGAAAGTAGAGGAAATCTATAACAGCGATACTGGGCAGTATGAAGATACGCCGGTATGGACTGTTTCACGAGTAGAACATGACGGAACTGATTATTATATCGTTACTTATGGCAATGTGGAATTGTCCGGCTTGAAAGTGAGAGTAAGGGGGTAAGCGGCAGGGGGAGCAATACAAGGTTGTTGTTTCCCCTTTTTCGCATTTTGAAAGAATGGAGGTTGTGTTATATGGCAGAGAAAAGGAAGGACAGTAAAGGGCGAGTGTTGCGGAAAGGCGAGCATGAGCGCAAAGATGGAAGATACCATTATTTATATCTGGATGCTTCTGGAAAAAGATGCTATGTGTATGCAAAAGATTTAATACCATTGCGTGAAATGGAAAAAGAGATAGAACGGGATTTACTGGACGGAATCAGTAATGCAAGCGGAAAAACCACACTGAACCAGCTATTTAAGATGCATATGGAATTAAAGAATGATTTGAGGGCAACCACAAGAGAGGATTATAACAGGATGTGGCGCAACACTGTGGAAGCATCTGCAATTGGATGTAAAAAGATTTCTGAAATAAAGCAAGTACATGTCAAGGCATTTTATGCTGACTGCGTTAGGGCAGGATTGAAGCGGAACACAATCAAGTTAATCCATAATCTGATTTTTTCATCCTTTGAATTGGCGGTTGATTCTGATTTTATACGGAAGAATCCGGCAAAGGGAGCAATGGAGGGAATCAAACAGGATGCGGTAAAAAAGATACCGTTATCAGGAAATGAAATCAAAAAGCTGATGGATTTCTGTATAGATAGCAGTATATATTCAATCCATGTTCCCTTCCTTATAATCGCAATCGGTACTTGTCTGCGGTGCGGGGAACTTACCGGGCTTACATGGAGCGATATAGATATGAAAAACCGCACGATCAGCATAAATCATCAATTGATATACAAAAACTTGGGTGATGGCTGCAAATTTCATATAAACAAGCCTAAAACAGATGCAGGAGAAAGAATCTTACCCATGACAGAATCTGTTTACAAGGGATTTATGGAACTTAAAAAACAAAACTTGGCATTAGGCAGGCGGAGTAATGTTGAAGTGGATGGATATAGTAATTTTGTATTTATCAGCAGTAACGGGCGGCCGCTTACAATGAGTATGGTAGATGCTTTTCTGCTGAATATAGAAAAAGCATATAATAAGGCGCATCCAGAAGAAGTGATACCGCACCTGTCAGCGCATATTTTAAGACATACAGGGTGTACCTTGCTTGCGTCCGCAGGAATGGATATCAAGGCATTACAGAACGTCATGGGACATTCTGATGCAAGTATCACAATGAATGTGTATAATCACAGCAGTTTTGAGAGAACTGAAAAGGAAATGCAGAGGGTTGACAATATAATCAATTTTTAAACAAGAATCCACCGTTAATAATACAAGCGGTGGATTTTCCATATTGAAAAGAAAAGTATGTCAATCGTATGTCAAAACAAGAAAAACAGGTGATATAAACCCTTATAATTCCAGTAAAATAAGGGATTGCTTAAAAATATATACAATATCCTTTGAATACCTCACAGAAGAAAAGTTCTACCCTCTAAGCACATCAGACGAATTTCTCAAATCACCTTACGAACAATACCCCGTTACAATCTGCGGTCAGACAATCATACTCACCAATGGCGAGCTTGCTGCAGCCCTGTTATCTTTGCCGGAGAAAAAGAGGGAAATCATTTACCTTTACTTTTTCGGGAATTACACACAGCAGGAAATCGCGGATTTATACGGGCATTGTAAAAGTACAGCGTGGCATTATATCCATAGCGCATTACAGATGTTGCAGAAAGAAATGGAGGGATTTTCACATGGGGAATACTAACCTTGTGCCATATGAAACCATTGTCCGGGCGACAAACGGCGAGCCGGAAGCCGTGGACGAGGTTTTACGGCATTACAGCAAACGAATCCGCTTTGCCGCCCTTGAAAACGGACACGTCAACACAGACACCGAGGACAGCATAAAACAGCGGCTTATCACCGCCCTGTTCCAGTTCCGCTTTGACTGAAAAGGGCTGCATAACGGGAGGTGGTATTTGTCGGGAAAATAGTCATGCTTACATTCAGCGACACCGAAGAAAAAGCGGTTGAGAAAGCCATAGCCGCCCTTGCCGATATGATACCGCTGG
>OFFY01000672.1_pt1 | contig 33482 bp, 38 predicted proteins | sample 1521481 | NCBI WGS metagenome assembly OFFY01 (sample SAMEA3504117, study PRJEB24116) | mouse gut metagenome | biome: mouse gut; feature: mouse-associated habitat; material: faeces | place: Denmark | collected 2011
CCCACGTGGGGAGCGACTCGGCAGCACATCCCAGGAGTCACTGCAACAAGGTATTTCAATCCACGCTCCCACGTGGGGAGCGACATATTTTACATGCATGGTACATGTCATAAAGGAGATTTCAATCCACGCTCCCACGTGGGGAGCGACTTGGACAGTATATTACATCATACGCGCCTAGAAATTTCAATCCACGCTCCCACGTGGGGAGCGACCCAGGCGGCACAACTTCGGACACTCATTAAAGATATTTCAATCCACGCTCCCACGTGGGGAGCGACTAACCCATGGTCTTGGGCAAAACAGGGGAAGCTGATTTCAATCCACGCTCCCACGTGGGGAGCGACGTTGCAGACAGTTTGTTTATGGCATTGAAACGGAATTTCAATCCACGCTCCCACGTGGGGAGCGACACAGTAGCATTGCCGCAGTTCTGTTCATCCAATGATTTCAATCCACGCTCCCACGTGGGGAGCGACTCTGCCCCTGCAAATTAGCAATCGTAGCCTGATTATTTCAATCCACGCTCCCACGTGGGGAGCGACCTTTTTGATAATTCCCATCTTTCAAAAACCAGTTATTTCAATCCACGCTCCCACGTGGGGAGCGACCGGATTCAAAAAACATGTAATCAAACGATTTTTAATTTCAATCCACGCTCCCACGTGGGGAGCGACGTCCAATAATCATATCTTTTCGTATATGTGCATAATTTCAATCCACGCTCCCACGTGGGGAGCGACTGCGGAACATTGGGAAGGGAGGCGGAGAAATGGATTTCAATCCACGCTCCCACGTGGGGAGCGACTCGCAGCAGCAAGCCTGATTTTGTGCAGACATGTATTTCAATCCACGCTCCCACGTGGGGAGCGACAATATTTCCGCTTTTAGTTTTTGCCGCCAAAGCTATTTCAATCCACGCTCCCACGTGGGGAGCGACTCCAGAACCGCTTATCTCGTCATTCTCATTTGTGATTTCAATCCACGCTCCCACGTGGGGAGCGACTCTTACAGGTGACTATACACCTGAATACTTGGCATTTCAATCCACGCTCCCACGTGGGGAGCGACGGAACCGTACAGTAAACGCACCTGTCTTTGGCTATTTCAATCCACGCTCCCACGTGGGGAGCGACGGCAGCGTTTTGAAGAATTACACCCCGACAACATATTTCAATCCACGCTCCCACGTGGGGAGCGACAGGGTGCGGCGTGGGCAGATGATGACGGAAAGGTAATTTCAATCCACGCTCCCACGTGGGGAGCGACCGTGCAGCGGAGGGCATGAAGAATGGCATATACAATTTCAATCCACGCTCCCACGTGGGGAGCGACATGGTGCATGTAATAAAGGAGGAAAATGCTGTATATTTCAATCCACGCTCCCACGTGGGGAGCGACTCAAGAACAATGATAAACGCATGGTGGAGTTATACATTTCAATCCACGCTCCCACGTGGGGAGCGACTCCGGGGGTGTGGGGTGCCCACAAGTTCCCGGAAAATTTCAATCCACGCTCCCACGTGGGGAGCGACATGACGGCCTATGACACCTCCCATTTAGTCTTGGATTTCAATCCACGCTCCCACGTGGGGAGCGACTTCCAAGTTTAATTTGTATATCCGATAGCATAGTTATTTCAATCCACGCTCCCACGTGGGGAGCGACTGTGCTGCTTCTGGACGGCAAGATTAAGACCAGGATTTCAATCCACGCTCCCACGTGGGGAGCGACAGACAGGGCTTGGGAAAAGGCGTACCATTGATTTATTTCAATCCACGCTCCCACGTGGGGAGCGACCTGCACGGGCCATACTACCAATGACGCCTTCAATATTTCAATCCACGCTCCCACGTGGGGAGCGACGGTAGAGGGGATTGTCACATAGGCGATGCAATTGTATTTCAATCCACGCTCCCACGTGGGGAGCGACTTTGCCGCATCAACCCTGTAGCCATACCGCGTGAAATTTCAATCCACGCTCCCACGTGGGGAGCGACACCTGGGGAAAGGAGAGCAGTTCCAGCTAAGCTATATTTCAATCCACGCTCCCACGTGGGGAGCGACGAAAACTTTCTTAAGCTTAGACGGCGTTTTGAAATTTCAATCCACGCTCCCACGTGGGGAGCGACCATTGCTAAAAAAGTTGGATGTTGCTTTATTAAATTTCAATCCACGCTCCCACGTGGGGAGCGACGCCATTATCGAAGGGCCTATGTATACCATAGCCATTTCAATCCACGCTCCCACGTGGGGAGCGACACACCATCCAGGGCGGACGCCATCCCATTAACGATTTCAATCCACGCTCCCACGTGGGGAGCGACATCCTTTGTCATTAGGTTTGTCGTAGGAGTTATAATTTCAATCCACGCTCCCACGTGGGGAGCGACTCCGGGGGTGTGGGGTGCCCACAAGTACCCGGAAAATTTCAATCCACGCTCCCACGTGGGGAGCGACCCGGGAACTTTAATGCCCAGCTGGAGGATATTACATTTCAATCCACGCTCCCACGTGGGGAGCGACTTTTCTCTCCCTCCACGTAGGTAAAGCCCATGCGATTTCAATCCACGCTCCCACGTGGGGAGCGACGATGTAGTACTTTTACTGTACCAGGATGCATGCATTTCAATCCACGCTCCCACGTGGGGAGCGACCCGTCATCTGTAAGGCCAAAAAAGACAAGCGTATATTTCAATCCACGCTCCCACGTGGGGAGCGACGTTATGCTTGGAGTAATTATGCATGACTACATTGAGTTTCAATCCACGCTCCCACGTGGGGAGCGACGTCCTTGACAGAGGAATTACGCCCGCAAAGAGGGTTTCAATCCACGCTCCCACGTGGGGAGCGACGCGGGGCTAGTGGCGTTACGGCGTTGGGGGCACGGTTTCAATCCACGCTCCCACGTGGGGAGCGACATGGAGGATTTGCCATTCAACTGATTGGAGATATGTTTCAATCCACGCTCCCACGTGGGGAGCGACCTGTAATCACAATGTACACAGAAAGGAGTTATGTGTTTCAATCCACGCTCCCACGTGGGGAGCGACCCAGTGCCCGGCCGCCGTCTGCACTGCCCAGCCGCGTTTCAATCCACGCTCCCACGTGGGGAGCGACAGCAACAATCTCATATTTTTCTTTAATTTATAATTTACATTTATGCAACATGCACAACCTCAAGCAACTATCAAACAATTCAACATATGAGTTTCATCATTTAGTGAAGCATTTCTTGGTGCGAACCTCCCTGGCCATTCATGTCTGCTTCCTCCTCGCACCTAGCTAAATCATCAAAGTTCCCTCAGCATCATAAGACGTTTTACTGCCAAAGTGCTCAACTTTTGTTCGATAATTATTGCCCAAATAATAAAATCTTAAGCTGTCCTCCCTCTCATTTATCAAAGACACAAGTCGATCCTTTAACAACAATAACTGTGAAGCATCCAAAATACATTCAAATACTGAATTCTGGACACGCTGTCCATAATCAACACACTCTTTTGCAACTTTCCGAAGCCGTGTCTTACCTGCTGCATTCTGGGTGGAGACATCATACGTAATCAATACCAACATAAACACACCTACTTCCACAAAAAAGGAAGATATTCCTCCACATCACCCCGGATGGTTCGTGCCAGCAGAAGAGCCTGCACATAAGGAACCAACCCCCATACAATTTTTTCCTTCAAATATGGATGTGTAAGGCTCTCTCTTTTATGATTTTGCCACACACTAAAAAATACTTTTCTTCCAGAATCGTTTAAAAACACAGCATTATCCTTCTGTTTTTCAAAATGGTTCCCCTGAACTGCCTTCGTATTTACCAGAGTCAAAACAAATCTATCCGCTAATACCGGCCTCAGTTCCTCCATGAGATCCAGTGCAAGAGAAGTCCTTCCAGGCCTATCCCCGTGCATAAATCCCACATAAGGATCCAAACCCACACTTGCCAGTGCATTAGCACAATCCCCTGCCAGCACCGTATATGCAAAAGACAGCAGTGCATTAATATTATCCATCGGAGGCCGACGATTCCTTTTGATAAACGCAAAGTTATCTTTCTGATTTAAAATTAAGTCATCAAAAACAGAAAAATATTGCTCAGCCGCCTTCCCTTCTAGTCCACGGAGTTCATCTAATACAGAAGCATTATCTATTCGAGGCAGCGCATCATGCAGAACATTTGATACTTGTTTCAGTCTTTCCACATCCACACGCTGCGCATGGTCACGCAGCGTGCGCTCTATGCTCCATCTACAGTTAAAGACCTTTCCCAGTATCATATTTTTGGCATAGGCAACGCTTCTGTCATCATCATCTGAAACCCTGTACTGCTCCTTCCTCAAAAGTACATTTCCATATTCCTTTCCCACTACTCTGGCCAGAAAAGCTCCCCTAGGAGAAAAGAAACTCATCCCTATTTTCCGCTCTGCACAGGCCCCCATTAAAGCAGGGCTTGCCCCCTTATAAGTAAAACAAACAATATTCTCCAATGTGTGAAGAGGAAACCTGCCAAGCATCTTTTCTTCTTCCAAAATCACAATGTTCTCACCCTCAAGAGCCAGATAGCAGGTCTCTGTCATAACATATAGTGTATTTAATAACTTTCTCACTTCGTCCCCCAAAAGAACTATACAAAAATCACCCTTGCTCATCATCTTTTGTATTTTGCCTAATATACTCCCTGACACACACAACCTTTTGTATCTTAGGAACACATAAATTTTTTAGAGAACAGGCTATACATTTCTTAGATGATTTCACATTAGGTGTATACCCCCGTCGAAAAAGCTCATGCATTTCCTCAACCGCTTTCTTTACCTCTTCCCGCAGGATATCCGAAAACACCACATGAGTGCGCCGTCTGTTCTCTCCATAGTAAAAATATCCCTCTGCCATCTTTGTCTGGAACATCTCCTCCAGGCAGATCGCCTGTGCACAAAGCTGCAGTTCATCCACATTGTTTTCCTTTGGTGCCCCATGCTTATATTCCACAGGAATCGGCTTCCATTTCCCCTCATATCCAAAAAGCTCCACGCCATCTTTATCTTGATGAAACTCTACCACATCACACTGCCCACTGAGTCCAAGTTCCTGGGACGAAATCCTCAGTCCTCTCACCACCAAAAGATCACCTCTCTTCTCAAAAGCCCCCTCATCATGTGCTTTCTTGTGCATCAGCTCACCGGCAGTTGTCCTCTCATTCTCTGCCCACTGCTGTTCGATATGTATCATCGCCCACTGTCTTCTACAAAAGGCAAAATGTTGAATACCGGACAGCATAAGATAATCTTCTTCTGAATACATTCTGAATCTCCCCCATTATCTTGCCGCCTCAGAGTTTTCAGAAGGCCTTTCTACTCTTTACAGATGCAGCTAACTCCTTCCGGTAAACCCTGTGGAACGATTATTTTATAGTCTGAAAAGCTCCTGGGAACCTCTACTCCTTCACGCCTTTCCACTTTTACAGAATCAAAAAGTTTGTGTGCAGGCGCACATCCAAGCTCACTGTCATGTTTAAAAATAATCAGTTTTCTTACCGCCATTTTACCCCTTGCAGCAGAATGATCATTTTCAAACATATTCAAAATTGCCTCCCACAGCAACTCCAAATCCTCCTCTGAAAATCCCGTAACTTTTCTCGCCTGATTTGCCGAGATATACCCCTCTGCACGATACAATCCATATGGAACAATGTATTTTCTTCCCATCTCTGTGCCCTTTTTCTCCGCATCACTCTCTGTAGTAATAGCTACTCTAGTAATGGTAATTTCCTGAGGTAAAATAGGATCAACCGACTTGGCAAAACCCAACTGTACAGGTCCCCTCACTTGTCCACAGTTTAAGTTAGCTTTTACAAAAGTAGTCATTACAGCACCAAAAGTTCTAATGTCATAAAAGTTCTGACACATAAAATCCCTGATCTTTCTGTCCAGTTCAGGATCATCCTTTTTCATTCCCTTTACCTTATCCGCGCTCACATTTAAGTACTCAAACGCCCTTGCGTCACTGCGATTTAAAGGAACACTCTCCTTAACATAGATCTGATACCCTTGTTCATTCTCTCTAACCATCCCTACATAATTTCGGATCTTTCTCTTCAAACACACATCTGTCACAAGTCCATAGCCGCTCTCTGGATCCACCCTGGGCATATTGCCCGCATCTGGATCGCCGTTTGGATTTCCATTTTCCACATCAAAAAGCACCACAAAATCATACCTGTTGTTAATCGCCTCACCCATTTATTTATCCTCCTTCTTCTGATATCGTTTCTGAGTCTGGCAATAATATCCCAGCTGAAAAGAACCTTGTTGGGGCAGATTTAAATGCATAGGATATTCTTCACCTATCAGCTCCACTAATTCACCTATCTGTTTATCAAAATATACCTTCTGGCCGCTTTTTAACTTTCGAAGATGCTTTTGCGCTAAGTTGATCAACACAGGAAAAACATGAGCCGGCGTTGATGCTGCTGCGTTAAAATATCTATCCTTAATTGTTGTGCTGATCCCTGGATTCGCTTCCTGCTGAACATGCTCCAGCACTGCAAACAATCTCCCCAATGTATATGGTACATTGACGCATTCTTCATTCAGTTCCATCTCCAATACCCCCTCTTTCTTAGAGCAATCTTTATTCTCATTCCTGAGATAATAAGCTTTGATAAACGCCGCCCGTCTCCAGTTAATTATCTTCTCCGCCCTGATGCGCATCATTACACCGTTCAGCAAAGACACAGGGTATGGTTTCCCCATCAGCACCGCCTGCAAGGTATCTGCTGCCATCTGAGACGTAGGTGATTTATCTTTTGCCTTTTTGTTTACCGTTTCTGATAAAAGCATCTGCAGAGAAAGTGTCTGCAAGGTATCAAATACAGGTTTCACAATTTCCAACCTCTTATAATGTTCTCCCACATGCCGCAGCATATTGCCAAAAGAATCCACAAGGAAAAAACGCACCGTTAATCTGGCAGCGTTGGGTGCCAAGCCCAGAACATAAAAATGCCTCTCTGTATCCAGCCACTCATCCTCCACCTTCACCTGCTCTCCCCGCCTCAGACTATCAAAAATCATACTCAGCTCTTGTTCTGTAATCCCACCTTCCTGCTCCACACCAAACATGGCCGCAATCCCCACATCCTGATAAATACTCTCCCCGCCTTCTGCCCAGCACACTACTGTAGCATCACCTATGATCTTACGATGTTCTCTGTCATTCAGCAATTCATTTAGCGCTGCTGCATATGCAAACGCGGCATACTCACCTACAGGAGCATTTTCTCCCTGTTCCTTTGCATAAGAGCAGAATGCCTGTGCATTGAAAGAGACCAAAGAAGTTCCCATAGCCTGTGCACCATTTACTCCTTTTATGATAGGATGCAGCACTGCCAGAGAGGTACGCTGCCCTGTCACCATACAAATGCCAGTGCATTCACTCTCCTGCTTATTATAGTACTCCTGCCACGCCCTCCTGATCTCTTCATCCTCCAGAACAGACTTCCCATCATAATAGAAAAGAATGTTGGCTCCTGATATTAATTCTTTGTAATTCTCTGCAAAAAATGCTTGATTAACCGCCTGTTGAGGAACCCAGGAGGCAAAATATCTGAGTACTGCCCTAGCAGAAGGTGTTTCCACCTTTTCCAGGACATTGCAGTGAAGCTCTCTACAAGCCTGGAAACACTGCAGACTTCTCTCGGGTTTCCCTTTTTCATCCACCCCAAACAAATATGTGGAATTATCGCACAAAAAATTGGATTTAATGTTCACAGCCCGCTTTACAGGTTGAGGTACCTCCAACGTCCGCGGCATCATAATTTCCTTTTTCCCTGTTTTTTGTGGTGTCTGCAATATAAGTAATCCTTCTATGTCCCCATCCTCATTCAGATTTAAGCCAAAAGAAACTTTTACCTTCCCCCAGCCCAGGCAGGGTACCTTATCCTCTCCCTGACTCACCAGATCCTCATACCTCTTTACCAAAGCCTGTAAAATCATGCTATTCCTCCATGCCGCTACAAGCCTGCATCTCAGGCTTCAGCGCTAATATGTCAGCTGACAATCTCACAATCTTTCAGATGGAGAACTCCCCTGTCCAATTTTGCCCGGAAAAATTGAGGCCGAATATTCGCTTTATCATGATAATCCAGATCCCAAAGCATATATCCCAGATCCCGGGTCTCATTAATAGATGGTATCTCCTCTTCCTGCCATTCACGAAATGCCGCCGAAAATTCCCGACAGCCAAGATAGGGCTGATGATAGCACTGTCCTCTGCGAAGCCGACGCTTGACAATATCCTGAAATTTTCCTGGGTTATCACTTTTAGCAGCGTTTTCAGTCATCTCAAAATGAGCGCATATCACATAGTGTACATTTTGCAATACCAGTGCAGACCGCTGCTGTATCTCATCCGATGTACTTAGGTAGAGCGCCGATCGCCCTCCTGTCATAACAGATTTTACATTACTTCCCGAAATCTTGCATTTTACCTCATTTCGCTTTATGTTTGTCATCCCAATGGGCGACAGTACATAAATCTCATCAATCACCCACTTGAGACCTGGGTGCCAAAAAACCGCATCCAATATCCCCCTGGCCGCAGACGGTGTCATAACGTCATAACTCACTCTTTCCACCTTCATCTCGGGCCGACTGAAGCATGCGTAATCCCCCCACACCTCTACTTTAACGGACATAAATCTCACCTCTATTTTTTCATTGATTATTTAATTACTCTTCTCTACAACTGTATCATTATGAGAGATTCTTGTCAAGCTAGAAATTTAAATATCTTGCATAAAAAAAAAAAATCGGATAAACTATTATTGTCACTTAAATAACAAGTGTGGATAGAAATATTGATTATTTTATTTTGATTTGATGTGGCGGCAGTCTTTATCTGCCGCCATCTCAAAACCCAATACAGCCCCTTGGTATGCTTATACAAAAACCCCATATCCTGTATCCACGTCCATCTGCAGTCCTGTTTCTCTACTGTATCGATTTAAATCCCGTAATACAAAACCTGAACCTCCTATCTGTTCCAGGCATCCACTATCCCAGAGTGCCTTCAAATGTTCCGGATATATATTGACACTGTACTGCCCCAGTTTACGAAAACCATCTCTATCCTGTATGCCTGTCACAAAAGCTTCAATCAACTCTTCTCCCTCCCCCACTGGAATATAGATTGTCGCCGTATCATTTTCAATTAGATGGAATCTTCCTGCAACGGAGGCAAAGGGAAAACAGCTCCCATCCCACCCATTCTCTATACTTTTGATGATCTCTTTTTGATCCAAATTCTCCCGTCCCAGCAGTTCTCTATAATATTGAAAATAGAATTCCACCGCTCTCTGATCCGCCACATCCTCATATTTCTTCTGAGTCCATCGGAACGCTGATACATTCTGACCTAAAAACAAGTCTTTACTTCCCTCAAGCTGAAAAACACTAACCACACTCTTCTCGGTGCTTCGCTTTCCTTCCCGGTTACACCTTCCTGCTGCCTGAACGACAGAATCCAGCCCTGCTTCCTGCCGGAATACTTCTGGAAAGTCCAAGTCCACGCCTGCTTCCACCAAAGAAGTAGCAATTACTCTGCAGGGCAGACCTAAATACAATCTCTGCCGTATTTCAGCAATCTTTGTTTTTCTGTCAACAGGACAAAGCAATGTGGTCAGGCAATATGCTCCCTCATGCTCTATATTTTTATAAAATTCCTGCGCCGTTATCCGTTTATTGACTATACAGAGATATTGTTGTTTCCCTGTCAGTTTTTCAAGCATTCCCTCCAAACTCAAGGTTCCTATATCTTTTATTATAGTACGTTTAAAGCATTCATACATATACTCCATACCACTACATATCTCATTCATGGACATGTTCGGCAGATATTTTTCAAACAAACTCCCCAAAACAGGCTGTGTGGCAGTACACAGCACAGCGGTTACTCCATAATGAGCGACCAACTCTGAAATGGCAGCCACACAAGGCTCCAGGTAATTCACTGGAAGTGTCTGCGCCTCATCAAAAATAATCACACTATTGGCGATATTGTGCAGTTTTCGACACTTTGAACTTTTGCAGGCATACAGCGATTCAAAAAATTGAACTGCAGTTGTCACAATCACAGGCTTATCCCAGTTTTCTGAGGCAAAAATCTTTCTATAGGCAACTGCATTTTGTACTTGGTCTTCTGTTGCGTCATATAACACTCCTGAATGATGCTCCAACACATTTTCTTCCCCTAATATCTCGCTGAATTTTGCCGCATTTTGATCAATAATGGATCTGTACGGAATTACGTATATAATACGTTTCATATGGTGCATCGCCGCATGTTTAAGCGCAAACCCCAGAGACGCTGTGGTCTTTCCTCCGCCCGTGGGTACCGTAAGTGTATACAGCCCTTTTTGAACACCTCCTCCTTTTTCTAGGCATTCCATCAATATTCTGGTCCTGTTTTCACAGAGCAGCCTCTGCTTCTCATGAGAAAACTCAACTGATTCAAGCCATGGTGTAATATAACACTGTAGCTTCTCCAACAATGCAGTCATTGAATCTCCACGTCCTCTTTCCGGCGGATTCTGTGTCATAAATGCTTCTGTATCCAGATAATCAGCATCCACCAAACAGGAATAAATCATGCGGATAAAAAAGGACATGGTATACACAGCATGTCTTCCCGTCATACAAAATGCTGGAACCGATGCCTTTGTAGGTTCAATCTCTCTTTTCCACTCTTGGTATTTTGGCAACTCATTTTTCAGCCTTCCAAAAAAAGTTCCGCTCTGGGCCAGTCTAGCCTGACCTCCGTCCAAAAGACCAGAGTGATGGCCTGCTACAGCCATAGCTATAGGAATATAATCGGAGGATATACTGCAAAGCTCTTTCGCCCCCGCAGTAGAATGATCTACTTTCTTTGAATGTTTTGGATTCTGGATTCTTTTTTGAAATTCTTCTGAATACTTTCCTATGTCATGCATAAGACCGCACAAATAGCCTACTTCCCCACAACCAAATTCTGACGCAAATTCCTTGGCTCTCTCTGCTGTTCCCTGTAAATGTTCTTGTATGGTTTGTATTTCTCCACTTTTGTTTATATGTGCAATCTTAGTGTACATTGTATCCTCTTGTCCTTTCTCATGTAATTCGACTCTTATGTTTTCGTAAACTTATTGTAATTTATCTTCTTATTATTGTCAAAAGGATTTTCAACACTTTCTGCCCGCCTCAAAGGGCCCTGCAGGCTGTTCTTCTGTACAAAAAAACCGGATAAGGTCACCCTAAATTACAGCCTATGCGCAGACGAGCGTATACGGAAATACGGGGAAGAGGATATCAACTATCTTCCTCTGGCCTTTTACCTGCTGCGCTGGAACATCAAAGCCTATTATTATAAAGGAAAGACTTTCTGGTCACTGGAAGAATACCGCATAAGGAACCATAAAGGAATAGAACATCTTATCAACCTTCTGGCTGTTTCTTATAGTACTATGACGCTGCTCTCTTATAGTGGCAATATGGTTTCGTATTATCAGTCTTTCAGCGCGCTCAGAAGACTCGAATTGAGATTGAACAGCAGTTTCAGGCCAGCATAATGTTCAGCAGTTTCGTGGAATCGCTTGAAACTGTCAAAAAAGCCTGTACGTTGGTAAAGTTATTAGAACGCCATATTCAATCTTGGCTTGGAAAGGTTCAAAAATTGTAAACTGCGTTTATAAAGACAAATACTTTTGTCTCTAAAACTGTAGAATGCAAAAGATGGTTCCTTGGGTAAAAATAACGCCGCCATGCCCTGAAGATGTCCAACCCAAGCATGGCGGCAAAACAGACTTATTTTCCATCTTTTCCCGCTGCCTTAAAACTCAGCAGAAAATCCAAAATCACACCAATAACTGGAAGGCCCTTCCTTATACCCGCATATAATCCCCTTCCACATAAAATACCCCATTTGCCAGAGGCTTTTCTTCCCCAGGTTCCCTGCATACAGCCGCCGTTCCGACGATTTCCGGCTTCTCCAGACGCCCCCTGCGGATCAGTTCCTCAACCACCTGCCCCACCAGATCCCCGCAGTAGACAGAGAGCCACTGGTTGATCTGCCCGTGAAGCCGTTTGGGAACAAACCCTTCAAAACTCCTGCGCACCGAGAGAATCCAGCTGCGCAGCTCCCCGTCCAGACCGGTTTCTTCCCCGCCGTACAGACGGCAGAATTCTGAAAACTGCTCCCGGGTAAAGCAGGGGAAGTTCAGCCTATAGTTCTCCCCCTCTTTGCGGATCAGATTATTGCGCACCAGTCCCACAATATCCTCTTCCCCCAACAGCCCATCCGGCACAATACCCCCGGGGCATTTCCGGGGAATCTCATTCTCCCCCAGCCAGGCCGTTCCCCTGCTGTGGCATATATCACGGTTAAAATACCGATTTACCCAGTACAGATACATATGTCCGGCCTTTGTGCCATTGGTATGACAGCCTGCGGCAAAATCTCCCAAGGCCTCCCTTTCGTCCGCCGTCTCCCAGACAATGAACCAGCCGTATCCCCCGTCCTTTCTGGGCGGAAATTCCTCCTCTTCAAAATTCAGGCACTCCCTCTTCAGCCTCTCCAGCTTCTGCCTGATATAATACGGAATCAGGATATAGCCCAGTCTCTCCATGCCAAAACCGCACCCATAAAAGCCCATTTCCCGGCAGTCCTTCCCTTCCGCCCAGAGAAGCCTCTCATAAAAATCAGCCGCCGCCTTCACCATGACTTCGGAAACCGCCTTGGTGCCGGCCATATCCTTCAGAGTAAAAATAATAAACTCTGTGGCATATTTATTTCCGCTTTTTGAGACTGCGTCCCCATATTCCAGCCTTGGAAGCTCGTCCTCAAGATAAATGGTTGGAATCCCTGTGCGCAGGCTGATCTCCTCCACCGTCAGCGGCTTTTCATAGGCCGCCCGGCAGACAGCCCTGGCAATCTGGCTGTGAAGGTACTGATTGGAATTCATCGACCCATTGCATCCCTGTGTATTCCAATTGATCCGCTGATATACCTTATCCATTTTTTTCATCCCTATCCTTTCCCGAATCCTGCTGCGCCCCACATTGAGGCGCCATTTCACTGTGGTTTCAGGCAGGGAATACTTCTGTGCCAGCTGCTTCACCGTCAGCCCGACCATATAATACTCCACAAAAATATCCCTGTACCCGGAGGAAAGCGTATGGAGACAACGGAATACCTGGTCATATTCCTCTTCCACCTCTTCTTCATCAATCCTACAGTAATCCATAGTTTCTGACACCATCTCAGGCACTTCCTGCCCGGAAAGAACCTCCTGGTTACGGCTGCGCCCATCAATAAAACGTGCATAGCGGTTGTGGGCAATGCGCCACACCCAGGCCTCCAGGGAGGCAATCTGGTACTTCCCCATGCCTGCCAGAACATGCAGCAGAATCTCTTCCGCCAGATCTTCCGCGTCATGCCAGTTGTCCAGCCGATGATGACAAAAACGAAAAACCGGCTCGATAAAGGGGATGATTTCCTGTCCGTCCATATGCTTTTCTTCCTTTCCACATGCTGCACATGTTTCTATTGCTCCTCAACTTGCTGCAATCGCGATTACACCTTATAAGTGCCTGGGAACAGAGAAAAGATAGGTTAAAATAAAATTTTTCCTCAATTTCCTTCCATATGGTCCGCTGCCTTTTCAAAACCTCCCCTGCACACCCTCTCCATGGCCTCATCCTCCCTGTCATTGCCCAGGGCCAGAGCCTCTTCCGGCCGGATTCCCAGCCATCCGCAGATTTCTCTGACCCCGGTGCCTTTGTCCAGGCCCTTTCCGATGATCTCCAGACAGTGTCTCTCTGCAAAGACACGGCAGTCCGCCCCTGCCAGTAGTACCGCTGCCCCCTGGAGCTCCTGCCCCTTCCACACACTCCTGGAAGGTTTGACAAGAGTGACCTTGTACACAATCCCGTTTTTCCTGTAGATCCTCATTCTGGCTCCTGCACCCTCTGCAAACTTTCTCAGCTCAGACAGCTGTCCCGCCTCCAACGGATGCACCTGCTCCTTGCTGCAGTTCTCTTCAACTTCCCCCAGCTCAGAAAGCTGTCCCGCCTCCAACGGGTTCACCTGCTCCTTGCTCCAGCTCTCCCCGACTTCTGCTGCCCCGCCTCTCCACCTCTCGTTTTTCCTTCTGTTTTCTCCGCCTTCCTCCCGGTCCCATTTCCTGCCCCACAGCCGCACATGAGCCCCGGAGGCAAAGACAGCCCCATGAAACAAGTACATATCCCCCTTTATCCTTTTCCTGACTTCCTCTTCCGGCAGGGAAGTGGCCAGAAACACATAACGCTTCCGCCCCAACGCTCCAAGTGTCCGCCGCACCCTGTCCGGCAGCTCTCCCCGGTATCCCTCCGGAACCAGAGTCCCGTCCAGATCCAGAAAAATGGCCCTGGCTTTTTTGGGAATTCTAAAGATAGGATATTCTCCGAAAAACTGCCTCCCCCTGAAATCAGCTCTTCCGCCGTATGCCAGGTAGCAGGTGCAATTCTTTTTGCCGCACAGGGGCCGGAAAATCTCCTCCGCACTATCCCCATACCAATTGGCCTCCTTGGTTCTGCTGATATTACAGGCATGAACCCTGCCGTCCGCTTCCACAAAGCACCTGTCCCCGCACATGACAGCATCGGCCCTGGGACTGCCCAGCTGATCCTCAAAAAAAGGATCCAATGCAGAAAAAGCAGCCCTTTCCTCCTCCGTGTAAACTCGTCCCAGTCCATCCATTTTATTGATCCACAGATAGATATCCGGGGACAGCATTTCCCGCAGCCTGCCAAGAAGGGGAATATTCTCCGGTACTCCCACCGCCCCGGCGCAGAGATTGACCCCGCTCTCCGCCAGCCTGCGGCATTTTTCCGCAAACACATCCGCCTCCGCCATCTCCGGGTGAAAGGTCGCCCAGATGCAGAGTTTTCCCCTTGCCTTCCAAGGATTTTCTCCACTGCAAAGATCAAAGATTCCCAGACACTGTTCCACGGAAAAACTCAAGTTTGTCTGCATTCCAACCCTGTCAATCCCGGAAAGCGCCGCAAGCCGCCCCAGTCCCTCCCAGTACCACCTGTGAACCGACGCTTCCCCATAGGGCACCACAAAGACTGCGCCGATAGAAAGCTCTGTCTCTCTCTCTTCCACACTGTCGCAAAAACGCAGAAAATTCTGCCTGTCCTTCTCCAGTTCCGCCGCCGTGGACCTGTGCTTGGAAAAAGGACAGTAGGAACAGCGATAATTACAACTTTTCAGATTCCCCCTGTAGGAAACCGTTCTCTTGCCGCCTGTTCTCCCATCCATTGAGCCTCTCCCACTCCAACATTTTCTCCCCGATTTCCTCCGAGATCAGCTGGGGCCCCATATAATCGGAAAACCCCAGCCCCTCCTCTGTCAGTCCAAGGAAAACATCCTGCCCATCGCTTTTTTCCTCCAGCCATCCCTGTTCCACCCAGGTCCTGAGGAGCGGAAATTCCTCCATTACCTCCCTCCCGAATTTCTGCCTGTATACCTGCCTGGGAATCCCTGGACGAATCAGAAGATGCTTTATCACATACCTCCTCCGGAGCTCCTCCTCAGAGAGCAGGATTCCGTGGGAGACGGACAGAAAGTCTTCCCTTTTTTGAAACGCTTCAATTTCCTCCAGGGCCTCCTGCCTTGTGATCCGGTAAGGAGTGCAGGTGTGAAGCCGCCCCAGATAACTCCTTCCCCCGCAGCCCAGGGACAGAGCGCCGGTAAAGCCGCACTCCTGGAACTCTGGCCGAACTCCGCCCACGCTCCTCTTTACAAAACGCCGCATGGAAATCTGGTCATACCCCTGTTCCTTTAAAAACGCCCTTCCCTGGAGATACAACTCATAGACATGCTCCGGATCCAGCAGCGCCTTCTTCCCATCCCTCTCCAGCCTGACCCCATGTTTGATATACAGCGGATAGAGAAAAATTTCCTCCGGTAAGTAAGAAACCCCCCGCCTGAGAGACCTCAGAAGGCTTTCTGCCGTCTGCCCCGGCAGTCCATAGATAAAGTCAAAGTTGACGCATTCAAACCCCGTCTCCATCAGAAGTCCCGCCGCCTCCCGGGCCCGCCTGCTGTCGTGACGCCGCCCAAGCCACGCCAGCTCTTCCTCCTCAAAACTCTGTATCCCCATGCTGACTCTTGTTACTCCCAGTGCCTTCAACAGCCTGGCTTTCTCCCTGTCGGTCTGCTTTGGCGCCGTCTCTATGACCACATGGCATGACGCTCCCAGGGGCATCTCTCTCTTTGCCGCCCGAAACATCTCCTCCAGCTGCCCCGGGCTCAACAGCAGGGGCGTACCTCCCCCTATGGTAAAGTCCGAAAACACCGTACTCCCAGGCAGTATCTCCCTGTACTGTCTCATCTGCCGCACCACCCCTTCAAGGTATGCGTCCATATGAGCCTGGCTGCAGCCCGTCACAGAGAACAGGTTGCAGTATCCGCATTTGCTCTCACAAAAAGGAAGGTGAAGGTACAAGCCATGTCCTTCACCCTCCAGGTTCACCATATAATCCCGCAGATCAATATTCTCCAATGGCCTGTAGGCCGTCTTGTGGGGATAACTGTACATATACTGAACATATCTGTTCATGGAAACCACCTCATTCCTCTTCACAGGAAAAAATGCTTATAGGGCACTGTGCTCACCACGGGGTGATTCACACCATGGAATATGTATCCATCCTCCCCATAGCAGGTACCATGATCCGAAAAACACACCACAAAAGTCCTTCCCCTTTTCTCTTTCCATCCCTCAAAAAGCCGCTCCAGCTGGCCGTCCACATACCGCAGCGCCGCCCTGTGGGTCTCCAGGCTGTCCTCTTTTTCATTTTCCAGATAGAAATAGTTGGGATAATGGATGGAACACACATTTAAATACAGAAATATCCTCCTGGAATCGGTGTTTTTTTCCAGACGTTTCAAGATAAAATCAACCTGATTCTGTGTGCTTTCCCTCACAGGGCAGGAGAAGGATGGATTCCAGTAACTCTTCTCAAAAAAAGACGGAAACACCTTTCCCAGCTCTGACCGTTTGTCAAAAAAAGCCACTCCCCCCACGCACCAGGTGTCATATCCGTCCTCATGAAGCCCCTGGACCAGGTTGCTGGCATCAAACCCATAGGCTCCCCTGGGAACCTTTTTCCCCATGCCGACGCTTTTGGGAAAAAACAGCATCTCCTGTTCCCCAATGCTCCTGGCCTCGTCCCTGGAGGGAAGAAATCCCGCAAAAATGGCATGATGGGAAGGATAGGTAAAATTTCCCGGCGCCTGGCGTTTCTCCCAGGTTCCATATCTGTTTAAGACCGGGGTCCCGCCGCTTTCCTCTTCCGCCACGGCGGCGTCATACCGGAGCGTGTCCAGGCAGATAAATAAAATGTCGCAGCTTCCCACCACCTGCCCCATGTCAACAGAACCTTCTTTGTCCTCATTGCGAACCCGAAATGCTGAAAAAGGCACTTCACTCATAGTTTTCCATCCTTTCTGCTGTAGAGTTTCTTCTATCATTCAATCCGGCAGATTCTTCAGCATTTCAGCCATGATGTCAATCTGCCGCCCATATATCCGGTTCTCCCCATAGACATCCCTGTGGAGCAGATCCCCCTGGGCGTTCATCTCAATGATTCGGGGCCTGAGGCTTCTCTTTTCCAGCAGAACATCCATGCCGATGCTCTTCAGTCCAGGGTAACAGGCTGCCGCCTTAAAACACAGCTCCCTGATCCCCTCCATCGTCCCTTGGTCCAGACGCAGATCCCCAAACTCCATGGAATGATTATTGAGATGTAAATTGGTAATGGGACCTTTGGACAGCCTGGGAAGTATATAGTCGATCCTTCCCCCCTGAACAATCACCCTCAGGTCATAACTGTACTCCCCGAAAACAGCTTTCCCGTACCATCTCTCCACCGCACAGTCCAACTTCAGCAGACTGTCCAGAAAGGCTGCCCCTTCCTTTCCCTCCAGCCGGAACATCCGCTTTGTATTAAAAATCTCTTCCCCTTCCAGGATTCCGCAGGTATAAAGCACAATCCGCCCGGTTTTCGGAGAGAATCTCAGGGCCGACACTCCTGCCGCCCCTGCCCCTGTGACCGGCTTAACAAATACCTGGCCGATTCTGCGGTCTCTCATAAAAGCAAGCAATTCCTCCCCGCAGGAGAAGCTTTCCCCGTACATCTTGGTCACAGAGACCCCTTCCCGGGCAAGTCTTTCCTTACACCTGCGCTTGTCCAGCACTTCCTCTATGTCCAGGGGGTGATTCAGAAAATTTCCTCCAGGCAGACGGGAAAGCCTGCGGAGCCACTCCCCGTACCGGCCTGTGAGCTCTTCCAGCTGACTCAGACGGCTGCTCTCCCACTCCGGCGGATCAATCTTCACCACCCACCGGCGCAGATCCTTCCGGGAAGGAGCGCCCTCCCCGGACCAGGCCTTTTCCCAGGCCAAAGCCCCTTCTTCCCCATGCCCGGGCTTGGATTCCCCTTCTCCTTCGGAAGCCAGAAGCTCCCCCCAGTCCAGGAAAGACACAGAAATCCCTTTTTGGGCGGCGGCCTGTTCAAAATAATACCTTCTCTTCCCGCCGCCCACTCCCATCAGCAGAATCCCGCTCATTCTGTCAGCATGGCACTGTACCACCGTTCCCCGTTCCATTCGTAGGGCTTCTCCTGCTCAGCGAGATTCACCGTGATGGAAAGTTTCTGCAGCTCCTCCATCATTTCATTCGACAGATAGTGGTGATGCACATCCAATATCTCAATATTGGGAAGCTCAGGAAGCTTCTCCAGGAGGAGTTTTCCCCCCTTGTCCGTGAGACTTCCGTTGGACAGATCCAGAGCGGTGATCTGGCGAATGTACTTGCTCTCCAGAACCACCTCCGTCAGCTCATCCTGGATCTCGCTGTCTGTGATCCCCAGATAGATAAGGCTGGGAAAATCGGAATCCGCAAGCAGCGCCCTGATTGTATCCGCATTTCCGTCAAAACCATAGTCCTCAATTCCAATATACAGAAGAAGTTTTTTCAGGTTCGGAAGTTTTGCCTTTGCAATCTCCTCTATCACATCCTTGCCCAGACCCCCGCAGATAATGGTCAGGGACTCCAGGTTCTCATGCTCTATCACCCCAAGGGAAAGGTCATTGCTGCCCTTTATGGTAAGATCTTTCAGCTGGGGCATGGCCTTCCAAAGGCTGCTGTAATCTCCCTGTGTGATCCAGGACACCTCACATGTTTCATAATCCATGTCGCCGAAAAAGATTTTTGTGATATGGCTGAACTTGTCCGCATTCTCCGCAATGCCGTCAATGATGGGCTGGCAGCTCTCGTCAAACTCTTCCCCCCAGCCGCCGATAATCAGCTCCTCCAGCTGGGGCAGTTCCGGATCGTTCAGAATGTCCTCCACCAGAGTCTTGGCGTTTTTTCCCTCTTCATAGTCTTCATAGTCATTACAGTAGGTTTTACTTTTTCCCATCTTCCCATTGGCTGCGGCTGCTTTTTCAAGCCCCAGCACTCTCCTTTCTCATCCTCAGGAACTGTCCCAAAACAGCGTTTTCCTTGCTCACTGTTCCTGACGAACATACTTTACATCCTGCATCATATTTTCATTCTAGCACAAATGTTCCCCTGCGTAAACCCCAATTTTCCGCCAGAACATTGAGCTGTATCACAACCTGCGGGAGCTTTCCTCTTCCTCTTTAAAAAGAAAACAATACAGACAGTATATCTCCCCATAATATTCTTTTACATACTCTTGTACCGGCCCCTCATATTTCAGAGTATTTGTCTCCAATTTCCCGCCAAAGACACCCTTGTCACGTCTGGAGAGAAAATCACGGTAAAAAGCCTTCAGACTGCGGCCCTTTCCTGTCCCCTTCTGCCCCTGAATCCAGGCCTCAACCTCCCCTCCCTTCCCGCTGGTATCTATCATTCTTTCGATCAAATACAGCGGATTGTTGGAGACAAACCAGTCCAGCTTCATCTCAGGAGTCAACCCCTGGTCTTTTATCATTTTCTCAATCTTCAGGATATCTTTTTCACTTTTAATCACTGCAGTATAATCATCCAGGAGAATCTCAATCTGTTTCATCAGATGGAATTGAAATCGAATCCTCAATCCACTTCCATCCTTCCCTATCTCCAGCCCGTCACACAGGCATATATAGTTCACTTTACGGTTAATGATCTGTGTCACTTTGCGGTACTTCTGTTTACAGCCGGGGCAGGTGTACTCTCCATTCTTCTCCCCCAGAATCTTACCGCACTCGTCACAGAGCAGATAGTTATGCTTGTCGCTGATGAGCAGTTTAAAACGCTCCCACTCCTGCAGGTCATCACAGAGCCGGACCATATAAGAGATGGGATCCTGCAGATAAACCATGCGCTCCGCCTCTGAAAACCGGTCCGTATGGTGGTAAATGGCCAACGCCGACATTTCTATCAGGCAGCGTTTCTCACCGGACATGGAATATATTCTTCCCCCATAATAAAAATGCATTAACAGGCTCAAGGCTGACAGAACCCCATGATTATTCCTGCGATACTTTTCCTGGATCTCCTCATGCTCCACCTGTTGAAACAGCTGGCTCCCCGTTTGTATGAGTAAACATGAAAACGGAAAGCCCATTGTTTCCGGCTTTCCCTAAACTTCTTCTCCGGTTTCCCGGTCTACAAATACAATTTTTAAATCACATCCCAGCACTTCCGCAATCTGCCGAAGCTCTGATTCCTTGAAATCCCCGCGCTTTATTTTGTTGGAAAAATTCTGGCGCGTCTGGCCGGTCTGGTCAGCAACTGCCCCAAGAATCATATTCCGGCGCCGGATTATAAGCCGGATTTTTTCGGCTGTGTTCATTTCTGCCATGATGCCGCCCCCTTTCTCTGTGTTGTACTGATATTATAGATTATACACTTTAAAATGTCAATCTTAAAATAATACTTTATTTTTTATCATTTTTCTTTACATTTTTACTTGACAAAATACACTCTAAAGTGTATAATACAATCAGAAGTTAAGGAAAGGACGGTAAATAAAAATGACAAATACACAAATCATCATCAATGAAGCAATCGCAAATGGGCTTTACACAAAAGAGGAAGTCGAAACAATTCTTGAAAGCGGACATATGATTCCGTTACATACTTTCCAGACATGGAAAAGCGCCGGATATATCGTAAGAAAAGGCGAACACGCAAAAATCACAACCCGGCTTTGGAAATACACCAGCAAGAAAAAATCTGCTGAAGCGGACGGTGAAACAGACGGCGAAGCCCTTAATCATTACTACCTTGCAAAAGCATTTCTTTTCACGGCTGACCAGGTAGAGAGAATAGCAACTGCATAATCAATCATATAGGCGGCCAAAAGGCCGCCGGAAAGGAAAGGTATATAAAAATGTTGGATATGAACAATGTGGAAATCAAAACGGGGGATATAGTGGAAATCAGCGGCGCATATTTCAAGAATGACAACGGGCTTTATTTTGTGGAACGCTCTGCCGGGGATCCCGGATGGTCTGGCTCTGATCACTGCCTGCGGAAAATTTCTAAAACCGGAAAATTAAGCACGGCAAAACATAATATCTGTTTTTGGCCTATCATGATAACAACAAATAGCTGGATGAAAAGGGCTGAAGCCAAACAATGGAACGCCGAACACGCACGGATCCAGGTCAGAAATGACATTGACCGTTCAAAAGTGGCCGGGCATTTCATGAGCGAAGCCGAAAGCATGATTCCAGCGATTGAGCGAATGTCATGGGATTTTGGGAAAGATTCAAAATGCGTCATGGATCAGAAAGAAAGGAAGTCTTTTCTGGAAAGCATTGCAAAAGAAATTTTATCAGCATAGAAAATCAGAGTAAATCAGAGTTTATCAGAATATATCAGAGTTTATCAGAGAAACACGCTAAAGGCTCATATTTCGATTTTATGGCCTTTAGCGTGTATTTTACTGCATGGATGTTTAAAGCGGCAATTTGGGGCTGTCAGTGCGCCAGAAAGGGCAAATAATCCGTAACGTGTCCGGCCTTTTTCGTGGCCTCACGAAAAAGATAAGCCGCCGGATGAATCTGGACATATGCAGACGGCCGGAAAGCCGCCGCCATGCCCTCTATCTGCCCCCACATTCCATTTTCTGGCCGTGTGTGGGGATTTCCTCATGCTTGAAAGAAAAGCGGCTTAAAACGGCAAATAGCGGCTTTCTGCCGCCGTCCGTTTTTCTACCCCCTTTAGAACCCCCTTCGCCGCCCATTGCACCACACACTTTATAAACTGTCAAATGTATTTTTGAAAACAAAATAATATGTACTATAACATTTTGTTTACGCATTTCTGGATGGATGCCGGATCGTACCCTGCCGCCTTCAGACGGTTTTTCCGATCCTCTCCATTACCCCACTTGCCAGCGATAACTTCCCTTGCGATTTCCTCATTGGACTTTTTCGCACTATTTCCGGATTTCAAGATTTCATTTACCCGGTTTTGTACTGTCTGGTAATCGTAACCGGCCGCCGCAAGTTTCGCCTGTCTGGTTCCACCGGTTCCCCACTTGCCAGCAATAACTTCCCTTGCTACCTGGTCAACGGATTTCTTCCCACTGGATCCGCCAGAAGAAGCCGCTCCGGATGAAATGCCGGCCGCCGCAAGTGTTTTGCTTGCGTTTGCCCCATTGTCAAGGCCAGTAACCGTATGAGAACCGGAATTTACATAGATTGCACCGCGGACGCAATACGCCGAACTTGTCAAATATGTACTGGCCGTAATGATTTTATAGCCCAGGGCAACCAGGGCGGCCTTCATTGTGGATGTAGTCCAGCCGTTGGAACCGTATGTTGCGCCGGATCCGGATGCCACCGCCGCCACGTTCTGAAGGCTGCTGCAATCACAATTACATTTCCCGACTTTTGACAGATCAAAATTGACCGCCTTTGCCAGCTTGTAAAGGCTGTTCCGGTCATTCTCTCCGAACCAGTTATAACCGATATTGTCATTTTTGCAAGCCGCTTCAACGGCAGCCGCGTGTTTCTCCCGGACGTTTGCGTCCGGATGGATCGCCATATAATCCCACGGTTTAGAGTACCATTCCCGGATGCAGACTTCTTTCCCGGTCTGATCCCCTGCTTTTCCGCTTGTGGTTCCGTTTTCTGAAATGCTCGCGTGTCCTATTCTTATTCCCATGATATTATTCCCCTTTCCGCCGCCGGATGCCGCGTATTTATCAAAATACGCCTGCCCGCATCTGGCGCGCTCTGTTTTTACTGCTTCAGACTGATCGGCCGGACGTTCAAATCCGGTCAAAACTTTGTCGGATGCCGTTTTCACATCTGCGGCCATCTTTAGGACGGAAAGCACGCCCTTGTAACTTGTGGAAAGCTCCTTGATCAAAAATTCAAGCTGCATTTCCAGATCCCCGATTGAAACGCCTTTCGACTTTGCCAGATCGTAAAGTCCGGCCTTGCGGCCTGCAGAAGTCCATTGCACCAGCCCGTACCCGTATTGTTTGCCGGGAAGGGGATTCAGAAATTCCGCGCGGCTTATCTGTCCGGTGTCAACTGCCGCCGTGTAACTTTTATCTGTGCAATAGGGCTTTCCGGATTCTTTCAGCCGCCTTTCACACAAATTTTCCAGGTTCTCCGGATTCAACCCGGATTCCTTTTTCAGATTTCCCATGAGGCCGGCGGCTCCGTATTTGTTCAACCCTGCGGCGATCAGAAAATTCCAGATTTTTTCCGCTGTATCTTTTCCAGTAAGCGCCATAATCAAGCCCCCTTCTTAAATTGCGTTATGGACTGGATAACCTTGTCATATCCCACCATTGCGGCCAGCCACGACAAAAGGACAAGCGCAATCAGATAAACCGCCATTTTCAAATTAAAGGCTGTTTCCGTGATAATCAGATAACCGGCCGATACCAGGACGGACAACCCCGCCGCGACATATCCGGCCAGCGCGTTACAATAGAATTTCTTCCCGCGCTCTGAAAGCCATCCCTTTATTGCTTCCGTGAAAAGCCCGGTCAATACTGACACAAGCAAAAGCCCCGCCATAAAAATTTCAAACGTCATTTTCTTTCACCTCTCTTTTCTCTCTTTCCCTGTCCTCTTGCTGCCATTTCCGATCCGTGTATTTGTCTTTCGTGACCTTGATCCAGCCCATGATCCCGCACTCCCCGGACAATGCCGCAAATACGCAAGTGCATAAAGTGTCTGGAATCGCTCCGGTTGTTTCAAACACATGGATCATTTTCAGCGTGAAGGCAATCAACAGGACACCAACAACAACAAGAACAACATCCATTGTTTTACGTTTCTTTTTGGCGGCGCCGTTTGTGCGCCTGCACCGCCTGTATTGCCTTGATCCATAGTTCATTTTGCGCTTTTCCTTTCCTAAATTCCTGCACCCATGCGGATCAGCACAAACACCACGCCGACAACGGCCGTAATAATGGCCGCCGCAAGCGTCCGGGCCAGCCATTTGTTGGAATCCTCTAACTGTCCGATCCGCTCTTTCATCCCGTCAATATCCCCGGTCAGCCGGATAATCTCGTTTTCATTGTCATACGTTTTTTTCTTTGCGGCGTCGAAACTATCCAGCTTCGCTTCAATTTTGGTCAGACGGTCCAGGACTTCACGCTCAAAAGTTGTTTCTGACATAGGAAAACCCCCTTTCTTCGATTTTTAGACAATAAAAAAGCCCGGTTGCCCGAACTATGTATTGTTAAATATGCGGAAGGAAAATTCATCAATTATTTTCCTTAAAAGGTTTCCAGCCGTGAAATGCTCAATCAATCCAAAATAGCTTTGCATGGTATTGTTGACCTTTTCAAAAGCAATATGGCCGGCCTCAAACAAACTCCGGATAAATTTCATCCGTCTAAACATCCGTTTTCTTGTGCTTTTCCTCATGCGGATCCGTTTCGCCGTAATCTGCGCCCCGACAAAAGTAACCGGAAGATGTACCGGACGGATGCAGGTCTTTTTGTTTAATTCAAGATGCAGCTTTTCATCCAGGAACCTTTCTATCTCGTTGCGGATGCCGTGCAATTCCTCTTTATCCGGCCATAGGATGATAATATCATCCATATAGCGGATATAATACCGGATATGCAGGTCATGTTTGCAGAACTGATCCAGCTCGTTCAAGTAGATGTTAGCAAACATCTGGCTTGTCAAATTCCCAATAGGCATACCGCGGTTATAGATCCAGTCCTCTTGATCGCATAACTCCGGCTGCACCCCTTCCGGAAGTCCGAAAGCTGTGTCCTCACAATTTATCAGATTGTAAAGATCACGAAGGATAAGCTCATCTTTGATATGCTTTGCAAGTATTTTCATGAGGATTTCATGGTCAACCCTGTAAAAATATTTTGCTATATCCAGCTTCAGCACATACCACTTTTTGGCGCTCCTGGATACCTTGCGGATCCATGTCTGAAGCTGCGCCCGCGCCGCCGTGGTTCCCTTGCCGTTTCTGCATCCGTAACTATGCGTGATATACTGCCGGTCAAACAATGGATTCAATTTTTGATAGAAAGCCCATTGCACGACGCGATCCGGATATTGCAGCGCCATGATGATCCGCGGCTTCGGCTCATAGATTTTCTTCATCCGGTATTTTCCTACATGATAGGATGATTCCATGGGATTTCCGGGAATCCCATCTTTCGGAAAATACGTCAGCTCATTGTTAAGATTTATAAGTTCCTCTTCCCTGTGTGCCGCAAACTTTAGATTTTCGTCACGGTAACGCTTGTTTTTGGAAGCGTTCCGGTCTGCTTCTAACAGATTATCGAAACTTATCACTTCATCATGCGTCACATTAAAGGTTTTCAATATTCCTTTTCCTTTCAAGGATATTTCCCCGCTGCATCCGCCGGCGGCGGGGATTGCGTTCCCGGCTTTCGGCCGAAAATGCCGCGCTATCCGTTACACCCTTCGACCCCGTGCATCCTCTGCGGCGGCGCGTCTGGATGCCCGGTACTAACTGCATTGATAGCAACTTTAGTTTCTCTGGCAAGCTGCCAGAACGGAAACGGATCCCTTTCCTTTTCCTTGCACTGTGAGAATGTCCGTAAACATTCCCCTTCTGGCTCAAAAGGTAAGCGGAAAAGAAGCCAATGTTCGTGTTCACGTTCGACCGGGGATTGTTGACGTTCAACGCGGACGAACCAGCGTTGGAAGTGTTGTTGTAACTGCCACCAACGATCGGCAAGCGTTATTTGACCCGTTCCCACCGGATAAACCGCATCCGGATTTTAACTGTTTTCCTTCTGCGACTTGATCCAGCCGCCAAGAAGCCTTCCTATTTCACATAGCCGCATAGAAATCAGTTGATAACGCTTTTCATCAATGAAATGCAGATCATACGAAAGATCGTTGAAAAGCCGCAATAATTCAAGCTGCACATCTGCATCCTGTAAAGTGGTTTTCTTGTAATACCGTTTCTGCGCCGTGATTATCAGCTTTAGAAAGTCAAACAGACATTTCTTGTAATCTGCCACGAACCCCGGCTTTTCACTCTTTGGATATTTCACCCATGAAGTATAAAGGTATTGCATTAAATCTTTCGATTTCTGCAATATGATCAAGCCGTTCCTTTGATCCCGCCCCTCGTTTGTTTCCGGATCGCCTTTCGGCCGGCTGTCATATCTTTTCAGATTTCCCATAATATTTTTTACTTTTCCCTTTCCTGTCAAAATAAAGGGGCTACTATCGTAGCCCCAAACAGAACACCGTTATCAGATTGCAGATTGCAACTCAAGGAAAGCGGAAAAGAAGCCAACGTCCGTGCCCACGGACGACCGGGGATTGCTGACGAGCAACGCGGACGAACCAGCGTCGGAAGTGTCGGAGTAACCGCCACCAACGATCGGCAAGCGTTCCCCCTCATTGTTCAGCCAGAAGCCGCCGGTATAGCTTTCCCCTGCTTTCGGTGCAAGGAACAATTCAAAAAGGATTTCCGGAATTGTAAGCCCCGTAACTGCCCCCATATTAGCAAAATTTCCCATGTGCGCGGATTTTGCTGCCCCGGTTGCGGTTCCCACCTTGAAATCCGCCGTATATGCAAGCGTTCCGGCCGCTCCGGGATCTACCAGGGCGCCGGAAGGAAGAATTTCTTTCCAGTAAGTGCTAACTGCTGCATGAGATACCTGTTTCGCCGGCATATTCTGGTTCATGATCTGGATTTTCCCATCCACAATACGCATACCGGAAAGCCATTTCCAGACAAGTCCGACCCAATCAGCGATCCCTTCCCTTGTGCCATCTGAAAACCATGTGGCCGGCCCGGATCCGGTTGCCGTCCTGGTTGTCCTTCTGCCGCCGTTGCCGTCGCTCTCGTCTGCCGTCGGTTCCCCGGCCTCATATGTGTATGCGTGGTTCTTCCCATACTGTGTATTGCCGCGCGGCTCAAATCCGGACTTGTGGATTAAATGGTTGATAACCGCCCTTTCCGCAATAGAAAGCATATGCCAGCCGGCGCCCTTTGCGTTGCAGGCCGCCATAGAATCATCAAAATTGATAACTGCCGCCGGATCCATGCCTGGCCATGAATACGCCCTTCCGTTAATGATGCAGTTTACAAACTTGCTGGCAAAAAAGCGTTTATATTCCACATCATCAACCAGGAAAGCGGAATGCGTCTTTTCTGATCCGCCTGTGAAAAGCTGTGCATTTGTCCGCTTGTTTATCGGAATCATGAAAGATGGAAGGTTTACATCATCCTGGATCACGGTACACCCGAACCCGGTCAATCCTTCCGTTGCAAATTTCAAGCTGTCAAAATTATAGGCTTTCAATTAAAACACCCCCTCTTTTAATGCGTAAAGCGTCAGCGTTACATTGTCCATAGAAAACGGGATCGGATCCCTCTGGATGATCGTGGGGCTTTTCCCACTCATGCCGGAACCGTCCTCGCCTTCCTCGTTTTCTGCGTCATAGTCCGGATTTTCAATTTCTTTTTCCGTGAACCCTCTGGCCGGAATGTCGATCTGCGCCACATAGTAAAGCCCTTCGCCTGTATGCAGCTTTCCGAAAGCATCCGCGCATATATCCCTGTGTTCCGGCTTTTCGGATTCCATAGTTTCCAGATTCAACATAATCTGATCCCCCAGGTTCAGCCAGTTTCCCATAGTGGTATGGGAAATTTTCGGCCCCTCGTTCGCTTCAATAATTTTCATATTCTGATCCCTACCTCTCTTTTAACCTCGTTCATCCTGGCGTTGATTTCTTCCGCATACTCCCGGTTCTCACGGGGGGAATTATTGCGGGAACCGCCGCCAAACTGCCTAAGAACCGCCGCTTCCTGCCGGCGGCGCTCGTCTGATTTTATAATCACGTTTGCCGCCATCAGTAAAGCCCCCCTGTCACATGAAGTTTTAACGCCACATTGCGCGCGCTGCCGGAATAGCAGACTTTAAAGGCATTTAAAGCCTTTCCGTATGTTTCCACACGCTCCACCGGGCCATCCGAAGAAACAATCTCCGCTTCCACACTGTAATCCGTATTGTTTACCATCTGCGGAAGCGTGATCGTCTTTTCCGCATTTGTAGCGGGGAATTTCAGCGTATTTTTAAGTTCCACCGCTATGACCTGCCCCCGCATATCATCCACGGATTCCTGCGTCAGCCGAAGGTTCATGGCCATAAAAGAGGTCATCAGCGCATTTTCCAGAACGCCGAAGTCCATATTGCCAAAATTCGTTGAACTCTGCGGCGTTCCTCTCTGCTCAATCTCACCCGGCGCCGGTTTTACATCATAAAGCCCATTTCCCAGGCTTTCATGAGCGAAACGCCGCGGATATTCAACAATCCTGTCTTTCCAAAATACCGGAATATACATTTTTCACACCTGCCTTTCTTTAGCTTTTGCCCGACGACTGGACAAGTTTCAGCGTATAACGGTAAAGGATCCCTTCGTCAAACTCCACCTTGTTTAGATTCTCATTGCCGCCCGCCCACAAAAAGCCCGCCTTATGGTAAAAACGGATCCCGGTAATCTGATCCGGCGCTTCGTGGTCAAACAGAACGAAAATAGCAACCCGCCCATCCGGAAGCGTTTCAACCTTGTGAATGGGTATTTTTGTCCAGGTATTCCCGGATCTGTATTCCGCATAAGCAACGCAATGTTTGATATACTCTTTGAAATCATCCAGCGCCGCTTCAGTCAGCGGAATATAGCTTGCTTCTGCTGCCATAGTCTGAAATCTCCTTTCATTCCTCCGCGGTTTCTTTGTCCGCGTCAGTGCTATAATATAAGTCAAGGCCGGCGCCGTCTGCGGAAACGGAAACGCCGCTTTCTGCCGCCGCAAGGATAGCCGCCGGAACCGGAACGGAACCGCTCTCGGCTTCAGCATCCGCGGGATAATTTATTTCACCCTCTGCGGATTCTCCATCAAGCCCGACCTGAACTTCAGTGAATTTTGTTCCGACCGCCGGATCCGGATATGTGCCTGTGGCCTCATATATGCCTTTTCCTGCGCCCGTTTCTCCCTGTGCGTATATTTCCGCACCGGCAACGGAAAAGCCCGTGGAAACGTCCGGAACCGTGCCAGAATGGCCATATTCCGCCCCCGCGGATGCCGTTTCCCCATCCAGTGATATTTCCGCACCGGATGGATGCAGCGCCGCCATGATTTCCGGATATACCCCGGATTCCTCGTTTTCCGGATATGGGAAATTGCTGTCCGCGCCTTCCGGCTGGATGGTAAGATCCACCGCCGCCGGCATGAGCGCCGCCGCTGCGTCTGGATATGTGCCGCTTTCGGTTTCTGCGCCTGTTGGGTAAGCAACGCCGTTTTCCGTGCTTTCCGGCTGGATTTCCAGCGCATTTTCCACGAAAACCGCGCCGACCGATATATCCGGCTTTGTTCCGGCTTCGTCGTATGCCGTGCGCCCGGTTTCTGCATCCCCTTCAAGCGTCAATGTGATTTCGTGCGGTTGCAGCCCGATTTCTGTATTTGGGTACACCCCGCATTCATATTCACCGCAAAAAGTGTATATAAAATTCTGGTATTCTGATACCTGGTAAATAGTCAGCGTGATCCCATTCTGGAAAACCATATAGTCAAATCTTGACCGTGCGTTCTTAATACGGTTCAGATACCGTAAAAAGTCTTTTATTGAAGTCTGCGTCACGACCGTTCCGACCGCAACCCGGAAATGGAAAGGTTCCCCGGCGTATGTATACCATTCCTCAACGGATGTATTTTCATTTCCGAAAACTATATCCACCATTTCTTCCATGACCTGGCGCGTCCCTAATTTCATGTACCAGTAAATTGAGTTTCTGATCAACTGCCTTTTTACATCCGGCGCAAGATCCGAACTGTAAAAGAGGACGCGGCATTCCACCGCCAAGAAGTCCAGCTTGTTATCGTCCACGCTTTCCAGGTCAGCCCATATATAGGCCCGCCGCATCCGGTTTATGTATTTCTTTTTCTGCCTGTCGAAAGCATAGGAAAGGGCGATCCGCTCCGGCGTTTTCATTTCGGCCGGAAGCGCGTCTTGCGTCCTATAATCTGATAGTTTAATCATCCTCGATCCCCCCATAGACAAATTCAACATTTGCTTCCTGCGCAACGGATGTTTCCGGGATCACCGTGAAAACGGGGGATTCTATGACGCACCTTTTCCCACCGGCCGCCCGGACAAACTCAATCAGTGCATCCGGATTCAGATCGCGCCCGATCTTTGTCCGCTGCCAGTTCAGATATGTGTCTTTCGCTGATTCTATGGAATCCTGGATTGATTTCACATTGTTTATATCTGACCTGGATATATAGTAAGTGGCTTTCAGGTCATAATTTACAACATCCGGCGGCAATACATAGTCATTGTCTGTCAATGGGATAATCGGATTGTCCTTCAGATATTGCAGGCAGCCGGAACAAAATGTTTCGCTCGGAAGGGCGCCGCCTTGCAGAAGGATCCGTATGTCCACAACCGCTTCCACCGGCTCATATATCTTTACATCCTCAATCGCCGCGCTGTTATACTGTTTTACCCAATATTCGTAAGCATCAGCCGGGCCGGCCACGGAATAGGACGAAGGCGCCAGAAAGATCCGCTCCCGGAAACTTTCTTCCGGTTCCTCACCGGAACCCCCTTCCGATTTCGTGATATTTACAACACTTTTCACATATGGCACGGGATCCACGATTATTTCAAGTGTTCCAGGCTGATATTCGTTTCCCACATCTCCGGCTGTTTCACAAGTGCAAGTAACGTCTGTATAGGTTTCCCCAGCGGCTACCTCTGCATAATCATCCGTTGCAAAATATACGCCGTCCCCGGCTGTTACCCGTGTTCCTTCCGGTATGTATATAACATCTTTCCGGGCCTCTGAAAGCGTGAAACGCACTTTTACAACTGCCGCCCTCGGCTCCTGGATGAATGTTTTTTTGAACGCCCCCAGGTGCTTTAAAAAATCCCCTTTTGAATACTTCAGCAAGTTCATTTTTGCGGCATGGTCTAATTGCCTGTACATCTGGTAATATTGGCCGGCCTGAACCCTTAAATGGATATGTTCTTTATCTCCGGGCCTTAATCTGATTTTCCGGCCGGTTTCCTCTTCGTATTTTGTTTCATAGTCCGCCACCATTTCATTTAAGATTCCCTCATAAGTGATCCCCTCGATAAAAGAAATTTCCGGCAAGTCATAAAGTTTTTGAATCTCATTCGCCATTGTATATCAACCTCACTTTCGGAATCATGTTTCCGGCGCCGGCCGTTGTTTCAAACTGCACTTCTTCCACGATCGCCCGCGTTTCGTACTTTTCTATTGTTTCTATTGCGCTCATGGTATACATTTGCTGCGCTATATAAAGCGGCTGTGAAACAATGTTCGGATCTATCCCTATATCCCGGCTCATGGGAACCGTGCCTTTAAACACCGATAAAAGGAACTCGCATTTCTCTAATATGTCATTGCGAAGTTCCCGCTCATACACTCCGTTTATGACAATCTGAACCCCGTCTATAACAAGCATAATGCAGCCCCCTTTCTAGTGGTATTCCGTTGCCTTGACCGTAATTTCCACGGAAACAAGCTCACCGCGGTTCCATACTGTTTTATAATCTTCGTCTATGCTGTCAATCGTCCACCGGCCGCCGCCTATCTTGTGGCCGCCGACCACGAAAGGGCAAACCGTTCCTTTTTCACAATAAAGCGTGATTTTATGAACCATGCTCCAGGGCTTTACACCATGACCGGCCACAAATTTCATGTCAAAAGAAACGGTCTGATTCTCCGGGCCTTCAAATTCCCGTTCCGCTTTCTTTTTATACCGTTTGTGATCGGAATAAGATGCAGATATTGACCGTTTCATATTGTTGAATGTGCATATCTTTTTACTGGATGTTTCAAAGATAACATCCCCAAAATATCCTATCATCCCATGCCACCCCCTTACCCTGAAATGCCGCCGTCAACGGTAAGATGCCCTTTAATATGCACATTGCCGGATATATCGGTTCTTCCTTTTACGGTCAGATCCTTTCCTATTTCAGTTTTCCCTTTTACAGTCAGATCCCCCTCTATTTCCAGTTCCTGCATTTTTACGGAATGGGTAACAATGTCAAGATGCAGCGTTTCATAATCGTAACGCAAATAGGAACCGTCGCCAAAATCCTTCCGCCAGATTCCCTTTTTCCCCTCAACGGGGGGATGTTCGTTCGTGAATGGGGGGATAAGGATCATCCCCTTTGTGCTTCCGTTCTGTAAATGCACCACATAAACAAGCGTGTCAATGTCCGGCATATTGTACTCATTTGACCAGAAGGGAAGATAAGGGGAAACTTCATCATCCCGATCCTTATAAACGACCTGCGCCGTGCCTTCCTCATAGTTTATAGCTGATATGAAGCCGGCCCTTATTGTATCAGACAATTTATATCCCCCCTATCACGGTATATTCAATGTGGTTCCTGGATAAATCCAGTGTCCGTTATTGGATGAAGATTTCCCGTGCGACTTTGCCGCCGCTTCTATCACTCCGGAATTTGGATTGTATATCTGCATATATTTTGATCCGTTGCCAAGAAATTTCGTGCTGATTTTCCATAGCGTATCACCGGAAACGATTGTATATGTCTTTCCGGCCGCGGAAGAACTGGAAGCTGCCTTTGTAGTCTTTCCGGAATCCACCTTTGCAACCGTTACACCTTTTACGACAATGCACAAGTGCATTTCAAGGGAACAACTATAACCGCCGCGCGGATTTTTCGTGTGCGTGACCGTATCAATATAATATTTCCCGTCCAATTTGCCGAAGCCGGAAAGGTTGCAACATTTACTTGCTATGTATTTTGTATCACCTTTGACTTTCAGCGTTGCCGTCTGGCAAGAACGGTTAAATTCTAACAATTTGGCCTTTGCCTTGATTTCTGCATCCTGCAAACTTTCAGCGGATTCATTCAGTTTTAGGATCCGGCTCCCGTTCCGCATCATGT
>OFFY01000680.1_pt1 | contig 33350 bp, 25 predicted proteins | sample 1521481 | NCBI WGS metagenome assembly OFFY01 (sample SAMEA3504117, study PRJEB24116) | mouse gut metagenome | biome: mouse gut; feature: mouse-associated habitat; material: faeces | place: Denmark | collected 2011
TGCTTTCTCCTCGATCTGCCGCAGCGCAGCCGACACGGTATCCGCCAATGTCTTCTCATCCTCCGGATCTCTCACCTTGAATTCCAGCACAAAGGCTGGATCCCCGGCCTTCAGAGGATCCAGTATCACATCATAGCGCCCGAACCCGCTCTCCCGGTTGGATGTGATGCGGTACCTGTCCGCCAGGTCTACCATCAACCCAAGTACAAAACCATAGTAGAACCGCTCCGGTTCTGTGGCTTCCGACGGCTTATTTCCTGCGTCAAAGAAACTGAAGGTTGCCAGGGCTGTCCTGTTCACATAGACATTCATCGCCTTTTTGTCATCAGTCAGCATTGCCTTGACAAATGCATTGTAGGCCGGTGTATAGTCTGCGAACCAGCTATTTATCATCCGTCGAAACATCTGCCGTACTTCCTTATTTGTCAAAGATAACGCGTATACTGCTTCGCTGTAATCATTGTCTGCGGTACAGGCATCCACCTTAAGATAACCGCTGGCCAAGAGCAGGCTCCAGATAGAGTTGATATCGCTGTCCAACTGATTAAATATAATCTGTTCATCAATCACCGCATGGAAGGCTTTGCCCTGCAGCAGGTCTTCCATAACCGTCTTTACCTCTGCTTCTCCCTCCCTGATCAGCTTTCCCACAAGGCTGTTGGAGCTGGTATTTGCCCAATAGGCCGCGAAGCGTCCTTTCCGATTCCCTGCCGCCATATCTGCTTAATCTACCCCAGCTGGCTCTCCAGCACCTTCGCGGCCTCTGCGATACAGTCCGGGATGCCCGCCGGATTCTTGCCGCCTGCCTGGGCCATGTTCGGGCGGCCGCCTCCGCCTCCGCCTACCTTCGGGGCGATGCCCTTGATCAGGTTCCCGGCATGAGCCCCCTTTGCCAGCGCCTCCTCAGTGGCCATGGCCACCATGTTCACCTTGCCTCCCGCATTGGACAGCAACACGATGACCCCTTCTCCCAGCTTACTTTTAAGCTGGTCTCCCAGGTCACGAAGTCCGTTCATGTCCACATTGTCCACACTGACAGCCAGCAGCTTCACACCCTTCACATCCGTCACATTATCCATGACGTCGCCCATGGCTTCCCTTGCCGCTTTTGCCTTCAGGAACTCCAGTTCAGAGGAAAGGGCCTTAATCTGTGCCTGCATATGCTCGCATTTTTCCACCAGGCTGGCCGGGGTTGCCTTCAGTACTCTGGCAGCCTCCTCCAGGATATGCTCCTGATTTTTATAATAGGCAAAGACACCGTTCCCCGTAAGGGCCTCGATCCTGCGGACGCCTGCCGCGATACCGTTCTCGGAGAGGATCTTGAAAGCCGCAATGGAGCCTGTATTTGCCACATGGGTTCCGCCGCAGAGCTCAGTGGAGAATTCGCCCATATTCACCACACGGACTTCCTCCCCGTATTTCTCGCCGAACAAAGCCATGGCTCCGGTCTTTCGGGCATCCTCGATATTCATCACCTGTGTAACCACAGGCAGATTCTCCGCGATCTTTTCATTGACAATCTGCTCTACCTTATCCAGCTCTTCTTTCGTCATGGCTGCGAAATGGCTGAAGTCGAAGCGCAGTCTCTCCCCGTCCACATAGGAACCGGACTGTTCCACATGGGTACCCAGCACTTCCCGGAGGGCCTTGTGCAGCAGATGGGTAGCACTGTGGTTCTTACAGGTATCCCCGCGCTTTCCGGCATCCACAGTGAGAGTCGCCATATCTCCGACTTTTATCATGCCCCTGATAACGGTCCCGATATGGCCTACCTTTCCGCCCAAAAGCTTCACGGTATCCTTCACCTGGAAGCTGCCGTCCGCAGTCGTAATGATACCTGTGTCTGCATTCTGTCCTCCCATGGTGGCATAGAAAGGTGTCTCCTCCACAATGACGGTACCCACCTGTCCGTCTGTCAGAGCCTCCACCAGCTCGCTCTCCGTGGTCAGTACGGTGACCCTGGACTGGTGCTGTAATCTGTCATAACCCACGAACTGCGTAGTAACGGCGGCATCGATGGATTCGTACACCGTCACATCCGCTCCCATATAATTAGTCACCTTCCGGGCCTTCCGGGCCATATCCTTCTGCCGCTGCATGCAGACGCCGAATCCGGCCTCGTCGATGGTAAATCCCTTCTCCTCCAGGATCTCCCGGGTCAGATCCATGGGGAATCCGTAAGTATCGTATAATTTAAAGGCATTCTCTCCGGACAGCTCCGTGATCTTGGCCGTCTTCATCTCATCTTCCATCTGCCCCAGAATACTTAAGCCCTGATCGATAGTCTTGTCAAATTTATCCTCTTCCTGTGTGAGGACATTGAGGATAAAGTCCCGCTTCTCCATAAGCTCCGGATAGCCGTCCCTGCTTTCATTGATCACCGTCTCACTTAAGTTTGCCATGAACTTGTCCCTGATGCCCAGGAGTCTGCCATGTCTTGCAGCCCGGCGGATCAGGCGGCGCAGCACATAGCCTCTTCCCTCGTTGGAGGGCAGGATACCGTCGCTGATCATGAATGTAGTAGAGCGGATATGATCTGTGATCAGGCGGATAGACACATCCTTCTCCGGATCGATCTCATATTCCGTCCCTGCGATCTGGCAGATCCGATCCCTGATGGCCTTCATGGTATCGATGTCGAACACAGTATCCACATCCTGCACCACCACGGCCAGACGCTCCAGGCCCATGCCTGTATCAATATTTTTCTGCGCCAGCTCCGTGTAGTTCCCATGTCCGTCATTGTCGAACTGCGTGAACACATTGTTCCATACTTCCATAAAGCGGTCACACTCGCATCCCACCTTACAGTCAGGCTTTCCGCAGCCGTACTTGATACCTCTGTCGTAGTAAATCTCGGAACAGGGACCGCAGGGACCTGCGCCGTGCTCCCAGAAATTATCGCATTTTCCGTTCTCGTCCCGATAGAAGCGGGTGATTTTTGACCCGGGCACGCCGATCTCCTTCGTCCAGATATCGAAAGCCTCATCGTCCTCACAGTAGATAGACGGATAGAGCCGTTCCGGATCCATGCCCACCACCTTCGTCAGAAATTCCCAGCTCCAGGCAATAGCCTCATGCTTGAAATAATCTCCAAAGGAGAAATTGCCCAGCATCTCAAAAAAGGTCAGATGCCTGGCGGTTTTGCCTACATTCTCTATGTCGCCGGTGCGGACGCATTTCTGGCAGGTGGTGACCCTGCGCCTGGGCGGAATCTCCTGTCCGGTGAAATAGGGCTTTAAGGGAGCCATGCCGGAATTGATGATCAATAAGCTGTTGTCATTGTGAGGCACCAGGGAAAAGCTCTTCATTTTCAAGTGCCCTTTGCTCTCGAAAAAATCGAGAAACATTCTTCTTAACTGGTTTACGCCATAGGGTTTCATGTATTTTTCCTCCAAAATCCGTATAAGTATGGGACTGCCCGGGGCAGTGTTTCTCCTTTAATTGTAGAGTCTATTACAGGAACCGCTTCGCGAACCCTGTAATCACAAAATCTATTATATCATGTATTTTCATTTTGTATAGTAGAAATTATAGATGAATCCTGTAATCCTGAAATATCAATCCAGTAAAAGTTCTTCAATCACACAGCCATGCTTTCCCGTTCTGGTACTATAATTCACTCCTGTCAGAAGAACCTTTCCCCTGAATCCGATTTAATTCAAAAATTGCACATAGTCTCTTTCCTGTATCTGGGTCACAGCGCCTTTCGCACTCCTGTTCCACCTGTCCCGCCAAAACGGTATCCGTCATACCATCTGCAGGCTTCCTGAAAGTCCAGGCCTCCCTTCCTGCACAGTATTCCGACCTCTTCCTCCATAAAACCTGCATATTCTGCCAGAATCCACGGCTGAAGCATGGTGTATTCGGCAAAATCCGTCAGAGCCGACTGTGTACCATACTTTTTAATTGGAAGGATTCCCGTCATATAGGCCCCCAAAATAAACCGCGACATTTGCAGCCCTTTAAATAAGCCGCGGAGTAACTGGATATAAGCCTTGTGTAATCCTGTAATCTTTGGCTTCCCGAAACAGCGCGCCCCATTCGTCTATGATGATAAAGAATTTTCTGCCTGTTTTCATGCTGACCTGTGCCAGCGCTGGACTTTGCAACTCGCCTGGGGCATTTCCTCCTAAGAGCACCTGGCCAGCTCATAATAAAGTCCCTTCTTCGCCATCAGTTCCTCATGGGTACCCTCCTCCGCGATTCCCTGGTTGCCTATATAGAGGATACGGTCCGCATTCCGGATGGTGGACAGGCGATGAGCCACGATGAAGGAAGTCTTACCCTTCAGCAGGACCTCCAGGGCTTCCTGGATCAGCAGTTCTGTCTCCGTGTCGATGGCGCTGGTGGCCTCGTCCAGGATCACTATGGAAGGATTTTTCAGCACGATCCGGGCAAAGCTGATGAGCTGCCGCTCGCCCGCGGACAGGCCGCTGCCCCGCTCCTCCAGCATATGCTCATATCCTCCGTTTAAACGCATGATAAATTTATCCGCGAAAATCATCCGTGCGGCCTCCCTGCATTCCTCGTCGGTGGCGTCCCATCTCCCATAGCGAATATTGTCCAGGATCGTTCCTTTGAAAATAAAGGGATCCTGCATCAGCACACCTACCTCGGAGCGCAGAGAATAAAGACTGGCATCCCGCACATCCACATCGTCTATCCTGACGCTTCCCTCTTTCACATCATAGAAACGGGTCAGCATGCTAATCACCGTGGTCTTACCGGCGCCGGTAGGGCCTACCAGGGCAATGATTTCCCCGGGCCTGACATGTAGTGTGAAATGCTTCAGGATGTCCGTATTTTCCTCATAACAGAATGTGACATCCTGAAAGTCTACCTTCCCCTTAACATCCTTCAGGATAACCGGATTTTCCTTATCCTGAATATCGGCAGGATAGTCGATGGTGTCGAAAACCTGCTCCAGGTTGGAGCTCACCTGGGCCAGCTCCTGGATAATGGTGGACAGCTGCGCCAGAGGGTCCTGGAACGCGCCCATATAACTGGTAAAAGTGATCACTACCCCCGCGGTGATTCCCGCATCCCCGCCCAGAATCAGCGCCAGGGCAACACCGAAAATACACAATGTCCCGGTATGCCAGAACAGCTGTACCACAGGGCCGTTGAGCCGGGAACGTTTTACAATATTCCACCACATATCCACGCTTTCCTCATGGATTTGCCGGTAGATATCTTTGTTGATTTCGATCCGGTTGTAATTTTTGACAATCTGCTCTCCCATGATAGATTCCACCAGAAAAGCCGTCCGGTTGGAGTTCTTCGCCCGGTGGGCCGCATACATCTTCCGCAGGCGGGAACGGAGCCTGAAGATGATCGCCATCATGGGCACCACGGAGGCGAACACGATCAGCGTCAGCATGGGGCTTAAGGAAAGCATGAAAACCGTCACCACCACCAGTTTGACGATATAGATGGCAAACATCATCACATAATTTGAAAAAAAGTCTGCCAGCCCGTTGATATATTCCGTCACCCGTACTACAATCTTACCGTCTGGGCGGTTGTCGAAATAATCGAAGGAAAGCAGCTGCAGCCGCTCAAAGATATCTGTCCGTATCTTTGTGATAATGCTTAAGCCCATCTTTCCCATGCTCCTGGCCTGTACGAAGGAGGAAAGTATCTCCGCGGCGGCAAGCAGCGCCAGACCGCCGCTTACCAATGCCAGCTGGCGATAATCCTGATTTGCCACCACCTCGTCCACTACCAGCTTCAGCAGGCGCGGCGGAAGCAGGGAAACCACTGCTGCCACCAGCATCATGCAGCTGACCAAAGCGAGGAGCCGTTTGTAGGGCAGTATGTAGGCCAGCGTCCTGCGAAGCTGCTTTAAGTCAATCTTTTTTTCGATTTTTTCGTCCTCAAAATAAGTATTTCGTGTTGCCATCGCGTTTCCTCTGTTTCCGGCCCGGGCTTCTTCAATCCGGAAACTTCTTTCTCTATTTCTGTTCTTTATACATTTCTGCTTTGCTTTACATATCAAATCCATGTCCTGAGCGTATCTTCATTTCCATTCGCTGTTATCAAACCGGTCAAATACCAGTTTACTGGCTTGAGAGATATTCCTTTTTCATAGTCTACTCCAAATGAACCTCATCTGCCGCCTGCTCCTGCTGGACCCGGTAGATATGGGCAAAATTTCCTCCCAGCTCCATCAATTCCCGGAAAGTTCCCCTCTCCGTAATAGTACCGTCTTTCATATAAATAATTTCATCACAGTCCACAACAGAGGAAAATCGGTGGGCAGTGATAATCAACGTCTTCTCCGCAAAGTGTTCATAAATATTTTTCAAAACCACGCGTTCCGTATTCACATCCAGGGCGGATGTGGAATCATCCAGGACGAAGACCGGGGCATTCTTTAAAAAAGCCCTGGCAATGGAAATCCGCTGCTTCTGTCCGCCGGAAATTCCCAGGCCCCGCTCTCCTACAATCGTCTTGTATCGTTCGGGAAGGGCATCAATAAAACGGGCTGCCTCCGCGTCTGTAGCCGCCCTAGTCACCATGCGCTCATTGATATCCGCCCGACTGAAGGCAATGTTGGATTCAATGGTATTGGAAAACAGGAAGACCTCCTGAAAGACATAGGAATACATTTTCCGTAAATTGTCCAGGCTGAATTCCTTAATATCATGCCCGCTTATGGTAATCTTCCCGGCTGTGATGTCGAAGGCCCGCACCAGAGCCCTGAGGAGCACGCTTTTACCCGAGCCCGTCTCCCCAACGATGCCCAGTTTTTTCCCATATGGAATATGGAGATTAATATGTTTTAAAATCTCCTGCCCGTCCATCTCCACGGAAACATCTCGAAACTCGATATCCGGCGTATCGCAGCGTAAGTCTGCCGCTCTGTCCTCCGGCACTTTGCTCTCCTTTTCCATGAAGCGCTTCAAAGCCACCCCGGCTATGGCCTGCTGCTGCATATTAAAAATATGGTTGTTTACACCTGTTATATTATTCATCAGCCGCATCACATAGGTAGAGGATGACAATATGTAGCCCACCGTCAGACGCCCCTGCATGACCAACAGTGCCCCGATCACAATAGTGCTGATATAGGCGATCTGGCGGATTGTGTTAAAAGTCAGATCAAACTTAGAGGAGAGCCATATCTGCTTCATCCGCGCGTCCAGAAAATTCGTATTTACGCCGCGGAACTTCTCCTTCTCCAGCTCCTCGTTATGAAAAGAACGGACAATGCGGACCGCAGCAATATTTTCCTGGGTGGTCAGGTTCATCTCCGAGCTTTTCTGGCGGATGGTCTTGAAGTTTTCCCGAGCCTTGCGCTTGAAGCCAAGTACCGTCTTCATCAAAAAAGGCATCAGGAGCAGCGGGATAATCAAAAAGGAGAGGTCAATCCCTGCGATCAGCACCAACGTGGCTGCCAGCATGAAAATCGCGTCCCCCACATAGGGAATCCTGTGGCAGAACAACTCCTTGAACATGATGGTATCGCTGTTTAAGATCTGCAGCAGTTCACCTGAATTATACTCAGCGATAGTGGCGGAATCCAGTTCCATCAATTTTTCGTAGGTCATATACCGCAAATCCGTCTCCAGCTTCAGGCCAACCCATTCCTGCATCAAATCCCGGATATAGATCAGCACGATCCGCAGAAGGATCAATATTCCGAAGGCCGCCGCGATGGCTAAGAAGAGCTCCATGGTACGGGGCTGCCCAAAGCGTCCCGTGAGAAGGAAATGAAAGATACCTCCGCTGTCTTCCTTCACATCCCCCTCCCGGATCACAAAATCAATCAGGAGCCCGGACAGAAGCGGCAGCAGAAGCTCCGCAAAAATGCCCAGAAAGCTTAGGATTTCTGCCAAAACCGCCACCGGCATATTCTTTTTGAAATATTGATAGCCAAACTTTAGTGTCTCCATGATCCTGATTTTACTCCTTTTGATTGTTCCTTTGCTTATGCTTCTTTCGTTTTGCCGCTTTTTGCCGCCGCCTTTTTGTTTCCCGTTTTCTCGAAATACGCTCTTCATTATCCATCAACCGGGACGGAAAGTCAAGCATAAACTCCTACAAGAAAGAAAGGCAACGGACTGCCTACTCATTATTTGAAACAATTTAAAACAGCCATACTCTACGCATTCTGCAGATGAATCTGCTGTTCCCGAAACATAGGATATCTCGCGAGGCTTTCCCCGTCCAGTTCCTCCCGGTGCATATCCACTGCCGTAATCTGGCTGTTCTCATAAGTGGTGTAGTAATATATCCCCCTGTCTGCGTTACAGCAGGAAGTATAAATCGTTATTTCGTATTTTCCTTCCCCCGCAAGGCAGCATCCCCTCTGCTGCTCCACACTGCCCAGGATATGGAAAAACTGGCTCACGCTCTCCCCTTCCGAATCCCCGGAAACAGAGTTAAGCTTCGTAAAAGCGGCCCTGACAAAGCGGGACTGGGAAGATAAATCCCCGGGAAGCCCCAGCGCCCCCATCCCCCGGCAGTACGTATGAAGCTCCAGCCGGTCCGAAAAATGATTCCGGGGGTCTTCCGGCGACAGATGCATATAGTTGTTCAGTTGAAACATCTGAAGTTCGAATGACGGATTGTTTGTCAGGATGCCTACCGGATTGTCATACACATGAAGCCCCGTCTTTACGGACTCCACAGTCAGACATCCGTCCTTTCCGGCAATGATCCAGTGCAGCCCCGCAGGAGGAAGCGTACTGTCAAACGGAGTGTCTGTAAGATTGATTTTCCCAAGCAGACCCCGGGCTTCCTCCACTGTCCCGCACTGTCCCAGAATCCAGGGAATAAACTCGAATGTGGCCACATTATCCTTTCCCTCTGCCTCCTTCCCATATACCGCATTTCCCGGAAAGTTCAGTCCCGCCACACCTAAGCCCTTCTCGTTCACGGCATCATAAAAGAGAGGACAGCTCTGGGCCACATGAGCCATGCCGATCATGGCATAATGGCTCTCCCGTACTCCTGCCTTCCGAAAGGAAAGCGGGTACCTGCGGGGCATCACCACGATTTCTTCCCCATAGGAAAAATCATAATCCAGTGTGCGCCCAAAATAGAAATCTTTTGTCTGATAAGTTGCTGCTGTGCACATAGTTACCACCTTTCTGTCGCTAACCGCTCATTTCACCCGCGGCAAATCCCACTCAAAATGCGCTGCCAGAATACGGATGGCCACCACCAGGGCTGCCGCAAGCCACAGCGCTCCGGCTCCGCCGATAAGCCTGTCCGCGGTGTAGTAATACACCATGGCACCGGCCATGGCGGCCAGGGCATAGATTCGTTTCCGGAAAATCTTCGGCACCTCCCCGGCCATGGTATCCCGCAGCATGCCGCCGCCCACGCCGGTGAGCACCCCCACGAAAATGGAGAGAAAGCCGTTCTCTCCATATCCGCATTCAACCGCCGTCTCGACACCGATGACGGCAAACAGCCCCAATCCCAGGGAATCCACCAGGTTGAGAAACATTTCAAACCAGTAGCGGTCCTTCTCTGACCATGTATGACGCGCCAGGACAAAGGCAAGCAGCGCCGTCCCACTGGCCCAGGCCACATAGACCGGATTCTGAAACGCCGCCGGGGGCGTGATTCCTAAAAGCAGGTCACGTATGACCCCGCCGCCCACTGCCGTCACCACCCCAAGTACCACCACGCCAAGAATGTCCATTTTCTTCCGGATTGCCGTCATGGCCCCCGAAATGGAAAAAGCCACTGTTCCCAGGATTTCCGTAATGGAAACCATATATTCCAGCCAGTTCATAAAATTTTGTATCCCTCCCAAATCCCCAGCTTTCTTTTGCCTGTAACGCCATATCTAAGGCGCCATCAATTCTACCCGCACGTCTCATTTCCGATATTTTTTTGGAATAATATCTTTGTCCATATCCCTATCTCCGCAGCCGGAATGTCTTCGGCGCCAGTTTGTACACCAGGACGCAGGCCAGTATACTATAAATCACACAAAAAACGATGGCCATGGCCCCGAACAGCAAAGTAGGCATGCGTATCTGCATGAGATAAAAGCAGCCAAAGTACGTCAGGATGCACACCAGGCGGTAGGTGCCGCCTTTCATCTGGGTCCCTGCCGTATAGGGTTGGAGCAGATAATAAATCGTCAGGTAATGAATGGAAAAGAAAACACTCATACACAGCACCGACACCACCAAAACCACATAATTCATGGGCTGCGCCGTTCCCCCCGAAACAAAAAGAAGCAGGGCCAGACCGACTCCAATTACCAGTGCCGGAACCGCGTTGATTTTCATGATCTCACGCAGCCGTATGCGGAACAGCTTCAGCACAAAGCCGGGTTCCTTGTAAAAGGAATAGGTCAGCAGGCTGTGGTCACAGTTCATGAACAAAGCTTGGGTAAAGCCGGTTCCCCGGTTAATAGTATACAAAATAAAGGTAAAATACGGAAGCCATGTCAGCACCAGTTCATTCACCACCGGTTTTAACGCCGGCTTCAGGTACAGGAGCAGCATGGCGCCGCAGACCAGAAAAGCGCAGACACAGGAAATCTTTTCCGCGGAATTCCAGAGAATCCTCCGGTGCCTTTTGATAAACAGCTCGTTCAGGTACTCAAAGCCCCTCCGATCACTGGTAATGGCGGTATCCGACGAAATTTTCTTTTCACTGACTGCCTTGGCGTTCTGCTTTATGCTGTCCATCTGGTACAGGAAGTCCGCCAGAAGCTGTTGATTGACTTCCCTGTAATCCCGGAAAGAATAGATTCTGCCTGCGGACAAAAAGCCCAGTGGAATGGCGGCAAGCAGCGCCACAGCGGAAACCGCTTCGGGAAGCAGGATTCCCAGGGCAGGCAGTCCATAAGCTATTCCCAGAAGCAGAGCCACGCATAACCATCCTGCTTTTCCCAGCTTGTTTTCATTGTAAACCCTGCCGCTGCGCTCATAATCCCACAGGGAGCACGCCGCTGCCGCCAGTTTACAGCCGCAGACGGAAAGAGGAAGCAACAGGCACAACCACAGCGGAAGCCCTGCCAAAAGGCCGAATCCCACCATAAGGGGCCAGAAACCAACGGCGGTTTTCAGGATGGAATAGGCATAGTTCACAATTGTGTACTCCCTGGCATCCATCCGCATGAGGATCATGGCATAGTATTTGTCCCTGGAAGGGTTGAACAACGCCGTGTTGGCATAGCTGCCGATGATGGTCAGGGGCAGCAGAATGTGCAGAAACGCCGCTCCCGGATCCAGGCCCTCATACAGAATCCCGGGTCCAAAAACCATCAGCAGAAGATACAGTAATTTTCCCAGAAATATGGTACACAGCTCCCACAGGACAGACAGCACATTGGCGAAAATTTTCAGTCCCCAGACCCCGTAAAGGGCATCCGGAAGCAGTTTTTTCACCAGTGGAATCTGCTTCAGGGAATAGAGAATGCCGTTGACCCGGTAGGTATTTTTAAGGGCAAAGGATATTTTCAGTGTTTTAATCATGTTCTTCCTCCCGAAGCGCGGCGATAATCTTCTCCCGGAACTCTCCCACATCCAGATGCTGCTTTTCCACCACTTCCAGTTCCCCGTGATTCAGCAGGACGATCTCATCGCACAGATCCAGGGCCAGATCCATGATATGGGTAGAAAACAGGATGATGCGGCCGCCTTTCAGGGAGCGCAGCAGCTGCTTCATCTCCTCCGCCACCACCACATCCAGGGAGGTCAGGGGCTCGTCCAGAAGCAGCAGATTAGGACGGGCAATGATGTTCACCAACATCTGCATCTTGTTTTTCATGCCGTGGGAATAGTCCTTCAGCAGCTTGTCCCTGTCCTCCGGGGCAATGCTCATGTAGTCAAAATATTCGTCCAGGGGTCTGGCGGCTCCCACAGTCTTCTCGTTTATGTCCAGGAAAAATTTCAGGAATTCCCTTCCGGTGAGGAATTCCGGCACCGTAGGTGTGGAAAGCACATAGCCGATATCCTGGGGCACAGTCTCACGCCTGCCTGTCTCCGTCTCCAGAAAGAAGGCTCCCCCGTCCGCCCGGATATCCCGGTTAAGGCAGTTGAACAGGGTGGTTTTGCCTGCGCCGTTTCTGCCCAGGAGGCCGTAAATCCTGCCCTCCTCGAAGGTGAAGGTGATATCCCGCAGGACCTCCTTTTTCTCGAAATGCTTGGATAAATGCTCAATGATAAATTTCATGCTGTCTCCTCCATAGCCGGCAGTCCTGTAGCAGGGGGACTTCCGCGCAATATCTGTCGTATGCTTCGCTCCCCGCGCTGCCGCTGTAATACACTTTGCCGTCACATTCTGTTGTTGTAATATGTCTTATCAGAAGCAATCCCTACGCTTCTGATAAAAGGCGCGTTTTTGCACTGCGTTCGATTATAGGAAGCTACATTTGCTTCCTATAATATGCCGTCAGCAGCATCTCTAGGATCAATTTCCCGCAGAATGCACCGATTGCCCCAAGGGTAACCCAGAGCGAGCCGTCCAGAAAAATAACAATCCAGGCGAGCCCGATCAATGCCCACTGAAGCGCCTGCCCCGCAGCAGCCTGTGCGCGGAGACGAATTTCTAAATTGCGCTCGTCATTGTATTCAATTTCACTTTTCCGCTTTTGGGAAGGGTATTTCTCCTCATAGCGGCAAATGCAGAACCTGACGATGCCCAACGCCGCGGACATGCTCCCCAGGCCAACCAGAATTCCTGCCGCCCTGTTTGAAAAGCTTTCTTTCCACAATATGGCTGCGGTAACCGCGAGAATCCCGCACAGCACCATTGCCAGATATCCTGTTTTCTTCCATGCCATTTTATCCATGTCACCTTCTTTCATCCCATCTTCTCCCATCCCGTACTCTTCCATCTCATCTTCATTCTTCTCCCCGCTTCCTATTCTACAGACTTTCTTCTGTAAACCCATATCTTTATCCCCGCCCAGACAAATCGGGAGCAAATTATTTGCGGATTTCCTTTCTGTCTTCCTTCGGCTCATATATAAAAATATCCTCAATCAGCATATCAAAATACCGTGCTATCTTAAACGCGAGAATAATGGACGGATTATATCTTCCGTTCTCCAGGGAGCCTATAGTCTGCCTAGATACCTCCAGCGCCTCCGCCAATTCCTCCTGGTTCATACCATGCTCTTTCCGAATTTCCTCCAGACGGTTCTTCATGCCCGCGCCCCCATGTATGTTTTCACGCATATTTTCAAATATATTTCCATGCATATACCAATCACAAGTTCCCATCGGCAGGCAATCTTCACAATATCTGCCATTTTAAAGCAATTACTCTTCAGAATCCTTATGTAAAGTTCACTTTCCATAATTTGATTATATACCAGCTTCACCCGGATGTCAAGCATGCTTTCCATTTTTCGGTCTATAATGTAAAGATCAATGGGCGGATAAACCTGCATCAAATCCTTATACACAGCGGCGATTCCCTCATCGGACGGCTTTCTTTAAATAAGCAATTCCGAAAACACTCCTTTTTGATAGGAACATTATAATATACCCTTCCAAAAAATCAACTTTAACAGGATAATCCTCTGTAGTCTGTTGTAATCTTTCTGCCCAGGTGGTACAATTGTTATGCAAAATATCCGTTTCCTTCCCTATATTTCCGGAGGGGAATGGACATTTTCCCGAAAAACAGCAAACAGGCTTAAACCAGGAGAGCAATCATGAAGAAGACCACAATCGTCAATATTTACAATTTTATCCGCATGTCCCATGTGGAGCCAAGCATTTTCATTCCCGATGACTTCGAAACTGTCCGAAACCAGATTACTCTGATAAGGCAGTACGGTTTTCCGGCCACATACGCATTGAAATACGACGCCCTCATGGAGCCCCGCTATCAGGAGCTGCTGAAGTCCTATACCGGAGAAGAAGACGAAATCTCCGCCTGGTGGGAAATCACGGAGCCTCTGTGCCGGAAGGCCGGCGTGGCTTTCAGGGGCGGCGCGCAGAGCGAAGAGTATGATGAGCGTGTCAACAGTGCCTACAGCATCGGTTATACCCCGGAAGAGCGCCGAAAACTGGTGGACGCTTATATGGATGATTTTTACCATGTTTTCGGATACTATCCCGGGACCATCGGCTCCTGGGTACTGGATACGGTAACCATCGCCCACGCCGCGAAAGAATACGGCATACTGGGAAGCGCTATCTGCAGGGACCAGATGGGCACCGACGGTTTTACCCTGTGGGGCGGTTATCCCAACGGCATCTACTATCCCAGCCGCAGCAACGAGAATCTACCCGGCAGTACTCCTGAAGGACAGCTGCCCGTTCCCATGTTCCGGCTGCTGGGGCCTGACCCTATCTATAATTTTGAACAGGATGTGCGTCCCGGTCTTCACGGTGTCTACACATTGGAGCCTTCCTGGCTGATTGGACGCAGCCCGGAGTGGATTTCCTGGTTTTTCGGATGCCTGACACAGGAGGACACCCTGGGCGCAGGCTATGCCCATGTGGGGCAGGAGAACAATTTCCTCTGGGAAAATATAAAACCCGGCCTGGAGCCGCAGCTGAAAAAACTCCGGGAACTACAGGAAGAGGCGGAAATCAGGATTGAGACCATGGCAGAGTCCGCGGCATGGTTTGGCAGGACTTACCGCCTTACCCCGCCCATGTCCTTCCAGGCTTCCCGGGACTGGGATCAGGAGAGGAACCTCTCCGCCCAGTGGTATGCCTGCGCAAATTACCGCCTGGGCTTCCTGGGCGAGCAGGGCCATCTGCGCATCCGGGATTTCTTCCTGTACCGCCAGGAGTACCCTTCCCGGTACCTGAATGCCCCCATGGACAATGCGAAAAGTACCTTTGACGCGCTCCCTGTGCTGTTCCCCCAGGCCTGGATCCGGGCAAATGGCAGGCGTCCTTTTATCCGGTTGTTAGACGAGAGCGGAAACGAACCCTGCGGAAGCATCTGTTACAAAACTTTGGATGAGCTTTCTGCCCAGGCAATACTCTACACTCCCCAGGCAGTGTCCTGCACTCCCCAGACAATGCCCTGCGGCGAAAAGGACGGGCATATCCTGGCCTGCTTTACCCTTTCCCCTGACAGGCTCACCCTGGAAGGCGGATGCCGCCTGTACTTTGATACCCTTCCGGTATTTCAGTCCTGTGAAAAGGGAAGAATCAGTATGAGGCATGAAGGGTTTGACTACAACTTCGAAGTAGAAAAGGGCCGTATCACCCGGGCAGGAAAGGACGGGGTGGAACTTTATCCGGAAGAGGGAAAAATATGCCTGAAACTTGGAAAACAGATTGAAAAAGAGACAATTTTTGTAAATCCGGAAGAAAAGGAAATATGCCTGAAGCTTGGAATGCAAATTGAAAAAGAAACGTTTTGGGCGGAAGTAACGGATAAATTTGCCGGGAAAGAAACCGGTTCTAAAGGCAATTATTCTATGAAAACACCGACAGCAAAAACAGCCGTATCCAGTAACGGAGAGCAGAAAAACCCCGCCCGCCCGGCTGCCGCTGTACGAACAAGCTTCCCGGTCCCGCCCAAGGCTCCCGAAATAGAACCAAAATCCTGCATCTTCCCGGCCGGCAGCACAGGCCAGATTCGGATATACGCGGAGAAAGAAGGAGAAATCCACTTTACCCTGGACGGCACGGAGCCTACGCTGAACGCGCCCCTTTATACCCGCCCCATTGAACTGCGCTCCGATACCCTCATCCGGGCACGGCTCTTTCTTCCCGGTCAGGAAATGAGCGAGATCGTGTCATCGGAATACCGGTTCGGCATCCAGGGCATACGCCTTACCAGCAATACGCGCTTTGACCCGCGCCCTGTGTTCCGCGGAAACGGCATTGCGGACTTTCTCGAACCCAGGCGGGGCTCCCTGGACTATCTGGACGGGCGCTGGCGGGGAACCCTGGAAAACCTGGAAATCTGCGGACAGCTTCCCGGACTTATGCCTGTGGAACAGATAACCGTGGGCTTCCTCTCCCACCACCGCTCGGGGATTATCTATCCGGAATCCCTGAAGCTTTACACCGGGCCGGATCCGGAGCACCTGGAACTTACTTCAGAACTGGCTCTTCCCTGTCAGCCCTGCGCTAGGGAGATCGCCAGACAGGATTTCTCCCTTCCTGTAGGGAAAGAAATAGGGGCTTTCCGCTTTATCGCCTGCAGATATGCGAAAATGCCCCAATGGTGCTGCTATAAAGGCTCCCCGGGAGTATTCACCATGGCGGACAATATCATCGTCTCGCCTGCCTTCGGAAGCTCCTTATAATTTATACTCACGGCCACGAAAATTTGCCAGGTCACCCGGTTTACGAGCGGAACGCGCTATTTCTGTTTATGCTTTCATTTGCCGGCGGCCCTTCCGGACTTTTTTTCCAGGTACAGGAGGACTGCAAATACCAGGAAGAGCAGCAGAACCGATGCGGCGATTGTAATCCACGGATTCCGGACGAACCCGGCCACCAGGTAGCCCGCAAAGCATACCGCGGCCACCAGAACCGCATAGGGCAGCTGGGTTTCCACATGTTTCAAATGTTCACACTGCGCCCCGGTAGACGCCAGTATGGTGGTGTCGGAAATCGGGGAGCAGTGGTCTCCGAACACGGAACCCGCCAGGGTAGCCCCCAAAGACGGAATCAGCACGTCGGCACCCTCCGCTCCGACGCAGATCATGGACACAATGGGGAGCAGGATGCCGAAGGTGCCCCATGCCGTCCCCATGGAAAAAGACAGGAACGCCGCCACCGTAAATACAACGGCCGGAAGGAGGCTCAGGGAGAGATCGGCTTTCGTGACAAAATTACTGACAAACAGTCCTGTCCCTATCATTTCCCGGCATACTCCGCCCAGAGCCCAGGCCAGGATCAGAATCAGCAGCGCCGGAATCATGGTTTTAATACCGTCCACCACCCCATCCATAAATTCCCGCAGGCTCATCAGGCGTCTCGGTATGTACAGGGCCATAGCTGTCAGCAGGGCCGCAAAAGTACCCAGGGTAAGGCCCGCCGTAGGATTTTCACCGATGGCTTCCGCAAAGGACTGCCCTTCAAAATAACCGCCTACATAGGCCATACCCAGAATGGAACAGACGATCAGCGTCAGGATCGGCACTGCCAGATCCGGCACCCGGCCTTTTTTTGCCGCAACAGCCTCCCGAGCCTCAGAACGTATATTTTCCTTCGAACGTATATTTTCCTTCGGCTGCATGCTTTCCTTCGGACGTATATTTTCCTCCGGACGCATGCTCTCTTTCGGCCGCATGCTTTCCTCAGCCTTTTTCATCGGCCCGAAATCCAAATCCGTGACGCTTAAGAAAAATACCATGGCAATGGTCAGAATCGCGTACAGGTTATAAGGGATAGTCCGTATAAAGGCATTCAGCCCTCCGGCCTCCTCCACCTCTGACGCCACCGCCACCGCCCAACTGGAAATCGGAGCAATGATGCAGATAGGCGCGGCCGTGGCATCCAACAGATAGGCCAGCTTCTCTCTGGACACTTTACATTTGTCCGTGACAGGGCGCATGACGGTTCCCACCGTGAGACAGTTAAACCCGTCGTCTACAAAAATCAGCAGCCCCAGCAGAGCAGTGGTCAGCTTTGCACTGGTTTTATTTTTAATCCGCTTTCCCGCCCACTCCCCATAGGCATTGGAGCCTCCGGATCTGGATACCACTACCACCAGGGATCCCAGGAGCACCAGGAAAATGATCATGTAGCCGTTTTCCCCAATCTTTGCCGCAATCATGTCAAATACGTAAGTGATTGCCTGCAGGACATTTCCGCCCGTCCCCAGGCAGTAAACAAACATGCCTGTCAGAATCCCCAGAAACAGGGAGGAATACACCTCTTTCGTGAGCAATGCCAGTGTGATTGCAATCAGCGGCGGCAGGAGCGAGAACCATCCCGCCTCTATCATTTCCAGATTCATCTTTTCCCTCTCCTCTCATCGGCCTTCCGGGCGCAGTTCTCTGCCTGAGCAGACCCTTTTATCTTTCCAATCTTACCACGTCTCCTTCCATTGTGCAACTCTTCTCCTTGTCTGATGGCCTCTGTCCGAAAAAACAGATTGCCCGCACACCGGCTATATCATTCTGCGGTCAGCCCGTTTCCCTTGCGTCAGCCGAAAAAAGAACCGCAGTTTTGCACCAACGGTTCTTTTTCTGCACAAATGGCAATCATTTTCTCACAAGTTCCTACAGCTTCATAAATCCTTCATTTACCGCCCCGTACATCCTGCGGCTCACCGGCACCGCTCTGCCGTTATCCATGATAATGTCCTGCTTCCCCACCTTGGAAATCCTCCGCAGGTTCACCAGATAAGAACGGTGGCAGAACATGAAATTTCCATATCCCTCCAGAAGCCGCGCCGCTTCCTTAATCCCCAGTTTCAGGGAAAGTGTCTCTGTCATGCACACTAGCTCGCAGTAATGCCCCACAGCCTCCGCGTAGAGAATTCCGTCCGCATCCGTTTTAACCAGTCCCTCATCCGTGGGCAGCAGAATGAGCCGTGAGTCCTGCGCCTTCCTTGAAAAACACTTTTCCAGGCATTTCCATACTTTTTCCCGTCCAATGGGTTTCAGGAGATAATGGAGCGCCTCCACCTCGAAACCTTCCTGCATGTAATCAGCTACCCCGGTGGTGAAAATAATGTTCACTGTCTTGCCCTTTTCCCTCAGCTTCTTCGTCAGGCTGATGCCGTCCGTGCCCTCCATGCAGATATCCAGAAATAATACGTCAAACCGCTGATCTTCGCACCATGTAAAGTAAAAGGTGTCGCTGCCCTGGAATATCTTCACTTCCACGTCCACAGCCTTGCGCTTTTTTCCATTCTTCGATATATTTCACCAGAATATCCCTGTGCACCTGTTCGTCATCCACTACCGCAATGCTGAACATACTCCGTCATCTCCCTGTCCGGACAAGCCGGATACGTTTTTTACCAAAAATGGATACTTTTGTTGTTAAGTCCATAAAAAGAATAATACACTTTTTCCCTTTTGACAACCGTCTTTTCCATAAACAAAATTTACAAATATTAAAAAAACATAAAAATTCCTCAATTCCTTGACACCGGGAACATTTCGGCTTATACTGAAAATCAGAAACAGGAAATGTTTCAGGTGGACTAACACCTTAATCCGAATCTCTCACCGGACAAATGTGCCGGACGTTGGCGGACAACAGAAAAATTAGTCATAAAAAGAGAGTTGATGATACTGCGGTATTGCAGCTCTCTTTTTTCATCTATATCCTGCCGCTGCAGGTCACTTTTTCTTATCTTTTGATTTTACCGCATTCCGTTCCTTCCGATTCTTATCGCATCCCGCTCCTGCCATATAATTACTTCTGAATTTCTTGAAAGGAATATCTATGACACACTTTACATACAGCAAAAAAGATGCCATACGGATTATCACCAAAGCCGCAAAGGACTATGAGCGCCTGCTTGAAAACCAGAACTTCCTTTTTATATACAGAAACCGAAGCACCCGCCATATTGAGCACTTCCAGACCCTCTTCACTGCCCGGAATTTCCAACACCTGACCGGGATTCATCTGATGGATAAAGACGGCAGACAGGTTAAAAACAACATTCAATTCTACGCAAAATGCATCCGCAACAGGCTTTCGGAAACGGAAATCCGTTTCAAGCCAGACGGCACCACCCCGTTAAAATTAACCGCCCTGCCACGGGTCATCAACTTCCTCAGTTCATCCAAAATGGCTGCCGTCTATCACGAAATCAGGCCAAAGCTTGCAGTGGACATACTCGCCGGAACTACCAACTTCTGCCTGGGCTTCACCTGTGACAAAAGGGGATATTACATGCCCAGTTCAGCTCTCCTGGAAGACATCCGCAAGTTATCCAGGGAGTCGCACCAGATTCTTGCCATCCTCTCAAAACCGGCCTCAGCCAGCACACCCCGATATCAAAACATCCGATACCTGGCAAAAGGAGTCCAACTGGAAAAGCTCCCTCTTCTGCCCTGCTTGAACGCCCTCCTGGAGCTTAATCTGCAATATAGTTACCAGTTTGAGCCGCAGATTAACCACAATTTAGTCTGCTGACCGGCCCGCTGCTTCAGCCGCGGCTTAGCCCACAAACAGGCTCCCCACCTGGAACACAATTGTTGACACCGTCCAGGCCAAGATAATCTGAAATGCCATCATCTTCATCGTAAACTTCCAGGAGCCACTCTCCTTTTTAATGGTGGCCACCGTCGCCACACAAGGGACATACAGCAGGCAAAACAGCATCAGGCAATAGGCGTTCAGCGGCCCGAAGCCCGGGTTAAACTGATGAATATTGTCCACAATGGCAGCCATGCCCGCATCGGAATTGGCGTTGGCCACGCCGAACAGTACCGCGAAACTGGACACCACCACTTCCTTTGCCGAGATTCCCGACAGCAGCGCCACACCGATCTGCCACATGCCAAGCCCCGCCGGAGCCAGAACAGGCACAAGCAGCCGTCCCAGGCCTGCGCCGAAGCTGTCCGCCGGATTCTCCACCATGCCCGTGAACCCGAAATTCAGCACAAACCAGATCACAATGGACGCGATAAAAATTGTAGTCCCTGCCTTGGTGAGATAGTCTTTCAGCTTGTTCCATACGTAAATACGTATTGTTCTGGCATTCGGCCGCTTATACTCCGGCAGTTCTATCAGAAGGGAATCGTTGGCCTTCCCTTTCTCCAGGCGGTTTATCACAAGCGCCGCCAGTATGGCAATGGCCATCCCCACCACATACATGGAGAATGCCGCCACCGCAGCACAGTCCGGGAAAAACATGTCGGAAAACAGCACATACACCGGCAGCCTGGCGGAGCAGGACATAAAAGGCGTCACCAACATGGTCTTTCGCCTGTCGTGTTCGGTCTCCAGGGCCCTTGTGGCCATAATGGCGGGTACCGTGCAGCCGAAACCCAGTATCATGGGCAGAAAGGCTTTGCCGGATAACCCCACCTTTCCCATGACGGAATCCATCACGTAAGCTACCCTGGCCATATACCCGCTGTCCTCCAATATGGCCAGAGCCAGAAACAGGATAAAAATATTGGGAATAAAAGTAAGGATGCCTCCCACGCCCGCTATGATGCCTTCCACAATCAGGGATTCCAGCCACCCGCTGACCCCGATTCCCTGCAGGATGGCCGCCGCGCCCCCGGACACTGCGTCAAGCCCGGTCTCAAACACTCCCTTCAGAATGTCTCCCACGGTAAACGTGAGGAAAAACACAAAGCACATAATCAGCAGAAACACCGGAATTCCCCACACGGGATGGGTCAGAAGCCGGTCTATTTTATCCGTGGAGGCCGCCTTTTTACTCTTGTTGAAAAGGGTTTCCTTCATCACCTTTTCAATATAGGCATACTTGCACTGTATAATTTCCTTCTCATAACTCCTGTCCGCCACATGGATCACAGACATGGGATGTTCCTTTTTTACCTCCTCGTCATCTTCCAGTATCTTGATGGCATGCCATCTGGCGGAAGAATGGTCCGGATAGCTCTCCTGCATCATGCCTTCCAGTGTCTGGATCTTCTCTTCGATCTGCGGCGGATAATCCAGAATGTAGTCCTCCATCCCCTCCTCGCAGTGGTGGATCACCGCATGAAGCAGAATATCCAGTCCGGTGCGCCTGGCCGCCGAAACAGGCACTACCGGAATATTTCCCAACATTTCGGGCAGACGGTGCATGTCGATCTCCATCCCCCGCTCTTCCACCACGTCCATCATGTTCAGCGCCAGGACGATGGGCTTCCCAAGTTCCAGAAGCTGCAGGGTCAGGTACAGGTTCCGCTCCAGGGAGGACGCGTCCACCACGTTTATGATGGCATCAATGTCGTCATCCATGGCACATTTCCTGGTGACCTTCTCCTCAATGGTATAGCAGGTCAGGGAGTAGATTCCCGGCGTGTCCACAATGGTGATATCGGTATCCTCATAGCTTGTCTCGCCTTCCATCCGCTCCACTGTAACCCCGGGCCAGTTTGCAACCTTCAGCCTGGAGCCGGTAAGGGCGTTGAAGAGGGTTGTCTTGCCGCAGTTGGGGTTGCCGATGCAGGCTACGTTGATGTGTTTTTTCTGATTTTGAGATTTCCTGTTTTCTTTGCCTGTGTTATCCGCGCTTTCTTTTCTGTTTTTTTGATTTCTGTCATCCTGTGTATTGTGATTCACGGATTTCGCCTCCTGATTCTATGAACTGTAAAAATCCCCAATTATGCCGAACAGCTGCTGACCTCGATACTGGAAGAAATATGCTTCCCCAGAGCCAGGCGCGTACCCCTCACCTGGATGATCAGCGCCCCCTTGTTTTTCCGGTTTAACACATTCACGATGGTTCCGTCGTTTAACCCAAGCGCCTGCAGCCGCCTGGTAATGGCAGGCTCCACGTAAAGCCCCTCTATACAGTAGCTGCCGCCCTTCTGTGCCTCATATAGCGTCATATGCATCCACTCTTTTCTGTTGTTTATTTGCGGATTCCCGCAATGGTTTTATTTTCATTCAAAATCCCTTCAACCAAAAATATCATAGCACGAATGAAGACTTTACGCAACTGATTCCAGTTTGTCCTGCCTGTAATTACACAGCTTAACAGCTTTGCAATTGCCCTGGCCTGCAGTCACAGGCAGATTACCTGACAGGGCCGGATATCCGTGTCCTCCCCGGGCAGTTTATCCACCATCTGGCATCTGTAGCCCACCGCTATGGTGCGCAGCCACAGCCCCGGCTTATCCGCCAGATACCTGTCATAGAATCCCCGGCCATATCCCAGGCGGGTACGGTATCTGTCAAACGCAACCCCCGGCATCAGCATCAGTGTCTGCTCCGCTGTCTCCCCGGAGTACACATAGATTTCCGTGGTTCCGGCAGGCTCCGGAATTCCCCTGTATCCTGGTTCCAGATCCCCTGGGGATGTGATTCTGTAAAATTCCATATAATGGGGTGCCCGGCACTCCGTCCTTCCGCCCTTTCCGGCAAATTCTTTCCGCAGGTAAAGCCGTCCACGCTCCCCAATAGCTTTCTGATGCTCTGGTAACTTCTTTTCAGAATCCGGCTGTGTATCAAAAAAACTCTGCCCCGCTCCCGGCTGTATTTCAGGGAACCCGGAAAGTACTTTGGGCACATAAACCTTCTTTCCCGCCTTCCACGCCTCCTTCATGATTTCCGTGGTGGATATCTCGCTTCCGTAGCTGACGAAACACAGCAGTTTGTCCGCCCTGTAATACCACTGGTGCCCCAGAATCCGCTCCGTCAGCAGCAGGGAAGCCCTTTTTTGTTCCCCGCTGTCCAAATCGTCCCTTATGGCCAGTATTCTTTTTCTGATGTTCCTTTTCTCTGCCCTGATATCCATTTCCGTCTGCAGCCTCTCTTCCTGATTTTCATCATACCACGAGGCTGAATGAATCACAATTCTTTTTTTATTGACATCCATAATCTATTGCCGCAACGACATTCTGTATTTCCAACTTACAATACACTTTCCAATATGTTAAATCAGCATTACTAAAAAATGTGCAAATGCACAGAAAGAAGAAGCGGTTCTATGGAAATCAAAAGGGACTCCTACCTGGAGCAACTGAAAATAAGAAGAATGAAATCTGAATTGTACGATTTCAGCAACATGATTAGCTAAAACATATAGGAACCCCGGCCCGAAAGCCAGGGTTCCCTTTATCACATTTCCTGTAAAATATCTTGCCTGCACCGTTAACTGTCTTCCCATCCCCTCACAGGCCAAAGGGCGGTATCTCCATATAGGAACTTCCGGACACCGCCATATGCCAGGTGGTAGTCACCTTAAACAAATCACCGTCCACCTCCAGTTCCAATACACCTCCCTGGAGCTCCGTGAAGCTCTTTGCGATGGCAAGCCCCAGGCCGCTGCCCTCCGTGTTACGGGAGGCGTCCCCACGCACGAAGCGCTCCGTCAACTCCGAGGAATCCACCGTGATTTCCTGAGCGGAAATATTCTTCAGAGTTATCACCACTGTGTCGTCAATCCGAAAACCGTTCACATAGACCCGGGTGCCGGGAAGTGCGTATTTTGCAATATTTCCAAACAGATTTTCGTATACTCTGTAGGTCTTCTGGCTGTCCAGGGGCAGGATGACTTTCTCCTCCGTCAGGTTCATCCGCACGTCCAGCCCGGACTCCCCCAGTTTGTCGGACATTTCAAAGGCCACCTGCTTCACCAGGTTCATGATGTCCACATCCATGATGTTCAGGGTGACATTCTGGGAACTGGCCTTGCTGAACTCAAACAAATCTTCTATCAGGCCCTTCAGGCGCAGGGATTTCCGCTCCAGTGTGGCCAGGTAGTCTCTGCGCTGTTCCTCGGTAATCCCTTCCACTTTCAGCAGGTTCACGTAGGTGATGATGGCCGTCAGGGGGGTCTTCAGGTCATGGGACATATTCGTCACCAACTCTACTTTCATGCGCTGGCTCCTGACCTCCGCGTCCACCGCCTTCTGCAGCCCGTCCTGAATCTTGTAAACCTGTTCCCGAAAGGGTTCAAAGACGCCGAGGTCTTCGTTTATGACCACATCCAGGCGTCCCTCCGCAATCTGGTCCACCGCCTTCAGGAGAATCCGGTAGCGCTTCTGCAGCTCGCTGACATATCTTCGTAAAATCACATACAATACCAGGGAGTACACTACCGTGATGCCGAATCCGCCCACCCAGAAGCAGCTGATTACAAACAGGATAATCCCGTTGAGCACTAACAGTTTGATAATGGTTCTATTGGCATTCCGTGTCAGATCCATATGGGCCACCGCCTCATAAATATCCGCCGCTTTTCCCTTCATAAAAGGGAAAAAGCGATAAATCAGGCATCTGCGGCGGATATAGCCCCTCAAGCCGAACTCGCCCAGAGCTCTGGCACAGACGCCCACATACCAACAGCAGAAGAAAAACGCAGTGAGCGCCGACAGGTTGCACATATATACCAGGAAATCCGCTACATCTGGCGGACAAGCCAAATACTCCTGAAACGCCCCCCCTGCCTCGCCGCTGGCCACATGGGCAACCATGTTGACCACAGGCTCCTCTATGGCACAGAGCAGGATACCGAACAGGAACAGCAGCTCAAAGGGAACGCAGCATATTTTCTCATCCTTCCAGGGCTTCGTCTTCCCCATTACCGGCAGGAAGCATCCAAGCAGCGCCAGGAACAGCATACCCAGAATCAGAATGCCGCCCAGGCCGGAGTCCAGGTAAGCGGATGTGTCGTTCCCCCAGCTGCGCCTGCAATTATAAAAATACAGTCCCATTTCATTATTGTCAACAGTGCCCGCATGAAAATAGTTCTTCCTCTCCTTCCAGTCCTCCGCGCGGATGGAGAAGGTCACCGTGCAGTCCGCAGGCCCCCTGATGCCGCCGTACTGGCAAAACACCTTCATGGCACTGCCCAGCATACTCTTCGCCAGATTGTCACGTATCACCTCATTGCCGGCTTTGCGCACCGTACTTTCGTCTCCTCCCCGGACAATATCCCCCACGGTGGCGTTTCCTGCACTGTCAAAGCGAAAGCTGATGAGGAACTGCTGAAGGGCCGGATCCAGGTTTCTGTCTTCCTCGGACATATTGGTAAGAAACTTCCCTGTCGCATTGTCTACAATCAGGTAGTCGTAGCACAGGTTCAGCTCCCGGAAACTTGATTCTATGGACTGGAAATAACTGTCGAACCGCTCCATCTCGCTTTCCAGGGAGTAGCATTCATCCCTGGTCAGATTACAGGCAAGCATGCTGTCCACATATTCCTCCGGCCATTCCCTCACCGCCACACCCATGCTGTCTGCATAGGCCCGCAGCGTCTCTTCGTCCAGGCTCTCCGCCTCCCCGGCATCTTCCTGCCAGGTCTCGGTCCGGCTTCCGTTGTCGGCGTTCTCCTCCATGGCGGATTCCTCCACTAAATCCAACAGGAAAAGGTAATCGTCCCGTTTCTTATCGTCCGAAATCCACTGGTAACCCTCATCCCCCTCAAGGTAAATATCCCTGTATCCCGCGGTTTCCTTCTGACGGGAATTGTACAGATCCCGGTAGAGCAGGTAACAGCTCTGGTAGAGCCACCCGATGCTTTCCGTGCTGTCCGTGGGGCTTTCCTGGTATTTGTCCGCCCTGGCCCGGAATATGCCGTAGAATCCGGAGAAAACCATCCCACAGGCCAGAGAGACCACAAGCCCCCTTGACAGCCAGGGCTTCTCCTGCCAAAACCTGCCGGGCAGGCTCTTTTCCGGCTTTTTCTGTTCCTGAAGAGGTATCCGCTCCAGGAATTCCGACTGATTTTTGTTCTTCTTAAACAGACCCATATTCCCCTCCCGACTGTTCCCGGCCATTTTACGGCTCTGGCGCAACAATTAAGTTTCTACCTGTGTGAAGCTGTATTGCCGTGTCGGCTCTTCTGCGGCTATCCGCACTGACCGTTTAGATATCATCTTCTGCGGCTGTCTGTTAAATTTCCATGGCAATTTATCTGCATCATTCCACGGCAGCTGTTGTATATTAACCTCTGCATGCTGTTTGCTGCATTTCTGCTTCAGCTACTGCCTGTCGATTTTATAGCCCACACCCCAAACCACCTTCAGATACTTGGGGTTCTTGGGGTCTATCTCAATTTTTTCCCGGATATTCCGCACATGGACCATGATGGTATCCGTGTTCACGGCCTTCTCATTCCAGATCCGTTCATAAATCTCGTCCGCGGAAAACACCCTGCCCGGATTCTTGATGAGCAGCTGCACAATCTTAAACTCCATGGGCGTGAGCTTCACCGGTTCCCCGTCCACGCTGACCTGCACGGTGTCCTCGTTCAGCTCCAGGCCGCCGATGGTATAGATATGGTCTTTATTCCCGTCCTCCTTCAGGGCGGACAGGTACTTGGAATACCGGCGCAGATGGGAATTGACCCGGGCCAGCAGCTCCAGGGGCGTGAAAGGCTTGGTCACATAGTCGTCCGCCCCCATGTTCAGTCCCATGATTTTGTCCACTTCCTCGGATTTGGCGGACAGCATGATGACCGGAAATTCGTATTCTTTTGAGCGCAGCTTCATCAGCATGGTGACGCCGTCCATGACCGGCATCATGATGTCCACGATGGCCAGGTGGATTTCCTCCTTCTCTATCACCTTCAGCCCCTCCGCCCCGTTGGCAGCCTGGTATACCTCATAGCCCTGGTTCTTCAGGTAGATTTCAATGCCCTCCCGGATAGCCTTGTCGTCCTCCACTACAAGGATGTGGTACTTCTGTTCCATATGATGTCCTCCCTTATTCCGTCATACGGATTCCGGCTGCCGCTGTCCTCCCCCAGGTCAGCATACGTCCTGCTTTTCCCGGGTAACTGCCGACTTCCGGGTATCGCCCAGAGGTTGGTATACATCCTGCATTTCCAGGTTACTGCCAATTTCCGGGTATCGCCCAGTAGCTGCTGTCAGGGTTCGGTTATGTTCTGGCTTTCCGCTGCATTCGTTTTTCTCAAAATGAAATACATGCTGATACAATCTGGCTTCCCGACATACTCCATCATTCAGCCTGTGAGCAGCAGCCGGATATTCCGCTTTTTCTGCATTGCGTTTTCCGCAATAACACTATTATAATAATGAACTGCTTTTAACGCAACTGCTTCTTCGCGGTAAAGGGTTCCTTTTTGATATGCGTTCCGTGACAATTCCCGGCAGGACAGCCTGCGCGGCATGGTCTCCCCGCACTGTTTTGCCGGCCTTTCGCCAGATGCAGTGTCAGCCATATCGGAAGATGCAGTGTCACTCATATCGGAAAATGCGCTCGCCGTGCAAAGCTCCTCCTGGCGATCCACTCCCTGTGCGGAAACATAGCTTCCCATATAGATTCCCATTCTGTCGCTCTCTGCACAGAACTCCCGCAAAAAGCCTGTCACAGCCGCCGCATATTCTTCCCTGTCCTCCCGGGTCAGGATGCCGTTTACACCGTCGTCCACCAGATCCTCCACCCCGGAAGCCTTCACTGCGATCACCGGCGTGGCACCCGCGAAAGCCTCCAGTACTACGATACCCTGGGTCTCCGTTTTGGAGGCAAAAAGGAAGGCATCCGCCGCCCTGAAATAAGGAGCAATCTCCTCATTGGCAACAGCGCCGGTAAAAGTTACGAAATCCCCAAGCCCCAGTTTAAGGCTTTGCCGCTGCAGGGCTTCCCTGTCCGGCCCGTCCCCCACCATCAGCATCCGGAAGGGTTTCCCGTATTTCTCCTTCACCAGAGCCAGGCTCTCCAACAGGAAGCTCACATTTTTCTCACCGGCCATTCTGGATACGGTGAGCAGGAAAGGGATGTGCTCCGCACCATACTGTCTGCGGATTTTTCGGTCCGTCCCATAGTCTGTATCAAAATTTGACTTCTCAATACCTGTGGGCAGCACGCCCACCTTCTCCGGCCACACCCTGCAGGTGTCTGTCAGATATTCCCTCATCCCCTCCGTGGGCGCGAAGACAAAACTACAGTGCCGCAGGAAGCCCCGCAGATACAGCGGCATGATGTGCTCCATCTTCAGGAGCCCCTTCGTGTAGGCGGCAACATACTGCTCATACCTGGTATGATAGGTAAATACCAGTGGAATGTGATATTTCCGGGACAGATACACCGCCGTCCTGCCGATCAGCATGGGATGGTGCACATGGATGATGTCATAGGGATGCTCCCTGAATTCCCGCTCAATCCGCAGGTCAAAGGGATTTGGCAGCACAATACCCCCGATAAAATGATTCAGGCAGGTGGAGTAACGGAAGATATTTCTCTCCGGATCCATATGCCTATCTGCCGTCACGTCCCCGGTCTCCGTATCCGTACGCCTGTCCATCCCCATGTCGCCGCTTTCCGTATCTGTGCACCTGTCTGCCGCCATGTGCTGCCGTTCTTTATAAGTGGGCGCAAAAATCGTCACCTCGTGCCCCAGCTCCTCCAGTCCCCTGGCAAGCCTCTCAATGGAAATGGGAACGCCTCCCACTATCGGTTTATAGTTATTTGTCATCAGCGCTATTCTCATCTCTCCACACCCTTTTCTCTGCTTCCTGATTCTAAACTCATGCCCTAAACAGGCCGAAACTCCGAACCTTTTCTATGCACACGACTTGTTCTCAGACACCTAATAACACACTATCCGGAACGAAAACCTTATTGCATATACAACATTTCGTTACTTGTCAACTCAATAATCGTCTCAAGCAAGCATCTCACCCAGACAATCCAGAGCAAAAACCTTATTGCCTGCCCGCTAACGCAGCATGTCATTTTATACAAAATATTGTTCTTAATCGTTCTGTATTACTTACAGCCACAGCACTTTCTTTTCCAACCCACCATACCGCAACGCTCAAGCCATCCCCAACAGTTTGAACACCTGGTCTCCCAGGACGTATCCTGCCCCGATGAAGGCAAAATTCCAAATCAGGATCCCGCAGGTTGAGCTGACGATATACTTCATCAAATCCATCTTCACCACGCCCGCCGGGATGGATACAATCGTCCTGACCATGGGCAGGAGCTTCCCCACAAAAACGCCGACACAGCCCTTCTGCCGGATCCACTCCAGATTCTTCTCCAATACATCCTTCTGTTTGGGAAATTTTCTGATATAGGCGTTCAGAAACACCTCGCCGCCTTTCCGCCCCAGTGCATACAGCGCCAGGCTTCCCAGAAGCCCCGCCGCCACCGAAATCACCATCACCCAGAAGAAATGGATATTTCCCTTCGCCGCCATGATGCCTGACAGGGGCATGATGATTCCCGCCGGAAATCCCGGCAGATTCAGATATTCCAGTAATACAATCACAAAAATGGCTATCGCCCCGTATCTGGTAAAATAATAGGTAAGTGTAGTCAAATCCATATTTTTTGTCCCCCTGACCTTGTCTTTTTCTTGTTGAAGACAGTATATGTGGAAAAAATAAAGTACAATGACAGAGATTTCGGAAGAAATTCTAAAGATATTTGAAAAAAAGAAAAAGGAGCCGTTGCAAATCATAAGCGGGTATGCTCACAATTTACAGCGGCTCAAAAGCTGTCCTACAATTTTATCAATTCTTTGCTGTATGTGTTGTCAGACACATAATGACCGAATTCCGTTGACGCAGTACAAAGGAAGATTCACCATCCATTCTTCCTTGCGGTAATTCGACATGGAAATGCGGACGGACACTTCGGGACTGTATTTTTCCCGGAGGCTCCTGGCGCGGAGATTTTCTTCCGCTTTTACCTCCACAGGAACCACTCCTCTCTCACCCTGGAGCAGAAAATCAACCTCTCCACTGGAATTCTCCGTGGAATAATAGTACGGCGTTAAATCTGTCTCCGAAATCAGCTGCTGCAGTACATACTGTTCCGTCAGGGCCCCCTTAAACTCCGTAAAAAGCCTTTCCCCGCCCACAATGGCCTGCAGGGGCAGTTCACTTTTCGCGGCAAGCAGCCCTACATCGTTCATCTTCCACTCGATGAGATTCTGCAATGCAAAACGTTCCATGTGGCCCCCTGAATTTATGGTATTTCCCGGTATCCGTAGAGGAAAACGGATTATAATACGCTCATGGCAGATTCCATTCAATGGTTTTCTGCCCGGGATAGGTTTATTATACCACGTTTGCTTTGCTACACAACATATTTATGGCGGCAATTTCGCGTGTAGATGTAATTTTAAGGCAATAAATCTGTATTGATTTTCACTTTTAAGGTGATAAATCTGTGCTGAGTCTTTTTAATGCTATTTGAAGGCATACTATTTATACCCTATTGCCCTAGTTACTGGTAAACTGCTGCAACACAACAGTATTTTAGTGCGATTTTAACCAATGGCACATATTTTTGCCAGTCAGCTTGCTTACGGTTCCGCTACAGGCGGATCGGATGGGTTCGAAACAGAGTACCACTTCCCATCCATCAACAGATAACAGTCATCCGTTCCGTTAATAACATAGGAAAAGCTAGGATTATCCCCTTCCGTCATGGTAAAAATGTAGACTTCTCCGCCGTCGCTGTCACCTGGCGACTGCCCTTCTTCATACTTAAAAAGCTCATACTCCAGTCCGGAAGCCCATACTCTTAGATTATCAACCTCCTGTCCTTCTGCCGTCCATTGAATAGATTTTCCGCCGATGTAGTGTATCATATCCACTTTAGTTACGTCGCCGCCTATATCGACGGAAATTAACCTGTCCCGGCCTGCCGGCCGATTACAGCCTGCCAGGCTAAATGCACAGATGATTGCGACTATTAATACTGCCCATTTTTTCATTTATATCCTTACCTCCTCGTCCGGACAATGCAATATTTCGATTTTTATCGTTTTGCCATTGGTATTACGCCGCCATGCTACCGGCAGCAGTCACCACACCAAATAATGCATTCAAAAATTTATATCAGCTAATAATTGCGTTCATGCGCATAATACCACTTCGCCTGCTCCCCCCAGATCCGGGCGTACTCCCCGCCTGCCTTTCGCAGTGCTTCATGGGTGCCGCACTCCACCACCTTTCCCTCCTTCATAACCACCACCTTGTCGGCATGTCTGCAGATGCCCACCCGGTGGGAAATTATCACGGAGGTCTTCCCCTGGATCAGTTTGAGGAAATTGGTGAGGATTTGATACTCCACCAGGGGGTCAAGCGCACTGGTGGGCTCATCCAGTATCATCAGGGAGCTTTCCCGAAAGAGCCCCCTGGCGATGGCCACCTTCTGCCATTCTCCGCCGGAGAGCTCGCTTCCGCCGAACTCCCTGCCCAGCTGGGCATCCGGGCCGCCGAGCCCCCGGAGCAGTTCCTGCATTCCCACCGCCCGGGTTACCTTTTGGAAACGCGCCTCCTCTTCCCTTTTTCCATAATCGCTGACAGTGATATTTTCCCCTATGGAAAAATTGTAATGCACGAAATCCTGCGGCACGATGGAAATGTCCCTGCACAGTTCTTCCTTACGGATATCCGTTATCTTCTGATCGTCGTACCATACCTCCCCGGAGCCTGCACGGTAAGCGCCGGTCATCACCTTGGACAGGGTGGTCTTGCCGGAGCCGTTGACTCCCACGATGACCACATGTTCTCCCTTTTTGATGTCCAGGTTCACCCCGTCCAGGGCATCCCGGTTCCCGCCAGGATAGCAAAAATGCAGATCCCGCATGACAATTTCCCGCTGAAAGGGACGATACCCTTCCGTTCCGTCCGCTTCCTCTTCCGTCTGGAAGAAATCATAATACTCCTCCACATGATGCCAGGACTGGAGAAAGCTTACCACAAAGGTACTCAGCATGGCCAGGTTGTCCTGCAGCAGCCCGAAGGCGGTAAGGCAGGCGGCAAACTGTCCCACCGCCAGTTCCCCCCTGACCATCAGGAACAGCGCGATGGCCACATTTGCTACATAACAGGCATTTTTCAGCAGCACCCCCGCAGCCGTTAGGCGGATGGAGGCCAGCTCCAGTTCCTCCATCTCCCGGACCACTTCCACGTTGGTTTCCACCCATTTCTCCTTCAGGAACCTGGCAAAGCCCATAGTACGCATCTCCTTCACCGGCTCCCTGGTGCAGAACAGCCGCCACAGATAGGCAAGGCGCCTGCGTTTTCCCGCCTGCCCCCGGTAGGCGCCGCTTCTGCGCTTTTCGAAAAAGATATCGATGGCAATATGGGGCAGGACGCCGAACACCGCTCCGGGCAACAGCCACACCGAAAAGCTGCCCACCACGAAAAAGGTGCTGATGCAGACCAACACCGACTCCACATCCATCAGCAGATAGGAAAACATCCTGCTTGCCGCCAGATGCCGTGAATACGCCGCATCCGCTTTGCGAAAGCCGTCCAGTACCCGGGGCTCCTCCAACGCCTCAAGCTTAAGCCTCCTGGCAAAGCCGTACATTTTCCAACCATAGCAGATTTCCTTTTTCCCTTCCCCGTACAGCCCAACGGCCCTGATCATCATGGTGCACACCGCCGGAAAGCCGATGCAGATGCAAAGAAGTATGATTTTCCGTTTGAAAGCATCTATGTTCCCATCATTCAGTCCTTCCGCCAGCTGGAAGATTTCCGCAATCAACAGCGGCTGCCAGACCTGCAGCGCCGCCTCCCCGATACTGGTGAAGAGTTTTCCCCACAGCAGAAAGGGCATGAACGCCTGCATGTCCCGCATCGCTTTTACGAAGTATGCCAAATGTTTTCTGATTCGTTTCATCGTGTGCCTCCCCCGTTTTTCCCTGTCTTGCCGAGGCAGGAGTTCTCCACGGCTTCCCCGTTTTTCCTCACTTCCCCAGGGCAAGGGCTCTCAGCGACTCTCCCACTTTTCCTTGCTTCGCTAGGGCAGGAGCTCTCTACGGCTTCCCCGTCCTCCGCATACCAGGAACTCTGTGCCAGGTACATCGTCCGGTACAGCCCCTCCGTCTCCATCAGCTGCTCATGGCTG
>OFFY01000681.1_pt1 | contig 33337 bp, 31 predicted proteins | sample 1521481 | NCBI WGS metagenome assembly OFFY01 (sample SAMEA3504117, study PRJEB24116) | mouse gut metagenome | biome: mouse gut; feature: mouse-associated habitat; material: faeces | place: Denmark | collected 2011
TGTTATTTCACCCTCAGCCGCTTGGCCAGCTCCCCGTCGGGGGTGACCTGGGCGGTCTCATAGGTGGTGTAGACCACCATGCCAGGCCGGGCGTTCCCCGGCTTCTTTACAAAGCGGACAGGGGTGTAGTCCACCGGCACCTTGCTGCTGTCCCGGGCCTGGGAGAACCAGGCGGCCAGGACAGCGGCCTCGTTCAGACTCTGGAGGTCAGGCTGGCCCCCCTCAGTCCACAGGATGACGTGGGAGCCATGTATCTTCTGGGTGTGGAACCAGATGTCCCCCTTTCCCGCCAGCTTGCAGGTGAGCAGATCGTTCTGGCTGTTGTTTTTCCCTACAGAGATGCGCAGACCGGCGGTTGACATAAATTCCATTGGCTTGGATGTCACCCGCCTGCCCCGGTCCTTGGCCTTGCCGGGGCGGCGGAGATAGCCGGTGTCCGTCAGCTCCTGACGGATTTCCGCCAGGTCACGCTCCCCCTCGGCCAGGGAGATGTTCTCCAGCACACTGTTCAGGTAGTCCAGCTCGTGCCGGCCCTTCTCCAGCTGGATGGTGAGCATTTCCTCCGCCTTTTTGGCCCGGTTGTAATCCTTGTAGTATTTGGCGGCGTTTTGCTGGGGGGTGAGAAGGGGGTCCAGCTTGATCTCCACCTCACCGCCCTCGGGGTCGTAGAAGTTGGACGCCCGGAGCCGGGCCATGCCCTTGGACATCTGATAAAAATTGCTGGTGATGATGTCCCCCAGCTGGCGCAGCCGGTCCCGGTCCTTGGTGGCGGCCAGCTCCTTCTCCTGATTGGCAATTTTCCGGGCGGTACGGTCCCGGGCGTTGGTGACGGACTTAATCAGGTCCTGGCCCCGCTGGCGGATTCGGTCCTGTCGCTCCCGCTGCTCAAAGAAAGCGTCCAGCATGGGGGAAAAGGCGGGCCAGAGCTCCACCTGGGCGGCGCTTTCATACTGCTCCACCGGCAGGAAGGTGAAATCACGGGGGCGGCCGTCCATGAGCACCGTCGTCGGTGTATAGCGGTTTTCCTTGATAGAATCCCGGAGTGCCTCCAGGCAGTCCAGCAGCCTTGCCCGGCCTTCCGGGCCCAGCATATTCAGCCGTACATCGGCGGAGCCCCCCGCCCGATGGGCCAGCTCCCGGCAGAGGAGGGGGGACAGCCCGCCGAAGGTGTCCAGCAGCCACTTGTCAGCCTGGGCCTCCTCTGGGGCGGCGGACAGCAAGCGCTCCAATTTCTCGTGATCTGCTGTAAGGAGATTTTCCTTATCCAGGCTTGGAGGGAGCCGGTAAAACATCCCCGGCTGGAGAAGGCGGCCGGCAGTGGCGTCGCCTCCGGTGCGGCGGACACAGTCCAAAATGCGGCCCTCCCCGTCCAGCAGAAGGAGATTGGTTTTGTGGCTGATGGCCTCCAGAATGAGGCGGCGCTCCACCCGGTCGCCCAGTTCATTCAGCGCCTCAAAGCGCAGCGCGGCCACCCGCTCCAGGGGGGTCTGGACGATATCCAGCAGCCGGGCTCCGGACATGTGCTTGCGCAGCAGCATACAGAACATGGGGGGCTTCTCAGGATTCTCCAGGGGGAGGGTGGTGAGGTGGAGCCGGGGGTGGGCCGGGTTGGCGGACAGCAGCAGGCGCACGTTGCCCGCGCTCTGGGTCCGTAGGGCGAGGACCACCTCGTCCCGTCCGGGCTGGTAGATTTTGTCCACCCGGGCCCCGGCCAGGGTGGTATTCAGTTCGTTTATCACGCCGGACAGGCAGAGCGCGTCTAAGGGCATGGATCATTCCTCCATCATCGCAGAAAACAACTCATTCAGCCGCTCCGTTCTCCCCTGGAGGTAGAGCCAGCCGAAGAGGGCCTCCAGGCCGGTAGCGGTCTGGTACTGGGCCCGGCTGGCCGCCTTGGGAACGGAGTGGGGGTCAGCGTTCCGGCCCCGGCGAAAGACATCGGCCTCCTCCTCAGAGAGGAGGGGCTGAATTTTTTCAAACCGCTCCGCCTGGGCGGGGGCGGCCACATACCGGACGGTGGCCCGGTGCAGGTCCTTGGCCTTGGCTTTGCCATGGAGCACCAGCCAGGAGCGCACCATCACCTCGTACACCCCGTCCCCCAAATGGGCAAGCCCCAGGGTGGACAGGGAGAGCAGGGCGGCGCGGTCTATATTTAAATGGAAATAGTCGGTCATGGGGCGAGGCTCCTTTTCAAAAGTGGGATGATTTTACCATACTTCCAGAAAATTGGCAAGACTTGCAATTTCCTTTTCAATATGGTAACCTTTAAAAAACGCCGGAAGAGGGGAGAGGATATGCGCGTACTGGCCGCCTTTGCTTTCTCCTTTGCCGCCGCCGTGTTCCTCACGGTCTACGGCGGGCTGGACGCTGCGCTTCTCCCTCTGGGCGGGAGTTTGGTTGTCATAATACTGCTTCTGGGGCTGTTTTTTCGGAAGAGAAGCCGCGCCCGGACCCGCGCCCTACTGATCCTGTCCGGCCTGGCCTGCGGCTTTCTGTGGACGGCCCTGTATATGGCGGTATTCTTCCAGCCCGCCCGGGACCTGGACGGCCGCACCGTCCGGCTGTCCGCCACGGCGGCCGACTGGCCTCAGGAGGGAGATTTTGGCGGCTATACCGTACTGGTCCGGGCGGAGACAGAGAGCAGGGTGAAGGTATCCGCCATCCTTTATACAGACGGACAGGGGGCGGACCTGCGCCCCGGCGACCAGGTGGAGACCGTGGCCCACTGTACCCTGGGAGACCGCACCTTTGCCGGGGAGAAGATTACCTATTACACCGCCAAAGGCATCTTCCTCCGGGCCCAGGCATACGGCCGCCTGGAGACGGAGCGCCCGGAGCATATTGCGCCTCAATACTTTGCCGCCTGGGCGTCCAAAGCCCTGAAAACCGGCATCGACGCCGCCTTTCCAGAGGACGTGTCCGGCTTTGTCCGGGCCCTGGTCACAGGCAACCGGGACAACCTCACCGACGAGTTCACCACCTCTCTGGAGCGGGCGGGGCTGAGCCATACGGTGGCGGTGTCGGGGATGCATCTGGCTTTTCTGGCCGGTCTGCTCACCGCTCTGCTGGGCAGGGGGAGACGGGCCACCGCCGTATTCACCATATTCTGGGTGGCGCTGTTCTGCGGCATCGCGGGCAATACCCCCTCGGTGCTCCGGGCGGCGGTGATGATCCTCATGCTCCAGCTGGCCCCGCTGCTGGACCGGGAGCGGGACGGCCCTACCTCCCTGGCGGCGGCTCTGTTCCTCCTGCTGTGGGCCAACCCATTTTCCGCCGCGCATATCGGGCTGCAATTGTCTTTCGCGGCGGTGGCGGGGATTCTGCTGGTGTCCGACCGGGTCCAGGACTGGCTGCTGAAGAAATTTCACATGGACGAGTGGAAGAAACCCAAAAACCGGGTAGCCGGTTATCTCCGGGCGGCGCCCTGGTTTGTGGTCTCTACCCTCTCCGCCACTCTGGGGGCCTCGGTGCTCACCGTGCCCCTGGTAGCGTTCCATTTCAATATCATTTCCCTGATTGCGCCTCTGTCCAACCTGCTTACCCTGTGGGCCATCGCCTTTTTGTTTCTGGGCGGTCTGGGGACGGGGACACTGGCCATTGTTCTGCCTGGCCCGGCTGCCATACTGGCAATTCCCTTTACAGCTCTGGCCCGGTATCTCCAGTGGGTGGTGAAAGCCCTGTCCAAGCCCGCTCTGGCGGCGCTGCCTCTGGAATCGGTGTACTACCGGGCTTGGCTGGTGCTGGCCTACGCCCTGCTGGCGCTCTTCATCCGGGCGAAGGGCCGGCGTCCGGCGTGGATGCCCCTGGCCGCCGGGACGGCCGCGCTGGCGCTGGCTGTGGTCCTCACCCGGGCCTCCTTTTATACCGGCGCGCTGTCAGTAACGGTGCTGGACGTGGGCCAGGGACAAAGCGTGCTGGTGCGGACGGGAGATTTCCTTACCCTGGTGGACTGCGGCGGCGACAGCCGGGACAATCCCGGCGATGTGGCCGCCAACTACCTCCAGGCCCTGGGCCGCAGCGATATCGACCTGTTGGTGGTGTCCCATTATCACGCCGACCACGCCAACGGAATCCCCCAGCTTCTGAGCCGGGTGGAAGTGGAGAACATCGTCCTGCCCGATGTGGAGGAGGACGACCCTCTCCGGGCGGAGATCACGGCCATCGCGGAGAAAAGGGGCATCCCGACGCGTTTTGTTCGGGAGACGGTCCAACTCGCCGGCGGCGTCACTGTTCTGCCGCCTATGTCCGGCGCCGGGAGCGCCAACGAGCTGGGGCTCACTGTGCTGGCCGCCGTTGGGAGTGCCGGCGTGCTCATCACCGGCGACATGGAGGAGGAGGGGGAGCTGCGGCTGGTGGAGACGGAGGCCCTCCCCGATGTCGCGGTGCTGGTGGCGGGCCACCACGGCTCGAAGACCTCCAATACGCAATTGCTGCTGGAGGCCGTCACTCCCGATCTGGCCCTTATCTCGGTGGGTCTGAACAACAAATACGGTCATCCGTCCTATGATACCCTTGTCCGTCTGGACGGGATTGGAGCGAAAATCTACCGTACAGACCTCTACGGCACGATAGAAGTGCAGTTTAAAGGATAAACAGAGAAAAAACGCAGTTTTTCCAAAGCTCATTTTGCTTCTTTTCTTTCAAGAAAAAGGAGAAGGAAGGAGAACCCGCCATGCCGCCGAAAAGCAAGCCGGACACGTCCGGGCTGGACAAGCTGAAAAAGGACCTGGCCGCGGGGCGGCCGGGGCAGCTGTACGTCTTCCATGGGGAGGAGACCTACCTGCGGGACCACTACTTGGGCCGCCTGCGGGAGGCGGTCCTCACCGGGGGGCTGGGGGAATTCAACCGCCACGACATCGCAGCCAGGGATATGTCCCCCCACGCTCTGGAGGAGGCGGTGGACTGTCTGCCCATGATGGCGGAGCGGACCCTGGTGGAGGTCGCCGACTTCGACCTGTTCAAGGCGGAGGAGAAGGACCGGGAGGAGTACGCCCGCATCCTGTCCAGCTTGCCGGACTACTGCTGTCTGGTCCTCCTGTACGATGTGCTGGAGTATAAGCCGGACGCCCGGACCAAGCTGGCCCAGACGGTGAAGGCCTACGGCACGGCGGTAAACTTTGCCCGTCAGAGTTCCCGGGAGCTGGCCGACTGGGTCCGCCGGCACTTCAAGGCCCAGGGGAAGGAGATCGACATCAGGCTGTGCGAGGAGCTGATCTTCCTGTGCGGCGATTTGATGCACAGCCTCCAGCAGGAGGTAGGGAAGATCGCCGCCTACGCCAGGGGGGACAGGATCACCCGGGCGGATATCGAGGCGGTGGCTACCCCCCAGCTGAGCGCGGTGGTCTTTCGCATCGCTGACGCCATCGGAGAAAAGAACTTTGACAAGGCGGCCGCCACTTTGGGGGAGCTGTATCAGATGCAAAAGTCCCCCTACGAGATCATGGGCGCATTCGGCAAGCAGATGCGGCAGCTCTACTCCGCCCGGCTGGCCCTGGACGGGCGGAAAAACGCCGCCTGGGTGTCTCAGCTGTGGGGGATGCGCTACCCGGCGGATCGCCTGATGGTCAGCGCCCGGCGGTTCTCTTTGCCCTGGTGCCGGAACGCGGTCATTCGCTGCGCCCAGACCGACCTGGCCATGAAGTCCACCGGGCAGGATGCCAGAGAGCTGATGACCACCTTGCTGCTGGAGCTGGCCAACACGGCGTAGGGGGGAGCGGTATGCTGCACATCCGCGAGGCCATTGTGGTGGAGGGCCGGTACGACAAAAACACCCTGTCCCAGGTAGTGGACACCCTCATTCTGGAGACAGGGGGCTTTCAAATCTTCAAGGACCCGGAACGAATGGCCCTTCTGGAGCGGGCGGCCCGGCGGCGGGGGCTGATTGTGCTCACCGACTCCGACGGAGCGGGGTTTGTCATTCGGAACCGCGTCAAGGGGGCCATCCCGGCGCAATTTCTCAAGCACGCCTACATCCCCGACGTGTACGGCAAGGAGCGCCGGAAGCGCCAGCCGGGGAAGGAGGGCAAGCTGGGAGTGGAGGGGATGCCGCCCGCTGTGCTGGAGCAGGTCCTGCGCCGGGCGGGGGCTACCTTTCTGGAGGGGGAGGGCCTGTCCGCGCCCTCCGGCCCGTCTCTCACGAAAGGGGACCTGTTCGCCGCCGGTCTGTCCGGAGGAGCGGGGAGCGCCGAAAAGCGCCGGGCCCTTCTCAGGCGGCTGGAGCTGCCCGAGCACATGTCCGCCAACGCTCTGCTGGCCGTCCTCAACGGCTGCTACAGCCGTGCGGAGGCGGAGGAGATATTGAGGAATATGTAGGGGGCGGCCAACGGCCGCCCCTTTCACTATTGCACCATCGCCATGACCTCGTCCAGGTGGTCGGCCAGATCGCCGTTTCCGGTGTATTTGACGACAGCCGCTCTGGCTCCCCGGGAGACGGCGGCGACCTGAAAGCCCCGGTCCTCCAGCTCCTGACCCTCCAGCTCCTCCAGGGTCAGGGCGGGGAAGGCGGTCTGGTCCGCCAGGGGCCGGATGCCGCCCCCGGTGAAGGGCAGGATGTACTGCACGGCGAACATCCCCAGCAGCAGAATGACCGCAAGGACAAGGGAGGCTGCCTCTCTCCGGTTCCGCTTGGGGTAGAAGGTCCGGTGGTCCAAAGGGACGCCCGCCTCCAACTGCTTCACCATCAGGGCCAGCTTTTGCAGCTCCGCCCAGTCGCCGGGGAGCTGGAACAGGAGCAGAGGCAGGCAGAGCAGCATGATGGGGGTGGTGGAGGTGATAAGCGAGTGGATAAACCCGCCGTTCCAGAGCTGGGCGCACAGGGCGGCAGCGAGAATGACCGTTAGGAGGAGCTGGAACCGGAAGCTCCGCCGGGCCTGCCGGTACAGCTTCTTCCACAGACCGCTCTGCAGCTCCGGGTCGGTGTGGAGCTCCGGGGCGTTCTCGTCCTCAGTGGAGAAGATGAACATGGAATTTCCGATGCTGGCTGTGTAGCTCCAGCCGAAGTCCTGATACAGCTCCTTCATGGGCGACCGGCCCAGGAAATCGCCGCAGTCCTGCTCCCGCACCGGCTCCACCCGATACCGCAGCGCCTGGGCGGGCCCCCGTTCAAAGACGCACCAGACGGCGCCGAATTTTTTTAAAAACAGACCCTGTTTTGCCATGTCCTCCAGCCAGCTCTCCAGGCCCTGGGCGTCGTACATGGACACGGGGGTGAATTTTCGGATACGCTTCATGGGGCCGCCTCCTTATCAAGAGCCTCTAGGAACAGGGGCAGGCAGTCCTCCCACCGGGCGGTGCCGGTGTAGCTGACAAGCAGCACGTCGTTCCCCCGCAGGACGGCGAAGGTCCAGCTCTCCTGCTCCTGCCACTGGTAGGAGGCGGCCTCCAGCCGGTCCAGGCCGGGCCAGTCCCGGGGAGCGAAGGGGACCAGATTTGTGACCCGATAGGCGTAGGGGGGACTCTGCCGGGCTTCCAGGCTTTTGGCCTCCTGGTCCCGCTCCATTTGATAGAGCCGCCGGGCGAGCCGGGGGGAGCTGGCCCGGATATAGCGGATGGTGGTGTGCAGGTCAGTGTTGGTGGGGGCGTGTGGGTCAAGCACCCGGTGCCGGTTTATCTCCTCCTGCACAGGGGCCAAGGGGGAATCGTTGAGCCGGACATAGCCGTCTGTCACCGGCTCTTCCGCCAGGGGATAGGCCCCCAACTGTTCGATCTGGGCGGCTGTGGGCCAGGGGTGGGATGACGTGATCTCGTCCAGGCCGCAGACCTCCCACCCGATAGAGGGAAGGATCAGGCGGGGAAGCCAGTACAGAATGACCCAGAAGGGGATGTACCAGCTCCAGAACGGGGGCCGGTTCCACCGCTTTTTAGCCGGCAAGGGCAGGCCATGGGCCAGGGTGTTCCGTATCTTCAGGATACGGCGGATATCGAAGAAGGTGAAGGCGAAGGGAAATGGCAGGAGAGCGAACAGGATAATCGTCATGACCAGGTCCCGAGGGTTCTCCCACAGCAGGAGATTTTTCAGCGAGTAGGGGGTGGGGAAAAACAGGATAAGGGGTATGAGCAGAACGAACAGCAGGACAGTTAGAAGGTGGTTCCTGATATCCCGGCGGACCAGGCTGTCCATAGCCAGGGCCAGAGACTGGGGATCGGTATACAGCTCCGGGGCCTCTGGGTCGTCGCAGGAGAAGATGCAGTACCATCTGCCGACGCGGTCCACATAGTTCCAGCCCATCTGGGCGTAGAGGGCGATGTGCTCGTCATCCGTTTTCCCCTTTCTGTTTACCGGGTCCAGCCGGTAGCGCACCGGAGCGGGGGCGCCCACCTCAAATTCGGCCCGCTCGAACCTGGGGTTGACCTGTTTGAGGAACAGTCCTTGCCGGGCCATCTCGTCCAGCCACTCCTGGATGCCCCGGAGGTCGTAGATGGAACAGGGGACAGGTTTTTTCACGGCCATAGCGTACACTCCTTTCTATTGTCAGCTCAGGGCCTCCAGCCCGTTGTCCACACAGGCGCGCAGCCGGTCCAGCTCCTCCCGGAAAGCCTCTCGGCCCTTTTCCGTAATCTGGTAGGTCCGCCTGCGGCCGTCCACCGAGATCTCGGCGATGAGGCCTTCGTCCTGAAATTTGGCCAGTAGGGTATACAGCGTCCCCGGGCCCAGCTTGACCCGGCCCGCGGTCTTTTTCTCCACGAACTCGGTGATTTCGGTGCCGCACATCTCCCGGTGGAGGAACGACATCAGCACATAGTACATAGGCTCGGTGAGCGGTCCCTTCTCCCGTCCCGGCATATGCCCATCCCCCTTTTTATATCGAGACACGATATCGAGTAACGATATTATATCAAGGTCCGTGAAATCTGTCAAGGGGAAAGACAGGATTCGTCTCGAAACCTTATCAAAATTCTGACCGCTTTCTTCCGGTCAGGCTCCTATAATAGGACATACTTCAAGGCGGCCGCAGGCCGCCCCGGCTACGGGCCCGGCGCAGCGGGCCGTGGCCGGAGAGGAAGAGCAGCGTAGTAAGCGAGTTTTTGTCCTTGGCCAGAAACGAGCGATACGCAGCTTGCGATGCCGAGAGAGGGGGAACGAGCCGTGACAGTTATTTACATAGACACGCTGTTCCTCCTCAACGCCCTGGTGGACTATCTGCTCCTGCTGGCGGCAGCCCGGCTGGCGGGAGAGCCTCTGCGCCGCCGGCGCTTTGCCCTGGGGGCGGCTCTGGGGGGGCTGTACGCCGTGGCTATTTTCCTGCCCGGTCTGGGCTTTTTAGCCCATCCCCTGTGCCGTGTCGCCTCAGCCGCTCTGATGCTGGTGGCGTCCTACGGGGGGAGCCGCCGCCTGCTCCGGCAGGGGGTGCTTTTCGCAGCCCTGACGTGTGCCTTTGGGGGCGGGGTGGTGGCCATCGGCCTGCTGGGCGGGACGGGACTCACCCTGGGCAACGGGGTGTTCTATTCCGCCCTGGACCTGAAAATTGTGCTGCTGTCGGCGGCGGTGTGCTATGGGGTGCTCACCCTGGTGTTTCAGCGTCTGGCCCGGCACAGCGCGTCCGACATGGAATTGGTTGACATAAAACTAATCCTTGGCGACAGGTCAATTGGCCTTACAGCCCTTGTGGATACAGGGAATACCCTCACCGACCCGGTGTCAGGCCGCCCGGTGATGGTGGCGGAGGGGGAGCGGGCCGGCCCGCTGTTTCCTCGGGAGCACCGCCCCGGTCCCGACGACCTGGCCGATCCGGCCGCCGCCCTGGCCCGGCTTGGGACGGGGGAATGGCGGGGGCGGTTTCGGCTGCTGCCCTACCGCAGCGTGGGGGTGGACCGGGGGCTGCTGCTGGCCGTCCGGCTGGACGCTCTGGAGCTGGACGGACAGGGGAGGGGTCCGGCGCTGGTGGCCCTGTCGCCCACGCCCGTGTCCGATGGAGGCGGGTATCAGGCGCTGATCGGGGCGACGCAATCATGAAGAGGTGGTTTTCTTGAAGGCAGTTTACATGAAATTGAGAGAGGGGCTTTTGGGCCTCCTGGCCCGGCTGGGACTTGTTCTGCCCGGCAAGGTCATGTACATCGGGGGCAGCGACACCCTGCCCGCGCCCTTGAAGCGGGAGGAGGAGGCCGCCCTTATCGTCCGGCTGGGGGAGGGGGACACCGCCGCCCGGAACCTGCTCATTGAGCACAACCTGCGGCTGGTGGCCTACATTGCCCGGCGGTTTGAAAACACGGGCATCCACATTGAGGACCTGATCTCCATTGGGACCATCGGGCTGATTAAGGCGGTGGGCACATATCAGCCGGAAAAGGCCATCAAGCTGGCCACCTACGCCAGCCGGTGCATTGAGAACGAAATCCTCATGTATCTGCGCAAGACCGCCAACCAAAAGACCGAGCTGTCCTTCGATGAGCCGCTGAACACCGATTGGGACGGAAACGAGCTGCTGCTGTCCGACGTGCTGGGCACCGATGAGGACCTGGTGGTTCAGCCCCTGGAGGCCGACGTGGACCGGCAGCTGCTCCGCCAGGCCATGGAGCGGCTGGGCGACCGGGAGCGGCACATCATCACCCTCCGCTTCGGTCTGGACGGCCGGCGGGAGTGTACCCAGAAGGAGGTGGCCGACCAATTGGGCATCTCTCAGTCCTACATCTCCCGGCTGGAGAAGCGGATCATCGCCAGATTGAAGAAGGAAATTGTGAAGATGATGTAGAAACAGGCCCAGGTTGGGGCCTGTCCTGGAAAACGAACCGCTCCCGGAATGAACTGATAAACCTCTTGTTGGAATCTGCCATTGAAATTGTGAAGATAGAAGATTGAAAGACTGGGCGCGCCCAGTCTTTTTTTACCTGCGACTTTGGATTGACCGCCGGGGGATTGGATGATATAATGAGCACGGAAACTATGTCTGCTTTAGGAGAGGAGCGGCGGAATGAAACGAAACACGAAGGTTTCCACCGCGGTAATCCGCCGGCTGCCCCGGTACTACCGGCAGCTTTCTGAGCTTCAGGAGGCCGGCGTGGTGCGCATCTCCTCCAGCGCCCTGGGCAAGTCCATGGGGCTGACCGCCTCCCAGATACGCCAGGACCTGTTCTGCTTCGGCGGCTTCGGCCAACAGGGCTACGGCTATAAGGTGGACAGTCTGAAGGAGGAGATCGGCGAGATTTTGGGCATCAGCCAGGGGCACACCCTGATCGTGCTTGGGACGGGCAACCTGGGCCGGGCCATCATTCAGAATTTCCGCTTTTCCGCCAACGGGTTCCAGCTTCTGGCCGCCTTCGACGTGGACCCGGCGGTGGTGGGGACCCGGATTGCAGGGGTGCCTGTGCGCCACGCCGACGAGCTGGAGGAGTTCATCGACACGAACCGGGTGGACGTGGGGCTGCTGACGGTGCCCATCGCCGCCGCCCAGCGGATGGGGGACCGGCTGGTGGAGGCCGGGGTAAAGGGCATCTGGAATTTTACCAACTACGAAATTACCTGCGCCAGCCAGGACGTGATCGTGGAGTCGGTCCACTTTTCCGACAGCCTGCTGGCCCTGAGCTATATGATCTCCCAACGGGAGGAGGATAACCTATGAAACGATATCTGCGCCCCCTGACGCTGGCACTGGCCTGTCTTCTGCTGGCTGCGGCCGGTTACGCCGCTGCGTCGGGGGACAGCCTGATCTCGCTGAGCTATCTGCAAAAGACCTTTTTTCCCCAGGCCATCCAGGCGGGGGAGAAGGCGGGAAATGAGCTGCTCCAAAATACCTACGACAAGGCGAAGGCCGGCCTGGATGCCGCCCATACCGGCTCCGGCGGGACCGGCGAGGGCAGCTACAGCGACACCCTCCAGAGCCGTACCTGGAGCGACGGGCAGATCATCACCATGAAAACCGGCGCCGGCTTCCTTATGCTGGAGGGCTCGGCCACCGTGATCCACACCGGGGCGGTGGTGGACGTCACCGCCGGGGAGGAGATGGCCTCCGGAGCCGCGCTGGCTCAAAACCACCGCTACCTGGTGGGGGAGAACACCGACGCCGCGGTGACCGTCCGCTCCGGGGAGGCGGTCCTGGGCGTACAGGGGGGATACTTCCTGACGCCGGGGAAGAACAAGCACACCCCCTTTTACGATGTGCGGCAGGCGGACTGGTACTATGAGCCGGTGGGCTACGTCTATGAGCGGGGGCTGTTTTCCGGTATGAGCGCCCACCAGTTCTCCCCGGGCCTGACCATGAACCGGGCTATGCTCATGTCGGTGCTCCACCGGCTGGCGGGGGCTCCGGAGGCTGCGAACGGCCCTGTATTCACCGACGTGCCGGACGGCCGCTGGTACGCCCAGGCTGTCCGCTGGGGAGCGGCCCAGGGCATTACCTCGGGGGCGGGGGCCGGTACCTTCAACCCGGGAGGGAACATCACCCGGGAACAGGCCGTTGTGATGATGTACAACTACGCCACCAAATATCTGGGTATGGAGTTCAAGACGGGAGCGGACCTGTCCCGGTTCCCGGACCAGGACCGGGTGAGCAGTTGGGCCAGAACAGCTGTGAGCTGGGCGGTGGAAAACAAGATCATTAGCGGTGTGAACAATGGCGGCGCACTTACGTTGGAGCCCAAGCGCAGCGCCACCCGGGCGGAGATGGCCACTATGCTGCGCGCTTTCTGTGAGAAAATTTTGCCGTGAGGAGGCACCCATTTTCTGCCGGGGCCATATGATGGTATCGAGAGCGGCAAACAGCCCTCTTAATACTTTCATATGTAGGAGGTACTCATAATGGGGTGCTGCAATAACAACTGGGGCGGCGGCAGCTGCCTGTGGATCATCATCCTCATCATCATCCTGTTCGGCTGCGGCGGCTGGGGCGGTAATAACTGCTGCTGCAATAACAACTGCGGCTGCAACAACGGCTGCGGCTGCTAAGAGAAGCAAAAAACGGCGGGAGGCACTTTGCCTCCCGCTGTTTTTGTGCTTTGATTATTTACTGTAGGGCTTGCCGGTCTCGATGTACACGCCCTTGCCGGCCTCCCAGCCGACATAGAAGTTCAGAGCCTTGCCCAGGTCCCGGAGCTTGAAGTAGTTGGACCCGCCGATCTTGTAGACGGTCAGGCCGGCCTCCGTGCCGTCGATGATAACGGTGTCGTTGGAGGGGAAGGCGTCCTTCGCGGCGTTAGGCGCGCCCGCCAGCTCTTTGCCGGTGGCGTCGTAGGGCTGGCCGGAGGTCACCGTCACCTTGCCGCCGGCGTAGCCCACGGCGAACTGCTTCTCTGTGCCGTTGAGCATAGCGGCGATATCCCGGATCTTGAAGTAGTTGCTGCCGCCGATCTTGAACACCGTGGGATTCTGCGCCGCGCCGTTCACCGCCAGCTTGTCGTTGGTGGGATTGGCAGTTTCGGGCTCAGCGGGAGGGGTGACAGGCTCTGGGTCAGTAGGCTGTTCCGGCTCGGTGGGCTTTGTGGTGGGGGTGGAAGTGCCGTCCACCTTGACCAGAAAACCGTCGCTGTCTATTTGCCAGACAGACACCCACCAGACAGCATTGGCATACGACTCATCCCATACGATCGTCACTTCTCCGTCGCTGGAATAGCCTCGATGGACAATGTCTCCGCCAGTATAGGCACCGTCCGCACCAAGCTCGCATTTTGTGATGCTATTATCGCAGTAACGATCGATAGTTATGGAGCTCCCCACCGGAACGGTGTACATTTTGAGGGTCGCGTTGCCGCTCCAAGTGCCATGTACGGCAGCTGTGCTCTCCGCCGTCACATCAGACAATGTTACTTGGAGTCCGGTATAGGGGGTGGGTACTCGCAGGGAGGCCGCCAGAGCGGGTACTGTCAGGCCCAGGCACATCACCAGGGCCAGCGCAAGGGATAGGGCTTTCTTTTTCATTTCTTTCTTTCCTTCCTTTCAGCTTATTTTGGGATTCCTTGACGGTGTGTACCCTGGGGGGGACTTCCCGGTCCCCCCGATGGGCACTTCCGCCAAGGCAAACGAAAGCGGCGCAGGATAAAGAATCCCACACCGCAACTGAACAGACACAACCCCCAAAAAACCGCCTCTTGATAAACGGCGGCGTTTCCGACATAATGAGGGCTGGCGCAGCAATGCTGTGGTGTAGGATGTATCGTATCCTGCATAGGGTTACAGGGTGGTGACGACACCCTGTAACCTGCCTCAATTTGCCTTGTGCTTCTATTGTATCGCATCTTGAGGAACTACGCAAACCCTTTTTTAGGCACGGCTCGAAATTCCGGGCTGTGCTTTGCTTTTTTGTTATAAAAGCAAGTAAAATTTTTTGACGAAAATTAGGTGGGACCGCCCAAAAAACCTTGCGCTTTGAAAGAAAAAGGTGTATCATATTTTCCAACAGTGCAGCCGCCGGTCCGGGAAAGGGAAAAAGGGGACCGGCGGAGCTTGTGCCGCCCCCGCGAAAGCGGCCGGCGGCGGCTGCGGCCCGTCCGGAGAGGGTAAACAAGGGACCGCAGCCGGCTCTGTACGGTGTACAGGGCACAAAAGCAGCAGTTATAGGGAGGTCGAAAACTTACATGAGCAAATTTCTCAAACGATCTGCGCATGGCGCGCAGGTCCCGCATGAAAAGCGGACTTCCAATCAGGAAACTGTGAAGATGCCGCTGCCCTCCAAGATCGTGCTGTCCATGGGTCAGCACATCGGCGCCCCCGCCGCCCCCCAGGTGGCCAAGGGCGACCAGGTCTGCGTGGGCACCGTAGTGGGCAAGGCCGGCGGCTTTGTCTCCATGGACATCCACTCCGGCGTGTCCGGCACGGTGGACGGCATCATCACCATCACTGCTCCCAACGGCGCCCCTCAAACGGCGGTAGTCATCATCCCCGACGGGAAGCAGACGGTGGACCCCTCCATCGCTCCCCCCGTGGTCACCGACCTGAAGTCCTTCCAGGACGCGGTCCGGGCCAGCGGACTGGTGGGCCTGGGCGGAGCCGGCTTCCCCACGGCAGTGAAGCTGGCCCCCAAGAATCTGGATGAGATCGACACCCTCATCATCAACGGCGCCGAGTGTGAGCCCTACATCACCTCGGACAACCGCTGCTTCCTGGAGGATACCCAGTACATTTTGGACGGCATCCAGGCAGTGATGAAGTATTTGGAAATCCCCAAGTGCGTCATCGGCATCGAGGGCAACAAGCCCGAGGCCATCGCCAAGATGAAGTCTGCCGCCCCCGCCGGCGTAGAGATCAAGGAGCTGCCTTGCAGCTACCCCCAGGGCGCTGAGAAGGTTCTCATCGAGAACTGCACCGGCCGGGAGGTCCCGTTCCCCGGCCTGCCCTCCGACGTGGGGGTCATCGTGATGAACGTCACCTCCGTGGCTTTTGTGGGCAAGTATCTGGCCACGGGTATGCCCCTGATTACCAAGCGGCTCACCGTGGAGGGCGACGTCATCAAGGAGCCCAAGAACGTGGAGGTCATCATCGGTACCCCCATCCAGGAGCTGCTGGACTTCTGCGGCGGCTTCACCGAGGAGCCGGGCAAGGTGCTCTACGGAGGCCCCATGATGGGCAACTGCGTCGCCGATCTGAGCCAGCCCGTGCTGAAGAACAACAACGCGGTGATGGCCTTCTCCAAGAAGTGGGGCACGCTGCCCAAGGCCACCAACTGCATCCACTGCGGGCGCTGCACCAACGCCTGTCCTCTGGGGCTCTCCGCCAAGGAAATTGTCCAGGCTTACAACGACGGAAACGTAGAGCTGCTTCAGGAGCTCAACGCCGACCTGTGCATGAGCTGCGGCACCTGCTCCTTCGTCTGCCCGGCTAAGCGGCCTCTGGCCCCCTCCATCGCCCTGGCAAAGATCATGATGAAGAATGGAGGTAAGAAGTGATGGAAAACAAGCTGATTGTCACTGCCGCGCCCCACATTACCAGCCCGGACAGTACCCAGAAGATCATGGGCCGGGTGTGTCTGGCTCTGGCGCCCACCCTCATCGCCTCCGTCATCATCTTCGGCGTCAATTCCCTGATCCTCACCGCCGTCACGGTGGCCGCCTGCGTGTTCTTCGAGTGGGCCTACTGCAAGCTGATGCACCGGGAGGTCCCCATCGAGGACCTGTCCGCTGTGGTCACCGGCCTGCTGCTGGCCTTCAACATGCCCGCCACCCTCCCCTGGTGGATGGCCATTGTGGGCGCGTTCATCGCCATTGTGATTATTAAGCAGCTCTTCGGCGGCCTGGGCTATAACTTCGCCAACCCCGCTATTGTGGGCCGTATCGCCCTGGCCGTGGGCTTTGCCAGCCGGATGGCCGCCTACCCGCTGCCTGCCACCGGCGTGGACGCCCTGGCCTCCGCCACCCCCCTGGCCACGGCCGCCGGCTTGGACTCCAGCTCCTATGTGACCTTGCTGCTGGGCAACCACGGCGGCGTGCTGGGCGAGACCTGCGCCCTCACCATCCTCATTGGCGGCATCTACCTGATCGCCACCAAGGTCATCAGCCCCATGCTCCCCGTTACTTATCTGGCCACTGTAGCCGTCCTGTCCCTGTGCTTCGGTATGGACCCCATTGTGCAGCTGCTCTCCGGCGGCCTGATGCTGGGCGCGTTCTTTATGGCCACCGACTACGTCACCTCGCCCACCACCGACAAGGGCAAGCTGATCGCCGGCATCTTCCTGGGCGTGGTCACCATGCTGATCCGCAAATTCGGCACCATGAACGAGGGCGTGTCCTTCGCCATCCTGCTGATGAACCTGATCACCCCCTACATTGAGGTCAACACCCGGCAGGATAAGCTGGGCATTGCCAAGAAGAAAAAGGAGGGTGCGAAATGAGCAACTGGAACCGAGTATTCAAGCCCATTTTGGTGCTGTGCGTTATCTGCGTTGTGATTACCGGCGCTCTGGCCGCCACCAACGCCGCCACCGCCCCCGTGATTCGGGAGGCCACCATCAAGGCCCAGAACGAGGCCCGGAATGAGCTCCTCCCCGAGGCGGAGGGCGCGTTCTCCCCGGTGGCGGGCATCTCTGTGGACAATGTGGACGATGTCTACGCCGCCGACAACGGCGCCGGCTATGTCATCACCAGTACCTCCAAGGGCTACGGCGGCACCATGACGGTTATGGTCGCTTTCACCCCGGACAGCGCCATCAAGCAGATTAAAGTGACCGAACAGGGCGAGACTCAGGGCATCGGCAGCAAGGTGGCCGCTACCCCCTCCTACTGGGAGCGGTATGTGGGCCAGCCCGCCGACGGCCAGCTGAAGATTACCAAGGACGGCGGCACCATCGACGGGGAAAGCGGCGCCACCATCTCCAGCCGCGCCCTGGCCAAGGCCGTCAGCTCCGCCATTGAGGCGTACAACGCCATTCCTTGAAAGGCAGGTGAGTCAAGATGAGTGAAAACAGTAAAATGAAAATCCTTACCAACGGCATTTTGAACGAGAACCCGGTTCTGCGGCTTGTCCTGGGCACCTGTCCCACCCTGGCCGTCACCACCATGGCCTCCAACGGCATCGGCATGGGGCTGGCCGCCACCTTCGTGCTGCTGTGCTCCAACATCGTCATTTCCGCCTTGCGGAAGGTCATTCCCGACCAGGTCCGCATCCCTTGCTACATCACCGTCATCGCCGGCTTTGTGTCGGTGGTGCAGATGATCGTCAAGGCCTATGTGCCCGACTTGGATAAAGCCCTGGGCGTGTATCTGCCCCTGATCGTGGTCAACTGCATCATCCTTGGCCGGGCCGAGATGTTCGCTTCCAAAAACAGCATCCTCGACTCCGCTCTGGACGGTATCGGTATGGGCATCGGCTTCACCTGTACTCTGGTGGTGATGGGCTCCATCCGTGAAATTCTGGGCTCCGGCACCTGGATGGCCGGCCTGGGCGGTCTGATCCCCGCTCTGGGCGCCGACTTCGCTATCCGAGTCATCCCCGAGAGCATCGACACCTTCTCCCTGATGACCAGCGCCCCTGGCGGCTTCTTCGTCTTCGGCATCCTGATGGCCGGGGCCACCTGGCTGACCACCCGTCCCAAGAAGGAAGCCCCCGCTGCGGAAGGAGGTAATGCGTAATGGTGAAGCTTGCTGTTATCTTCTTTACCATGATTCTGGTGGACAACTATGTCCTTGCCAAGTTCCTGGGTATCTGCCCGTTCCTGGGCGTGTCCAAAAAGCTGGACAGCGCGGTGGGTATGTCTCTGGCCGTCACCTTTGTTATGGTCATGGCCACCGCCGCCACCTGGCCCATCTACAAGCTGATTCTGTGCCCCGACTGGGCCGTAGGCACCGACCGGGACATGAGCTACCTCCAGACCATCGTATTCATCCTCATCATCGCCATTCTGGTTCAGCTGCTGGAGAACTTCCTGAAGAAGTTTGTCCCCGCCCTGTATAAGTCTCTGGGCGTGTACCTGCCCCTGATTACCACCAACTGCACCATCCTGGGCGTGACCATCCTGAACCTGGACAACGGCTATGACTTTATCGAGTCCATCGTCTGCGCCGCCGGCGCGGGCATCGGCTTCCTGGTGGCCATGGTACTCTTCTCCGGCGTGCGCCGCCGGGTGGAGCAGGCCGTCACCCCCAAGTGCTTCGAGGGCCTGCCCATCACACTGGTGGCCGCCGCTGTGACCTCCCTGTCCTTCATGGGCTTCGGCGGTATTGTAGACGCCATCTTCGGCGTTGTATCGTGATAGGAGGGGGACTGTAGTATGAATCCGATTTTATTCGCCATTATCCTGGTCACAGCCATCGGCCTGATCGGCGCGGTGATTCTGGTGGCCGCCTCCATCTTCATGTATGTCCCCGTGGATGAGCGGGTGGAGAAGATTACCGCCGTCCTGGCCGGCGCCAACTGCGGCGCCTGCGGCTGTGCCGGCTGCGCCGACTACGCCAAGAGCATTGTGGAGGACGGCAACGCTGTCAACAAGTGCACCCCCGGCGGCGCCGCCTGCGCGGCCAAGGTGGCGGAGATCATGGGCGTGTCCGCCGGCTCCACCACCCCCATGAAGGCCGTGGTGGCCTGCTCCGGCACCTGCGGCAAGACGGGCAAGAAGTACGAGTTCCAGGGCATCCAGAGCTGCCAGGCCGTCAAGGGCCTCTACGGCGGCGACGGGCTGTGCAGGTTTGGCTGCCTGGGCTACGGCGACTGCACCAGGGCCTGCGCCTTTGACGCCATTCACATCGTGGACGGCATCGCCCATGTGGACCGGACCAAGTGCACCGGATGCGGCGCCTGCGCCGCCGTCTGTCCCAACGCTGTCATCTCCATCGTCCCCGAGCACAAGCGCAAGCCCGTGGTCCTGTGCCAGAACAAGGACAAGGGCGCCGACACCCGGAAGGCCTGTACCGCCGGCTGTATCGGCTGCATGAAGTGCGCCAAGGCCTGCCCCAAGGAGGCCATCACCGTGGAGAACTTCCTGGCCAAGATTGACCAGGACAAGTGCGTGGGCTGCCAGATCTGCGTGAAGGAGTGCCCCATGGGGGTTATCCACGTGCCCGGCGCCGAGTAAGTGGTTTTCTTCCTTTTTGAGAGACTGTAACGACACTTACTTTTGCGAAGCAAAAGTTTAGTGGAGTACGTCCCCGAAGGAGGAAAAGGAAGCAAAAAGAATTTGATTGTGAAAGCCCCGCCTGACGGCGGGGCTTTCGGCTTACTTGTTATTTTATTACGATAATGCGGACCCGGCCTCCGTCGGATTCTGCCTTGTCGTACCAGGCGGTGAGGGAACCCTGGCTCTCCTCCGCCCGGGCCAGGCTGGACAGGAAATACTGGCCGCTGCGGAACTCATAGACGGCCACGCTGTCGGACAGGGTGTACTTCTGGCTGCCCGACACAAACTGGCTGCCCACAATCTGTCCGGCCTGGGCCTGGATGAGGGGGTACAGCCGGTCCGGGTTGGACAGGTCGCCCAGGATGCGGACAGGCCCGCCAATGGCCTGGAAGCGGGTGGATCCGGAGAGGGTGTAGCTCACGCCGCCCACGTCGTACTGGTAGGAGCAGAATCGGTTCATGCCCTCGCCCGTCTCCTCAAAGTGGGTGATGATGCCGTACTGGTAGGCGTCGCCGGTGACATCGTTGAGGATCAGGGTTTCGATCTCCCCCTGAGGATTGAGGGAGTAATATTTAATCTCGCTGTGGTCCAGGCTCAGGCCGGCCAGACGGCTGGGGTAGAGGACCGCGCCCCGTCCCTCGCTGATGTCCAGAATTTCCGCTTCCTGAGCGAAGGCGTACTTGTCCAGCCTTGTGCCATCCTTGTTCACCTTGCCGGACAGTGAGGCGCTGTTCAGGCCCCGAAGCGTGACCTGTCCGCCCTGGGCGGCCACGGTGGCCCGGACCAGAGAGCCGGTTTTGTAGCTGCCCTGCGTCTGGTACTGGTAGGTCTGCCCATCGGTGGCCAGTAGGGTGACAGTCTGGGTGGAGTAGGTGCCGCCGGAGCCGTCGGGGTAGGAGGACCTTTCCGATGCCGTCACCACGCCCACACGCTCGCCGGCGCTGGCGGACACATCGGCCACGGCGGCCACGCCGCCGCTTCGGCCCAGCAGAAGGGTGACGGTGTCCCCCAGGTGGTACTGGCCCAGGTCGGACAGGGCGTAGGCGGCGGAGGAGGTCTCAATGCTGTATGTCCGGCCCGCCACCGTCACCGAGGAGGGCGCCGCGCCCGAGGGTCCAATGGCTTGAATAGGGCCGGTGGCCTTCTTGGCGTAGGCCCAGACGGCGCCCATGGCGGCGTTCCAGTAGACAATGTCGTAATTCTGGACGGCGGAGGCGGCTGCCACACTGCCGTTGCGGTAGACCTTGGCGGGGGAGAAGGGGAGGGAGGACTGCCAGCCGCTCTGGGCTATGACGGGCCCGTCCATCTGGCCGTTGATGAGGGAGACCAGGTCCGGCTTGCCCGAGGCGTCCAGGCTGTGGCCAAGCTCCTGAATGTAGGGCGACCCCTCACGGGTCTGTGCGGAGAGCAGATTATAGAACAGAAACACCGCGTCCTGACGGGTGAGAGGGGAGGCGGCCTGATTGGCGGTGACGCCCCGATTCAGCTTCAGGCTGTTATACATGGCCAGCTGGCCGGTGGGGTAGGAGCCGGAGAAGTCGCCGGGGCCGTAGCCCAGCAGAGAGAGGACCATAGAGGCCGCCTCAGCCAGACTGATCTCCCGGTCGGGGCGGAAGGTGCCGTCGCTGAACGCGGTGACCATGCCCCGGCTCACCGCCGCCTCCACATAGCCGGAGGCCCAGTGGCTTCGGGGTACGTCCGGGTAGGGGGAGGTCGCCGCCTGTCCCACTCCGTCTCCGTTGGGCGTGGCTTTGACGGCCATGGTGACAAACTCGGCCCGGGTCACCTTCCGGGACAGCTTCAGGTCGCCGCTGCCGTCCCCGTTTAGAATGCCCAGGGCGGTTACCGCCTGGACGGCCTCGTCCAGATCGGCGGTATTCCTCGCCGCCGAGGCGGGCAGAGCCAGCGCAAGGGTGAGGCAGACCGCCAGAGCGGCGGCAATGGTGCGTTTTATCTTCATATGGCATGTTCCTTTCTTTTAGTCGTGCCGCAGCGCGTCGATGGGGTTCAGTTTCGCGGCCTTGTTGGCGGGCAGGTAGCCAAACAGGACACCGATGCCCACCGATACGCTGAAGCTGAGGAGGATAGCCCCCATGGTGGGGGTGGCGTCGAAGACACCGCCGCCCATATTTTCAGAAAGCATTCCCCCCAGCACCGCGCCGATGCCCTTGGCCAGCAGCCAGCCGAAGCCGATGCCCAAAATGCCGCCGATGGCGGAGGTGGTGCCCGCCTCGATGACGAACTGGCTGCGGATGTCCCGGCGCTTGGCCCCCAGAGACTTGCGCACGCCGATCTCCCGGGTGCGCTCGGTGACGGACACCAGCATAATGTTCATGATTCCGATGCCGCCCACCAGGAGGCTGATGGCGGCGATGGCTACCAGCACGCCCATAGCTACCCCCATCATGGCATTGATCTGGTTGGCCTGCTCGGCCATGGTCATGATGTAGAAGTACTTATACATCCCGTCGTCGGTACGGAAAAAGTCGTTGAGATAGGCCTCGATGACCCTTTTGCCGGCGTCCGCGGTCTCGCCGGAGGTGCTGGTGAAGATGTACAAATTGACCCACCGGCTGCCCATGATCTCCAGGGCGGTGGTGTAGGGGATGTAGATCTGGTCGTCCTGGCTGCCGGGGAGCATCTCCAGCTCGGCGTTGCGCTTAAGCACCCCCACCACCGTGAGGAGCCGGCCGTCGATAGAAAGCTGTTTCCCCAGGGCGTCGCCGCCGAAGGCTTCTTCCTCCAGATAGGCCCCGATCACACAGATGTTTTCCCGCCGCTCCACGTCCATGTAGCTGATGAAGCGGCCCTTGGCCAGCTGCTCGCCGTCAATGGTGTAGCCGGTGGCGGCGTTGTACATGATCTCGCTGACGCCGTAGAGGCTGGTACGGTCGAATTTGTCGCTGCCGTGGCGGACCACGGCATTGACCCCCAGATAGGGGGATACGCCGGTGAGAATGTCCGCGTTTGCCTCCACCATGTCATACATATCCTCCGGGTCGGGCAGCATATCCGCTGTGCCGCCGAAGAACTGGGCCTGGATCATGTTGATGCCCAGCTTATCCACCTGCTGCTGGACCATGCCGGTCAGGCCGTTGCCCAGGGAGAGAATCACAATCACCGCCCCCACGCCGATGATGATGCCCAGCATGGTGAGAAGGGCCCGCATTTTGCTTGTGGTGAGGGATTTGATGGCCAGGCGGAAGGACTGTCCGAAGTTCATGCGCCCACCTCCTCGTCCTCGTCCTCCCCATGGGGCTGGACCACCGCCCGGGGGTCATGGGAGTCCCCGTCGTAGATGATCTTCCCGTCCTGGAGGCGGACGATGCGGTCGGCCTTCACGGCGATGGAGTTGTCGTGAGTGATGAGGACCACCGTATTCCCCTCCTGGTGCAGCTGCTTGAGAAATTTCAGCACCTCCCGGCCGGTGCGGGAGTCCAGGGCGCCGGTAGGCTCATCGGCCAGAATCAAGCTGGGGTCTCCCGCCAGCGCCCGGGCGATGGACACCCGCTGCTGCTGTCCGCCGGAGAGCTGGGAGGGCAGGTTCTTTCCCTTGTCAGCCAGCCCCACCCGCTCCAGGGAGCGCAGAGCACGTTCCCGCCGCTCGCCGCTGTCCACCCCGGCGTAGAGCAGGGGCAGCTCCACGTTCTCCAGTACGGTGAGCTTGGGAATCAGATTGTACTGCTGGAAGATGAAGCCCAGCATCTTGTTCCGAATTTCTGCCTGCTGGTCGTCGTCCATGGTGGATACGTCTACGCCCCCCAGGCGGTAGGTGCCCGAGGTGGGCACGTCCAGACAGCCGATGATGTTCATGGCGGTGGATTTGCCCGACCCGGAGGAGCCCACAATGGCCACAAACTCCCCTTGGTCGATGGTCAGGTCCACCCCGTCCAGAGCGTGGACGGTCTCCTCGCCCATCTGGTATATTTTATAGATGTTTTTCAATTCAATGAGGTGTTCCAAGGCTCATCGACCTCCCTAGTACACAACGACTCCGCCGCCGCCCGCAGCGCCCGCGTCCATCCCGCTCTGGGCGGGCACCAGGACGGTCTCCCCTTCGCTGAGGCCGGAGGTAATCTCCACATAGGTGCCGTCGCCCCCGCCCAGAGTGACGGTGCGCTCCTCCGTCTTTGTGGGGTCGAGTACGGAGGTTCCGTCAGGGGAGAGGCAGCCCTCCAGAGGGACCAGCACCGTGTCTCCCCGCTGTACCGCCGCTGCCGGGATGGACAGGGCGTTGTTCACCTGTTCCACAATGATGTCGGCGGATACGTTCATTCCCGGATTCAGCCCGCCGTAGTCCTCCAGGAGGATGGTGGCGGGGTAGGTGGTAAAGCCGTTGGTGGTGGTGCCGTTGATGCTCACCCGGTCCACCTTGCCCTGGAACACCTCGCCGGGGATGGCGTCGGCGGTGATGTCCACCGTCTGGCCCTCCCGAATCTTGCTCAGGTCCAGCTCGCTGATGTTCATTTCCAGCTTCAGGTAGCTCAGATCGTAGATGACGGCCAGCGCCCCCGACTCGATGTTGTTCACGTTGTCCCCGGCCTTGATGTTTTTCTCTATAACGGTGCCTGAGATGGGGGCGGTAATGGTGTAATTCTCCAGTGCGTCCTGAGCCCGCTGGAGGGAGAGTCTGGCGTTTTCCAGAGCGATGGACAGGTCCTCCAAAGAGCTCTGGGCGGCGGTCCCGCCCAGGGTGGCCAGGGCGGACCCGGCGGACACCTTGCTGCCGGCGGTAACGCTTACGCCGGTGACCTCGCCGCCGGCCTGGGCTGTCACGGTCTGGCGCAGAGCCTCCTCAAAGTTGGCGCTGCCGGCGCAGGCTACGTCTCCCACCGAGGCGGTGGCCGAGTTGGCGGCGGTGAGGGCTCCGGGGTTGTTCACCCGGATTTTTACATTCCGGACCAGGGCGCCGCCTGCGCCCACCAGCTCGGCGGAGGACACCGACTCCACCGTGCCGGAGAGGGTCTCCATGGTGCCGGCAACGGTCACCTGGGCGCTCTGGCCGGCCCGGATGTTCTGGGCGTCGGCGGAGTGGAAGGGGAGCACCGCCGTCAGGGTGGAGGTGTCGGAAATTTCGGCGATGGGAGTGCCGGGGGAGACCAGGTCCCCCTTCTGCACCAGCACCTTCTGCACCACCCCGGCTCCGCCCGCACGGACGGTGAGGTTGGCGGCCAGATCATCGTAGCTCTTCTGGGCCTGCCGCACCGACAGCTCGGCCTGCTGGATGCTCATTTCAGCGTCCTTGGCGTTTAGGCGGTAGAGGACATCCCCTTTTTCCACCCGGTCGCCTACCTCGAAGGGGGCCTCCAGCACCTCGCCGGTGACCAGAGGCTTGAGGTAGTAGGAATCAATGGGGGTGACGGTGCCCGTGCCCGACACTCCGACGGTCAGGTCACGGCGCTGTACGGCGTCCGGGGTGTACTGTCCCATGGCGGGGACGGCCGGTCCGGATGGCTTGAAGAAAAACCAGTACGCCGCCAGCAAGGCCGCGGCGGCGATCAGACCCCGGCGCAGCCACTTTTTTCCCTTTTTGCTCTTTGGAAGGTGAAGCTTGGGGAGCTTCCGCCCCTTTTTTCCTTCGGACGCCTGAGAGGTCTCGGGCGCCATGACAGTCGTTGTTTCCATAGTAAGTCTCCTTATTCCGGTGTTCCGTTGATTGATACCTGGGACATTGTACTGGATAAACCTTACATTTCTCCAAAGAAAAGATAAAAGTTTCATTAAATTTTTCCGTCCCCGGTTTGAACCAGCTTACACCTTCCCCTTGGTGGAAAGTCAATAGTATAATATAAGTATCATAATAAAAGAGAGAAAAAACCAAATAGAAAAAATTTTTGCCCAGGCGCAACGGCGGAGGCGGAAAATTTGTCTATTTATATTAGGGAGGTAGAGAAATGACGGACATACAGATCATTGAGCTGTTTTTCCGGCGGGCGGAGGAGGCTATCGTACACCTGGCGGAAAAGTACGGCGCAATGTGCCGGACAATTGCCCGGCGCATTTTATGGGACGAACAGGACAGCGAGGAGTGCGTCAATGACACCTGGATTCAGACCTGGAACGCGATCCCGCCCCAGCGGCCCGGCTACTTAGGCGGTTTTGTGGGCCGCATCACCCGAAACCTGGCCCTGAACCGGCTGGCCTATAGCCGCGCTCAAAAGCGGGACAGCACCCTGGTGGAAACCTTTGTGGAGTTGAACGACAGCCTGCCTGATCCCGTGGACAGTGTGACGGACGAGGTGATTTTCCGCGACTTTCTTGACCGCTTCCTGCGCCGGCAGAGCAAGGAACACCGCCGCTACTTCCTCCGGCGGTACTGGTACGGCATGAGCGTCCGGGAGATTGCCCAGGAGTGCGGCGTGGGAGAGGAAAAGGTCAAGTCCGCCCTGTTTCGCACCCGCGGCAAGCTCCGCCGGGCTATGGAGGAGGAGGGAATCTGCGTATGAGCGAATGCGTATACGAACGATTTCTGCTGTTTATGAACGCTGTGGCCGACGACCTGCTGGAAGAGGCCCTGTCCGTTCCAAAGCGCAAGCACGCGGTTCTTTGGGGGGGCTTGGCCGCCGCCTGCCTGTGCATCGTCCTCGGCGTGCTGTTCCGGCAGTCGCCCGCCGCGCCGGGGAGCGGCGTCACCGCCGCCGATCTGGCCGGGTACGGCTATGAACTGCCCCTGCCGGCGGACGCCCGAGACGTAAGCTACGACCTGCTGCCCAGCTCCAGCGAAACCCCCATCGCCCAGGCGGAATTCGACCGGAACGGCCACGCCGTTACCCTCCGGGCGTGGAGGACTCAGGAGCCCAGTGATATCTTCGACGGCGAGACCTGGACCGATCAAATGGACTGGAGCGCCGGCGGCGCAGCCCTGAGCCTCCGCTCCAACGACAAGACCGCTCAGGTCAGCTGGTACTCCGATGAAATCCAGTGGTCCGTCCGGTCCGACATGACCCCCGCCGATCTGCTGGACACGGTGGACAGCATCTTCTCCACTCTGGGCGGACAGCTGAACAATGCCCCGGAGGGCGCGGGGGACATACACTACAACGCCTTCCATCTGGACGGCCTGGCGGTGGGGGAGACCACCTTCACCCTGGACGGCGTGGGCTGTGTCTACCGCATCGCCGTCACCTACGACACAAGCTCCGACTTCGCCGACATTTCCGGCGTGGAGGAGGAGTTCGGCCATCGCGCCGAGGCCGAGGTGGGCTGGTGTCCCGCCCGGCTGGCCTGGAACGACGGCGGCGCGGGCAAGGTGGTCTGGTTTGACGTGGTTCCCGGCCAGCTGTACAGCCTCAGCGTGGACACGGGAGCCAGCCGGGAGAGCCTGCTGGACCTGGCCGGCCGGCTGTTCCTTCCCGCCCAAGACGAGCTTTGATAGGAGGTTAACACCATGAAACATACAAAACGCCTGTTTTCCGTTTTGCTCACCCTCTGTTTGCTGCTGGGCATTCTGCCCACCACAGTGTGGGCTTCTCACCCTGCTAAGATCACCCAACAACCCACGGCGGAAAACAATTACACCGTGAAAGCGGAAGCCGGCCCGGATGAACTGACCGAGGGCTTCCAATGGTGGAAAAAGATTTCCGTCCCCGAGACCTACAACTTAGTAGAATCAAACCCAGCAGAGAATGAACTGGGTGTGGATTTTGTTTATACCGATGGAGGCTCTTACGCCGATGGGCACTGGGTCGCGGATAGGGATGTATTGAGCCCAGCCCCTATATATAGAGTCTCAATTGATTATATCACTTCGCCCGGCGATCAGGTCACCGTGCGAATCCCCTCTGAGATGGTCAACGATACTCTGACTGTCAAAAATGGTTCCGGCGACAGTTTCCAGAAAATGAGCGATGGCGTCTACACCGCCACATTTGATGATGACGGAGGTATCCGGATAAAGAGCGACAGCGAATTTACTGCTGTTATTACTGTGGACCGCTACTGGACGGCGATGGAGGGAGAGACCAACCCCTCCCTGAGCACCCGTGAGCCGGGAAGCTACTACTGTGTTGTCAGCCATGAGAGCGGCGATTTGATGTCTAACATTGTCACCTTAGTGTCGCCGGAAGATCAGCCCACCGTTGACTGGCTGGCAGACCCGAATGTTCATATGCTGGCGTTGGGGCCCGTCCAGGTGACCGCGGACAATTACGATGATATCTTTCGCGGCGTCCCCGAGAACGTCGCCTCCGGCAAGGCCTCCTTCGCGGTGGTGAACGGTACTCCCACCCTGACCCTGGACGGCGTGAACGTTAACGAAGGGTATCCGCTAGATGTAATAGCGGTTGGGCTTCTTTGCAGCGACGAGCTGACCATCGTGCTTGCCGATGGAAGCGACAACAATATCACCATTAGTGGTAAATATGCCATGGGCATCATGACCGGAGATATGAGCAATTTTTCTCCTCTGACCGTTACGGGCACGGGAACGCTGACGGTCTCCGCCTCCGCCTCGGATATACTGTGTTTCGGCGGTTACGTCGGCGGCATTCAGGTGACCGGCGGAGCGGAGTTCACGACGACGGCGTCCACCCCCTCCGACCAGGCGGAATGTATTGGCCTTAATATAGATGTGGGGGGAAACCTTCAGGTCAGTGACGGCGGCGTTGTGAGGATCAGCGGCACAACCGCAGCGGCAGCTTTCGGGGACGATACCGTCCAGATTCTGGCGGATGGGTACTCCATCCAGGGCAGCACTACGGCAAACGACTTTGCCAACCTGGCTGACGCCGAGCTTAAGAAGCTCAAGGAGGACGGGGACGTCTTCACCCTCAAGGTCAACGATGAATTAGCCAAGTCGGTGGTCATCGCCCCTGCCCACAGCCATACCTGGGCCGGGGCTTGGACCACCAACGATACCCACCACTGGCATGAGTGTACCGCCGCCGGCTGTCCCATCACCGACGACGCCGGCAAGGACAGCTACGCCGCCCACGCCGGCGGCACAGCCACCTGCACGGACAAGGCTGTCTGTGACGCCTGCGGCAGTCCCTACGGCGAGCTGGCCGGCCACGACTTCACCGGGGACTATCTCTCCGACGCTGACGGCCACTGGCACCAGTGCAAAAACTGTACCGCCACCGACTCCAAGGCCGCCCACGCCTATGACGATGACCAGGACACCACCTGCGGCGACTGCGGCTACGTCCGGACCCTCGACCCCTCCCACACCCACGCCTGGTCCGGGGATTGGACCACCAACGACACCCACCACTGGCACGCGTGTACCGCAGCCGGCTGTCCCGTCACCGACGACGCCCAGAAGGACGGCTATGCCGCCCACACCTATGACGATGACCAGGACGACACCTGCGGCGACTGCGGCTACGTCCGGACCATCGACCCCTCCCACACCCACGTCTGGTCCGGGGATTGGACCACCAACGGCACCCACCACTGGCATGCGTGTACCGCCGCCGGCTGTCCCGTCACCGACGACGCCCAGAAGGACGGCTACGCCGCCCACACGGGCGGCACAGCCACCTGCGCGGCCAAGGCTGTCTGTGACACCTGCGGCAGTGCCTACGGCGAGCTGGCCGGCCACGATTTCACCGGGGACTATCTCTCCGACGCCGACGGCCACTGGCACCAGTGCAAAAACTGTACCGCCACCGACTCCAAGGCCGCCCACACCTATGACGATGACCAGGACGACACCTGCAACGACTGCGGCTACACCCGGACCAGCACTCAGCCGACCTTTGCCATCTCCGGCACGGTGACGGACAACAGTGACGCCGCCGTCAGCGGCGCGGTGGTTAAGCTGATGCAAGGCAGCAGGCAGATCAGTCAGGCTGCTACGGATTCTAACGGCCAATACAGCTTCGCCAACGTCCCGGCGGGCACCTACAACGTGGTAGCGGAGCAGGGAGGCGGAACCGACAAGATTACCAAGACCATTCTGGTGGTGCTGACTGACAGCAACGCCACCGAGAAGAACATCAAAATGCCCGACGGCCAGAAAAACAGCGTGGTGGAGGTCAAGGGCACTGATACTCCCGCCGTGGTGGCGGGCGGCGTGGATCAGGTCGCTGAGGCCCAGAGTGTAAGCCCCGGTGAAACCGTCACCGTCAAGCTCACCGTAGAGAAGAAGACGGAGAGCGCCGCCGCCGGCGCAGCTGATATCAAGCAGGTGGCCAGCGGAAAAACGCTGGAATTCCTGGACCTGTCTCTGGTGAAGGAAGTAACGGGCGGGTTCGGCACCAATGTCACGAACATCACCAACACCGGGGGCAGCGTGCTGGAGATCGTGGTGCCCTACGACTTTACCGACAAGAACAACGTAACGGTCTACCGTCACCACAATGGCGCCGCCGAGGCCCTCACCCCGGCCGAGACCGGAGCCGGCGGCACGTTTAAGCTGTCCGCAGATTCCGTTATTATCTACGCCACGAAATTCTCCACCTACGCCATCGGCTACACCGCCTCCGGCGGCGGAACCCCCGACCCCACTCCCCCCACACCGCCTTCCGGCGGCGGGTCAAGCGGCGGGTCCAGCAGCCCGGCCACCTACACGCCTGTCATAGAAAAGAGCGACCACGGCAAGGTGAAGTGCACGCCTCAAAGCCCTGAGCGGGGCGACAAGGTGACCGTCACCCTCACCCCCGACAAGGGCTGGCAGATCGACGGCCTCACAGTTACCGACCGGAACGGCAAGCCGGTGGCCGTCACCAACAGGGGCGGCGGGATATACACCTTCACCCAGCCCACCGGAAGGGTGACCATCAAAGCCAGCTTCAAGCCAATCTCCAACGCCGTGTCCGGCTGCTCCAAAGACGAGACCTGTCCCATCTGGTCCTACGAGGATGCCAGCCTGAGCGCGTGGTATCACGACGGCGTCCACTACTGCCTTGAGCGCGGCCTGATGGTGGGCACTGACAGCACCCATTTCTCCCCTGGCATGACCGCCAGCCGGGCCATGATCGCCTCCATCCTCTGGCGGATGGAGGGCGAGCCGGAGGCGAAAACCACCCAGCCCTTCTCTGATGTGGCGGACGGCCGGTGGTACACCCGGGCCGTCGCCTGGGCGGCGGAAGCGGGTGTAATCAAGGGCTATGGGGAGGGCCGGTTCGGGCCCAACGATCCCATTACCAGAGAGCAGCTTGCCTCCATACTCTGGCGGTACGCCGGAAGCCCCCCGGCGTCTGACCTGCCGCTGAATTTCACCGACGCCGGCGAGGCCAGCGGTTACGCCCGGGACGCCTTGCGCTGGGCGGTGGAGCAGGGTATCCTTACCGGCAAGGGCGGCGGCGTCCTTGATCCCAGGGGCAAGGCCTCCCGAGCCGAGGTCGCGCAAATGCTGACGCGGTTTTGTCTGAATGGAAAATAAACTGGAAAAAAAAGGGCGCATTGCGCCCTTTTTTTCAATAGATGGAGCTGGCGGATACGATTGCCCGGTTTAAGGGGCAAAAGGGGAGGGTATTTCTTTCTGGGCGGACCGGGGCTTCTTTCTGCGATTAACCTAAAATGGCCGGCTCTTTTGAGCCGGCCATTAAAATAAATTTAGATTTCATCAACAGAACTATATTTTCCCGTAACCAAAGCTCCAGGTTTTTCCGCCGGCCAGATAAAAGAATTTGTATGTCCGGTATTATTTAAATCAGCAACGGCGGTCTTTACGGAGCGCTCAAGTTCAGCCCGATCAGGCATGCGAGTCGGAGCTGCGTTATCTGGCGCTGCAACGTCAAAGGGGAATCCCCGATTTGCTGAAAAGCGTTTCAGATATAAACAGCGGTTTTGGGTCACTGGGCCCCAAAAGACGGTGGCGGGCTATCGCACCATCCCGCTGACGAGCCGGGCAGAGGACGCTTCTTCCGCCGCTTGGGCACAACACTGTCATAGCTCAGTTCCAGCAGTGGGATGATCTGATCGTCGGGAACAGAGTCGTCCAAGACAATGGATATCCAGTGGTTTTTGTTCATGTGGTACGCTGGGAGAAACCCTTTTGCGGAGAGCAGGGAACCTATCATAATGGTGCTGCACTTCACATTCATCACATCAAGGGCCTGTCCAGCCGGGAGGCCCAGCCGCTCCGGGAGGACGCCCATCATGATGGCATACCACTTTCTGCTGGCGGGATGCCGGAATACGGCGCTGTCCGGGCTGTCGGCCCAGAGGTATTCCGCATCAGCCCCGTGGGTGTCCTTTATGTACTGCGTGATGCGCTCACGCTGCGAAGAATCGGGCATTTTATATCTCCCTCGGCTCTTTCAGCCGTTCCTCATATTCTTGCCGCTCCGCCTCAGTCGCCTCACGGACGGCGTATTTGCCGCAGTCGGGACATTGCTCCGGCTCTGCGGTACGGCTGAAGAGGAAGTGGCAGTTGTCACAGGCATAAATCAATTTTATCACCCGCGATATTATAGCAGAAACACGACTGATACACAAGATGGAGGTATCCAAAACTGAACATGTTTTTTCTGGAAAAAAGAAAATCAAAATATACGGGATTGTGATAAAAGAATTTAACATAGGAGGTTCCGAGCATAGGCAGAAAATCAGGGGCATTTTCATACATCTCTGCTGCTTGCTCCAACGTTGACACAAACAAATCCATAATATGTTGTTGAATTGCGGCAATAAACTCATCCTTGTTGCTAAAATGAGCATAAGGAGCAGCATTACTGACACCACATTTTAGAGCAGCTTTGCGTAGAGATAAAGTCTCCTCACCCTCCATGCTAATTAATTCTAGGGCTTGCTTGAAAAAAGCCAACATTTTCTGCGATGACCGCCGCACCTGGATTACCCGCCGGGGCTTCCTGGAGGAGAAAAGGGTGGAGGTCACCAAGGGATTAAAGCTCTTTGACCGCGCCGTGGCCCGCCTCCCCGTCTGAATTTCCCAAAATTCAGACGAAACGGAGGTACCGCTATGCGGTATAGGAACAATGGGCAAGGGGAGGACAATACCCTGCAAAATCAGTTTGGGCTATCAGACAGCTGCACCGAAATCATGGATGCCGCGTTTTTCTCCACCGAGTTAAGGATAAAACCGGCCAAATCGCGGGCGTAGAAATCTCCTGTCGTTTCCAGCCCCCGTTCAAGGATACAGCGATTGAGGGCGGCATGACCTGCGGAGATGTCCCATCGGCCCCGGCAGCAGAGGTACAGATAATTCCCGGCGGGCTTCTCCTTCGTTGTGCCGCACAGGGCGGCGAAGGCCCCGGAGGTCAGCCATTCTTTTTTTCGCTCCATAAAAATTTCCTCCAAGAATTAAAAATACCCCTTGACTGCGTGGCGGCCACACGGTTTATGATACCCACTGTCAGAAATAATTGCAAGTCCGCTGGACAACAATATGAGAAAACAGGAGGTTTTTGATATGGATTTTGGATGCAGCAGCTTTACCTGGAAGACAAAGGATGGCCGGCACTTTTTGGGGCGGACCTACGACCAGTTCGGAGACCTGACGGCCAACCGGGTAATCAGCGTGTCCCGGAAAATGCTTTGCGCGCCGGGACTTCACGGGGAGGAGGCCGTCCCCGGCGAATATGGCTACACCGGCATGGCGGTGCTGGGCTTCGGAGAGCCCATTCTGGTGGATGGGGTCAACGCCGCCGGCTTGATGGGGGCCCTGCTCCACTTCCCGGAGTACGCTGTCTATAAGAAGGCTGCCGAACCGGGGAACACCGCTGTCCACCCGGGCCGTCTGCTGGCTTGGCTACTCAGCCGGTGCGCCAATGTGGAAGAGGCAGTGGAAGAAATGTCTCATATTACCTTGGTAGACGAGCTGATTGCGGACAAGCCCCTGCCCGCCCACTATATCCTCAGCGATAAAGCCGGCGAAGCTGCTATCATCGAGCCAGAGGAGGGCGGTCTGTCCATCCACCGGGAGACCATCGGCGTGCTGACCAACAGCCCGGACTACCGCT
>OFFY01000683.1_pt1 | contig 33166 bp, 32 predicted proteins | sample 1521481 | NCBI WGS metagenome assembly OFFY01 (sample SAMEA3504117, study PRJEB24116) | mouse gut metagenome | biome: mouse gut; feature: mouse-associated habitat; material: faeces | place: Denmark | collected 2011
GGTGACGGAGAAGCTTTCCAACCGCCTCACCCTGGACTGCGAAATGAAGAGCCTGTCCGCCGGGGAGGCCCTTCCCTACACCTATGAAGGGGAACAGGCACAGAAGGAAAGCGCTCCCCGGATTTCCATCGATGCCGGGACGGTTCCCTGCATTGAGGCTGTGTACCAAAAGGAAAATCCCCGCCTGGCTTCGTCCCGGGAGGAGAAGCTGACCATGGACGACGTGCGGTCCGGCAGGGCATCCCTGGACGAACTGACGGCACAGCTGACCGTGGAGGAGATGGCCGAGCTTTGCGTGGGAACGGCCAGAGGCGGCATGGGCGGCAATTCCGTCATCGGAGCGGCTTCGGCGGCCTGCCCCGGCGCGGCGGGAGACACCACATCCAGGATGATCGAAGACCGCAACGTCCGGAACATGATTCTGGCGGACGGCCCTGCGGGACTGCGCCTGTCCAGATATTTCTCCGCGGACAGGGACGGCAACCTGATTCCCGGCAGTGAGGACTCCTCCCTGGCAGAGCTTGGCATGCTTCTGGGACAGAATAGGAAAACTGAGATCCCCCAGGACGCGGTGACCTATTATCAGTACTGCACCGCCATTCCCATCGCTACCCTGCTGGCCCAGACCTGGGACAGGGAGGCAGTCGAGGAAGCGGGGGACATTGTAGGCGGCGAGATGGAGGAACTGGGCGTCACCCTTTGGCTTGCCCCGGGCATGAACATTCACAGGAACCCCCTGTGTGGACGGAATTTCGAATATTATTCCGAAGATCCGCTCGTTGCGGGCTGTTGCGCGGCCGCGGACACCCTGGGCGTGCAGAAACACAGGGGCGTGGGTACCACCATCAAACATTTTGCCTTCAATAACCAGGAGGACAACCGGATGCATGTGAACGCCCACATCGGCGAGCGGGCCATCCGTGAGATTTACCTGAAATGCTTTGAGATCGCGGTGAAGACATCCCAGCCCATGTCCATCATGACCTCCTACAACCTCATCAACGGCACCCACACTGCCAACAGCTATGACCTGCTGACCGCCATCGCCAGGGACGAATGGGGCTTTGGGGGAATCATTATGACTGACTGGGGCACCACCGGAAGCATCGAGATGAATCCGGGCCGGAAATTCAAGTACGGCTGTTCCAACGCGGCGGGCTGTGTCCGGGCGGGCAATGACCTGACTATGCCCGGCAGTCAGGCGGATGTGGACGAGATTGTACGTTCCGTGGACGCGAAGGAAGGGGAAGTGAGCTGTCCCATTACCCTGGGCGATCTCCAGGCCTGCGCCGGGAGGATGCTGAACGTGATCGCAAAGAGCTCCGTCTATGAGAATGCGGCGGCGTACAGGGTGGATTGATGGGGCTGAGATTGGTTCCAGTATGACATACACCAATTACCACTATGTTTCACGAAGGATAAGTTTTCGGGCTGTAAGGAGGAGGGCATGCCTCCCTCCTCCGCCTTGTCCTGGCGCTTTCTATGCATAATACTGCGCCTGCGCATGCCACATCTCATAATACTTCCCGGTATCGTCCGCCAGAAGCTCCCGATGGGTGCCGGACTGGACGATCCTGCCCTCGTGGAACACCAGGATTCTGTCGCAGAGTCTGCAGGAGGAAAGCCGGTGGCTGATATAGATGGTAGTTTTATCTCCTGCAATTTCATCAAATTTCGCGTAGATTTCTGCCTCCGCAATGGGGTCCAGGGCTGCGGTGGGCTCGTCCAGGATGATGAAGGGTGTATCCCGGTACAGCGCCCTGGCAAGGGCAATTTTCTGGGCTTCTCCGCCTGAGATCTCCACCCCGTCGGTATCAAAATTCCGGTATATTGGGGTTTCCAGGCCCTTGGGCATCTCCCGGTACCGCTTCCCAAATCCCACCTCTTCAAGCAGTCCCTCCGCCTTTTCCTTATCCCAGGAGGCATCGCAGGATATATTGTTGCCAAGAGGAACCGCCAGCAGGTTATAATCCTGGAAAACCACGGAAAAAAGATTCAGATACTGCCTGTAATCATACTTTCGAATATTGAAATCATTCATGATGATCTCCCCTTCCGTTGGGTCATAGAGGCGGCACAGGAGCTTTACAAAGGTGGTTTTGCCGCTTCCGTTCATACCCACTACGGCCACACGCTCCCCGGAGCGCAAGTTCAGGCTGATATTTTTCAAGGCAAAATCACTGCTTCCCTGGTACCGGAGACTGACATTCCGAAAGGAAATTTCGAACTGCTTATCACTGCGCTTTTCCACGGCCAGGCTGCCCTGGTACATGTCGTTTTCTATATCAAAAAAGTTCAGATAGTCTGCCAGAAACTTCTCGTTTTCCTGAAAGCTTCCGAAGATGCCAAGGAGTGTCTGGATGCTTTCCGTCATTCTTTCCATGTAGCCTACATACTTGATGACGCTTCCCACGGGGAAGGCTCCCAGTGTACAGTAACAGCACACGATCAGGTAGGAAAAACCTTTTGTCAGCCAGGAAAAAACTGAACCGGGAACTACGATGAAGCAGAATATTTTGTGGGCCGTATCCATAAAAGCCTTTTTATGTTCCCGATTGCACTTTTCATAAAGACAGTCGATGAGGGGTTGCTGCCGGTATATCCGGTTGTCGGTTCCGGACGGGTGAAAACCCTGGAGTATTCTGTTTTCATCCATCATTTTTCTGCCCATGCTGTTATCTTCTTCCATTGCCATGTGCGGGCTTTTTCGCGTGAATTCCGCACGGGAATCCTGATAAATTACATCTAAAAATGCTCAGAGAGCTGATTCCATGTTATCAGCATAGCACAAGGGCATAAAAAAAGTGCAGTTTGTTGCCAAATAGCGAAAATTTGATGTCAACTGCACTTGGGGTGAAGGGGGTGCATTGCGCTTTTTATGCGAAGCGGGGCGCCGGATGCAATGTGTGATATGTAATGCGTTGGCGTGCGGCGTACTGATATGTAATGTGTCGGTGTGCGGCATACTGACATACAATGTGTCGGCGTGCGTCGTACTGACATGTAATGCGCAGACATGCATGGAGTTACTGGGGCAGCATCACCTCTGTGGAAAATGCCTCATCCTCTGATGCCCTGGTGATATGCCCGCCCAGTTTCTTTACGATGGCATCCACCCGGTTCAGGCCCAGGCCCCGGCCCTGCCCCCTGGTGGTGCCGAAATGAGTCTTTTTCCTCCCGCCGGCGGTATTTGTCAGGGCGAAATACAGGAAATTACCCTTCATTTCCATATAAATGCGGATCAGCCGCTTCTCCGGAGGCAGCTCCATGCAGGCCTCCATGGCGTTGTCCAGGAGATTGCCGATGATGGTGCATAAATCCAGTTCCGGCGTGGTCAGCAGCACCGGAATCCGCACTTCTGCCTTGATCCGGATCTGCCGCTCCCCCGCCAGGGAAAGCTTGCTGTTCAAAACGGCATCCGCCGCCCGGTTGCCGGTTCTGATCACCGTCTCCACGTTGGTCAGGTCATCGTCCAGCATGTCCAGGTAGCACTGAATTTCGGCCAGTTCCCCTTTAGCTGCATGAACCTTCATGGCCTGGATGTGGTGCCTGTAATCATGCCGCCATCCCCGCATTTTTCCGTACATACTTTCCACTTCGGCGTAGTATTTCTGTAAGAGCTCCTGTTCAAAGAGCGTGACTTTTCTTTCAATCAGCTTGTCAAAAAACATGACATTCTCCTTGTGTAAATTGCTTTTCCAAAAACCAGTGATTTCTGCAGTCTCCGGTCATTACAGGTATTTTGCCAGGGCCGCATAAACCTCTGCGTACATCCCCCTGCTCATGGGGACGGTGTCTCCGTCTGCCATGGTGATGCCGGAGCGGGTGATTTTCTTAATCTGGCTTAAATTCACCACAAAGGAACGGTGCACCTTTAAAAAGGTCTCGTCCAACTGCTCCGAAAACCTGCTCAAAGCCATGCGCATCCGGCAGACGCCCTGAACCGTGTGTACGGCGATATGCACATTTTCAGCCTCAATATAGATAATATCGGACAAGGGAACCTTCTTGCTGCCGTCCCCGTCCGCCAACAGGACACAGCGCTGCCGGAAGGCAAGGTTGTTCGCCGCCCTGTCCAGTACCGGATTAAGCTTTGCCCCGTCCACAGGCTTCAGCAGATAGTGGAGAGCGGACACGTCGAAGCCGTCGCTGAAATATTCATAATATCCAGTCACAAAGACTATCTGCAGCGTCCTGTTTTCCTGCCGTATCTTTTTCGCCAGTGCCACGCCGTTCATGCCCGGCATTTCCACGTCCAGGAGCAGAATGTCGAAATCTTTTTCCCCGTCATAATCGAACAGAAATGACTTTGCGTCCGCATATTTCCTGATTTCCGCAAGATGCCGCGTCCTTTCAGCCCAGGAGGCGGCTATTACGGCCAGAAATTCCCTCTGATTGTCATCGTCGTCACAGACGGCTATTTTCAGTTTCATGAATCATCCTTCCCTTTTTGCGGTGGTTTTATTGTCTGCAGTTCTATAGTAGCACAGTCGTTTTGAATTGGCAATGTGCCGGATGACAGGAGAATTGAGACGAAAGTTCCTGGATGCTCCTGAATTGCTTTGAGGTCATGCCTGAAAATATCCTGTGGGAAATGTCGGGTTGCGGATTTGTCCTGCTGTATGCTATACTGATTCTGGAATTGTAGATAAGGGCAATTTCAAGTTTGGTAATTATCGGAAAAAGCTGATACTTTTTATTTGGGCGCCAGACAACGAAAGCCTGTGCATTTTGATGAGATCTTGATTCCGCTTTAAAAAGAGGTGCCGCAGGGAGGGCAGGGGATGCTGAAGATTATATTTGGAGAGGTGGAGAATGCCGTTTACCATCCTCCCACATATTTTGACAATCAATACGAAGACGAGTGGATTACCGATCCTTTAACTGTTGCCATGATCAAGGATATTGACAAATCGGATGTAGTGGGCGTGCACCTGATCCAGAGCCCGGTGCTTGGCCCCATCTCTGTAAAGGAGATTTCCGGCGGCGTGAAGACGCTGATCCTGATGGCTTTTGACAGGAGCGGCAGGATTTTCAATGCCTCCTCCTGCGGGGATAACTGTGCGAAGTGGATTGTGGAGTTGGGGAAAATGGCGGACCTGACCATTAACCTGCATCATGTGATGGATTTCAGCTCCGTCCCGACGTTTGAGGCGGTTATGCTCAATACGGGAGTGACTGTCCACAGCTACGGGGAATACCTGGAAGAAGCCATTCAGATAAAGGAGCGCTGACGGATGAAGGGAAAATATCATATTGTTGTACAGAATAACAAGCTCCGGTATGACCTTGATGTAAGAAGGAACATTACGGTTATCCGCGGCGACAGCGCTACAGGGAAGACAAGGCTGATCGCCCTTGTGGAGCAGGCGGCAGCCCTGGGGGAGGGATCCGGCGTGGAAGTCCGCTGTGAGCGTCCCTGCAGGACGTTGGGCGGAAATGACTGGAATCTGGTGCTGCCCAATCTTCACGGGCAGATTATTTTTCTGGATGAGGAAAGCAGATTTGTGAAATCACAGGAGTTCGCGGAGGCGGTGAGGGCTTCGGACAATTATTTTGTGATTATCACCAGGGAGGATTTGCCCAATCTGCCGTATTCGGTGGATGAGATTTATGGTATTCATGTTTCCGGGAAATACCATGACCTGAAACGGACTTATAACGAGCTGTACCATATTTACAGCACAGAGACTTTTTCGGGGAAAGAAAGACCGGAGACTGTTGTGGTGGAGGATACAAACGCGGGTTATGATTTTTTTCAGACAGTATGCGGTGAGAATGGGATTGCCTGTGTAAGCGCGGGAGGCAAGTCTAATGTGAAAACGGCGGCAGGATGCCTAAGACAGGGAAGATGAAGCGGCTTTTAAGAAAATGATACAGAGCGCTCACAGGCGAAAGACGGAAAATTCAGCGGAGATGGATGCAAAATATGGCAGGCAGGTTTTTCTGGATTCAAGAACCAAAACGAGGTGATGTTAAATGAACAAAGATCCTTTTAAAGAATACATCAAAGAGTCCGAGCCGGGGAAACGGGACAAAGGGTATGCGTGGCATACGGCCATTGGCCTGCAGGCTGTTGACGGGCTGAAAACATCCGAATATCTGATGCATACTGCTGTCCGTAATATAGAGGGCGAGATATCTTTCGAAGAGGCAAATGCCCTTCTGCAGGCCTATTATGCGGAGCATCCTGCCCGTGATGCGGAAGACCGCACCGAGGAAGCCGATAAGGTTTCCGCCAGGATCGCGGCGCTTCTTTCCGAGAGAGCATTTAGCTTTACGCCCAATGAATATCTGTCCATTCACAGAAAGCTGTTCACCGGTATCTATTCCCATGCAGGGCGCATTCGGGATTACAATATCACGAAAAAGGAATGGGTGCTTGACGGGGCCACCGTCCTTTATGGCAGTGCTACGGAACTGCGTGCGACACTGGACTATGACTTTTCGGAAGAGAAAAAGTTCTCCTACCGAAATCTCTCAATGGACGAGATTATCCATCACCTTGCCATATTTGTTTCGAGGCTGTGGCAGATTCATGTATTCAGAGAAGGCAACACCAGAACGACAGCGGTGTTTTTTATCAAATATCTGCGTGTTCTTGGCTTTGACGTGACGAATGATATTTTTGCCGAGAATGCATGGTATTTCCGAAATTCACTTGTCCGGGCAAACTATAACGATTTGAAAAATGGTATCCATGAAACGACGGAGTTTCTGGAGGTGTTTTTAAGAAATCTTATGCTGAATGAGCGTCATCCGCTTCATAACCGGACATTGCACATCAGCGGCGCTTTCAAAAGAGAAAACCCGGACATTGGAGCGTTAAAACCGGACATTGGAGATTTAAAACCGGACATTGAAAAAATATTTCATCCGAAAACAGCGAACCAGATTCTGGTACTACGTGAGGCATTTCCGGGGCAGATGATTTTTGGACGTTCAGATGTGATGGAAGTGATTGATATCAGGCCGTCCAGAGCATCAGAGCTTCTGAAGGAGATGGCAGCGCATGGAGTCATTGAACCGGTTGCCGGACGTGGGAAAGGAAAATACAGATTTGGAAAATAGGAGATGCAGGAAATATTAGGTTTGCTTTCCCGTGTATTGGCGGAATTCCGGTATCCTACACATCAGATTCGTTTTCATACATTATCGGCACTTAATTGTCTAACTTTTAACAGGAGTGAAATGTATGATGATTGAAGACTGTGCGGAAGAAGGAAAAGAAGTTGACGAATTATTGAAAATCTTTTCCTCCTTCATCAGCGATAAAATATCTGATTTTCAGACGGATATCTACTATCAGAATCCCGGTTACCTGGAATGTTCTTATGAGGCGGGGTACTTATTGGACTGAAAGAAAGAGCGGTCAGGAGGAGATCCGCTCAACAATTCTGCCCTCATCCATGTATAAAACCCTGTCATAGCGTTCAAGCAGCCCGTCCCTGATTCGGTGGGTTATGGTCAGGAGCGTCAGGTTTTCCATATCCAGCAATTCCTGTTCGATTTCATTGGCCGTCCTGGCATCGATTGCGGAGACGCCTTCGTCCAGAATCAGAAAATCGATTCCCCTGATCAGGGCTCTGGCCAGCGCGATTCTCTGCTTTTGCCCTCCGGACAGGTTGGCGCCGTCTTCACCGCATTGTCCGTCCACTCCGTCTGTAATGTGGGGGAGAAATTTGTCAACACCGCTCAGCTTCATGGCGTTGTCAAGCGCATCTTCCGAAAAGACTTCACCCAGGCATATGTTATAGCGTATTGTGTCATTGAAAAGAAATGTTTTCTGGTGTATAACTGCAATCATTTTACGTAATTTATTCATGTCCAGATATCTTAATTCCACGCCGTCATAGCAGATTTCTCCCTGGTAACCACTGTAGTTTCCGCTTAACAGTTTCACAAGGGTTGATTTGCCGCAGCCGCTGGCTCCTGTCAGTGCAAGCTTTTCCCCCTTATGTATTGTAAGCTGAAGGCCTGTCAAAACCGGGAACGCTTCCACATACCGGAAATATAAGTCCTTTATCCGAATTTCTGTGGAAAATGTAGGAGCAGTACTCCCCTGCAGGGTGTCATCCCTGCAGTCTATCACATTCATCAGCCTGTCAATGACCGGCCCACACCCCGCAAGCAATGGGACACACTGAGAAAACGTCATGATTCCGCCGCTGAAAAATCCGTAAAGCGACTCAAACAAAAGGACAGTGCCGACGCTGATCTGTCCCCTGACCGCCATCCCGCCTGCGACCAGGAAGGTAACCACCTTGACTGCCTTGCCTATAATAGAGGAAGAATTCTGCAGCAGTGATAAGAATAAGGAAAATCTGTAAAGCGTGTCGGCCAGCTTTTTATTTGCTTCCAGGAACCGGACACGTATCCTGGGCAGAATGCCATAGGCAGATACCACATCATGTCCGTTCAGGGATTCTTTCAGCTGAACAGCCAGGGCGGACTCACATATGGCCTTTTCTGTCAGACTTTTTCTGATATATTTTGTAATGATCTTCGGAACCAAAAAGGAAAAAAGGGAGCACAGGACTGCGGTACCGGTCAGAAAAGGGCTGTACATCAGCATAACAGCCAGGGACAGGACAGCGGTGATCCCTATAGAAATCAGTCTCCAGACAGGGTTCGAAAAATTAGTGCTTACGGTATCTGCGTCATTGTTTATCATGGAAATGTAGTCCGCCGTATCCTGTTCCTGAAAAGCTGCAATTCCCTTCCGCATGATTCCGTCATAAAGATCATTGCGCATGTCCATCATAAATCTGTTTTTGAACCTGCTTTCCGTTAAGGCATTGGCATAATAGATGCCCCCTGCAGCCAGAACCACCAGGGCCGTATACCATAGTGCCGCCTGAAAGTCTTTCATGTTCCCCTGTACGATGGCGTCGATTATGTTTTTCTCCAAAAGGGCCGAAACCGGTCCGATAATGCTGCTTACTATACTGATGCCCAATGCCGTCAGCACCAACAAATATTGTCTTTTTATATACCTGAGCATATCCTTCTCCTTTTTTATAGTAAATGTCATTACTATTCTTACTTTGCCCGAAAACCATCACAGCAACGACAATAGGCATAATATGTCAAAATAAAGATTCTAAAGCCGTTTGTTATAATGTGCGTGAGCACATTCGTTTCCGGCAATAGAAGTGTTGGAATCAAAGTGCCGTTTCCGGTTTCCGCAGGAGCGGCGTTTTTCTCTTATTGACAATTACGGAATGGCCGTTGGAACTCTCCATCATCAGACGGGCGGCATGGAGAAAGGGGATAAGTGCGCCGTATCTTTCCGTGCTGTATACCTTTGTATCCCCGCGTTCTGTTTCCAGTTCCAGTTCCCGCACAAGCTGAAGTCCGGCAAATTCCGAGAGCAGCGGCAGGATTTCCCCGGTTTCGGTTTCCAGACGTGCCGCCAGAACCTCCGCCGTACAGGGTTTGGTCTGCTGATACAGAAGTTTCAGCAGTTCGATTGCGAGGGGCTTCGAAAGTGCCAGGAACAGCTGCCTGTAAGCGTCGTCAGAGGCGAATAAAGCATGGTATCCGCTTTTCGGTTCCGGAAAAACGGAGAGCGCCGACAACTCATCAGAATCGATGCCAAGCACGATTCCCTCCTCTGAAGAAAGACTTATATTGTATTTCTGGTATACATGATCGGAGAGGACGTTGGAGCCCACGCCTTCCGATTTTGCCGCTGCCCACACGAGGCGGCATATTTCTTTCAGCCGTTTTGTCTCCGGCAGCGAGGCTACATAGCGGGGCAGGGTCTCATGCATATTTTCCGGGGTGATATCTTCCCGCCCAAACAGGGTATTGATGGATATGCCCAGCCTGTCCGCTATGGCGGGCAGCAGGGATATATCCGGCGTGCCTCCGGTTTCCCACTGGGAGACGGCTGAGCTGCTGATTCCCAGGGCTTCGCCCAGATCTTTCTGGGTCAGTCCTGCCGTTTTTCTGTATTTCTGTATCTGTTCACCTATGATTGTGTAGTTCATAGAGCACCTCCAATTAAGTTATGCTTATATTATATATTAATTTATACTTAAGTTCAATGAACGCATAATTATGTAATATTAAGCAATGCTTATATTTTAGCTGCGATTTGCTGCTGCCTGCATGTTAAGGTATCCTGCCGTTCCTTGTTTCTGAAGTCGCAGGGCAGGGAGAAGGCTGTCTTGTCCGGGGGCAATACATTGGACATTTCCTTACTGTTGACGGCAACACCTGTAGTTGAAAAAGTGGCGGATTCCTCCTTTGTTTTTTGGGGCTGAATGAGTTAAGATGGAAGTGTGTAATCGATTCGCAAACTGTCTGAATAGCCGGGAAATCAGGAAGAGAGAAAAGATGGCAGAAGAAAGCCGGAAAGAGGAAAAGGCACTATGGAGGAGGTTAAGCAGGTATGGACAAAAATATTTTTCACGGAATAGCCATGGGAGGAAAGCTTTACTCCTTGCGCATGGCAAAGCGGATGACCCAGGAGCAGCTGGCGGCACAACTGTGCGTCAGTCCTGCGGCGGTGTCCAAATGGGAGAGGAACCAGGCGGTACCAAGTGTGGAAATGCTGTGGGCCATGGCGGATTTTTTCGAATGCAGCATGGACGAACTGGCAGGAAGGCGTCTGGCGCAGGTGGATCGGATGGGCGTATATGACGAACGGCGGTTCCGGCTTATTGCGGTGGGGGAAGATTTGCTCCGATGTGCAGAAATCAGCAGGGAGAAGGGGCTGCTTGCCATGGAGGAGGCGGTTGTAGGGCTGAAGGGCGGCAGCAGTTTTTTGCGTTTTGCGGTTCCTTATATTATGAACTCTTTTATGAGGCAGGCGGAAGTGGAGTTCACGTTCGGCCTGTTGGAAAATTATGCCGCTGCCCTGCCGGAGGAGGAGCAGAGGGAAGGACGCATGGTTACGGCGGTGTTGAAGGCGATTTTTGCCGGGAAATCCGTGGAGGTGCAGCAGGAAATCATAGCTTCCTACATCGGTATGGAGTATAGGGAGAAAAGCGGAAAAATGAGTGAAATTTTAAAGTATACCAGACAGGAACTGATTCAGAAATTCAGGAAGAAGGAACTGTATTCGAAAGCGACAAATTTGATAGAAGGGTGTGCGCAGTTGGGTAATTTTGAAATCCAGACTATTCTGCGGAATCTGGAAAATGCTACGCTGACGGCGGCGTTGGCGGGGGCCTCGGGCGCGGTGGTGGAGCGATTTTTTCTCAATCTGGCAGACAGGATAATGTACCTGGTCAGCGAAGATCTGGAGCGTTGGCAGGGGACGGAGGAGGAAATCCTGGAGGCGCAGAGGACGGTGTTGGAAGTGGGGAGTTTCTGCCTGAACAAGGGAAAGGAGTAGGACTGTGTTACAGTGTTCATCTGTTTTTCAATGTCTTAGGGGATTGAAAAAGGTTCTCCTAAATTGTCGCCTAATTTGTCTTGAAAAATTCTTGACAATACCGGGAATTGTGTTATGCTGTATTTATAAAGCATATTTTTCTTGGACACAGTGACATGAAATTCTATCCATCTAAATCTCACGTGGAAACTCTATGCTTTGACACCCTAATTATAATTGCAAGGCAGGAGTTTATTGCATAGCCGCATATTGTCTCCTGCCAGGAACAGGAGGCATTATGAAGAGACTGGAAGACATGAACCTGGTGGACGACTTTCTGGCGCACAGCCTGACAGCCCACAAAACCTATGGAGAGGAAGCATCCCGATATATTACAGGAACCGCTTCGCGAACCCTGTAATCACGTATCCTGGAGTGTATCTTACAGCGTAAGATACGGCATCTGACGGTGGTACCCCAGAAGGTTTGGTATGGGGAAGAGCCGGAAAGCCACGGCGTACGCCTGGATGTTTATATGGACGAGGAGGACGGGGAGCTTTTCGACATGGAGCCGGACAAATAATGCGTCGGGCTGATCCTGTCGGAAAAGGTGGACTTATGGAATCAATGCAACAGCATACCGGCTTATGAATGGAGTACAAGGAGGAGAAAATGCAGTACACAACTACTTATCGTTCACCTGTGGGTGGAATACTGCTCGCATCGGATGGCACCGGCCTGACAGGGCTCTGGTTTGAGGGGGAGAAGTTTTATGCGGACGGCCTTGACCCGGAACATCTGGAAGAAAATCATTCCATGGAAAAAGAAGTTCCTGTTTTTGAAACCGTGAAAAAATGGCTGGATATCTATTTTTCCGGCAGGGAGCCGGATTTCATGCCGCCTGTGCATATGGCGGGAACACCGTTCCGGCTCAGTATATGGAAGCTTCTGCGTCAGATTCCCTATGGGGAAACTGTCACCTATGGAAAACTGGCAGAAATGGCAGCAAAGGAAAGGGGGATCGCCCGTATGTCCGCACAGGCGGTAGGCGGCGCAGTAGGGCATAACCCGATATCTGTCATCGTCCCCTGCCACCGTGTGGTAGGTTCGGACGGAAGCCTGACAGGATATGCGGGCGGTTTGGATATAAAAGCGAAACTCCTTTCTCTGGAAGGGGCGGTTCTTCCTGCTTGTAACGATATTTTACCGGGGCGGGAGCCTGCTCCCCCGCATTATCACACATTACGCTATTAATTCCCTCAATACTTTTGCAAGTGAGGCGGGACTCACAGCGGAAAAGCAGATTATTCATGGTTTCATTATGATATTTATAGCTGTGGCCTACACTTTAATCCTAACGAAGACGCTTCCGAAAAGCCGACAGGAAAACGGGAATGAATCAGCCTGAAGCAAAGCGCGGGACATGGTGGGAGTGCGTGGGATTGAACCGGCTTCCTAGGTATGCAGAAGAAAAACAGGATAAAATATTACCATAAATTAATCAGATTTTCCATGGAAACCCGGAATCACATGATATATAATCAGATAATTCTTTGAAACGGTGCACCGTCGCATTCATTTCTTTGTAATGCGTGCTTGATGTTCGTGCCAGGACGAGGCGGAGGAGGGAGGCGATGCGGTGGACACGCCTGCCGACGGTGCTGTGTGCCGGTGGCACACGTTCAGCATGGAGCGGAGCATAGACCAACGCAGTACTGGGATGGACAGCGAGTGCTGATTACCCCAGGAATAATGCAATGGGGTAGTAGGTACCTGGCAGGAAACAGGAGCAGAAGGCAAAAGAAGGAGGACAGAAACTCCTGGTGAAAGCAGGCAGAAGGCAGGAAGAAAGCAGGAGGCAGAGTGATGAAATATACAATGGACAAGGCCCCCATGGGTTGGAACAGCTACGATTATTATGACACAACTGTCAACGAGGCCCAGGTGAGGGCAAACGCTGATTTTATGGCGGCTCATTTAAAGGATGCCGGATGGGAGTATGTGGTGGTGGACATTGAGTGGTACGCCAAAGATGCAGGAACCATGCGGGACAGGTACCAGTACATACCCTTCGGGGAGGAAGAGATTGATGAGTACGGGCGGCTGCTGCCGGACGAAAACCGCTTTCCCTCGGCGGCAGGCGGGAAGGGTTTCGGACCCCTGGCGGAATACGTGCACAGCCTGGGGCTGAAGTTCGGCATCCATATCATGCGCGGAGTCCCCAGAATTGCGGCCCATCAGCACATGCCTATCCTGGGGAGCAGCGCAACGGCCAACCAGGCGGCGGATCCGTCTTCCATCTGCGGGTGGAATCCGGACATGTACGGGCTGCGGAAAAATGCGGAGGGCGCCCAGGCCTATTATGATTCCATTATCAGCCTGTACGCCGGGTGGGGTGTCGATTACATTAAGTGTGACGATATCTGCAACACCAATGTGTATCCCCACAATCCTTACTCCGCCGCCCATGAGGTGGAAATGTTGCATGCGGCTATCAAGAAGAGTGGCAGGGATATCGTGCTGTCCCTCTCCCCGGGACCGGCGTTGATCGAGAAAGCCTGGCATTATGAAAAATACGCAAATATGTGGCGGATTACCGACGATTTCTGGGACAGGTGGGATTTGCTGCGGAACATGTTCGACAGATGTGAACTGTGGCAGAACCATGTGGCCCCCGGCTCTTATCCCGACTGCGACATGCTTCCCCTGGGGAAACTGGGAGGAGGCTTCGGGCACGGAGAGTGGGACACCAATTTCACCAGAGTGGAGCAAATTACCATGATGACGCTGTGGTGCGTCTTCGGCTCGCCTCTGATGGTGGGGGCGGAACTGACGAAACTGGACGACTGGACGCTGTGGCTGCTGACCCGGAAGGATATCCTGAAACTGGTTTCCAATGAATATGTAGGAAAGCAGTTTGAGAAAAAGGAGGACTATGCCGTCTGGAGCTGCCTTAACAGGGAAACCGGGGAGATGTATCTTGCCTTTTTCAATTTCCGGGAAGAGGAGCAGCAGATTTCCTGCGTTCTGGAGGAAGTGGAGCAGCTTGCGGGCAGGACGGCAGGCATCCGGAGGGCCGCAGAGCTTTGGAGCGGAACGGACAGGGAGGCAATGGAGGGCGTGCTAACGGATGCGGTGCCTGCCCACGGAGCCAGGCTGTTTGAATTGCAGGAAACGTGAAGTAAATAAGGCAGGCGGGTATCTTCGGAGGAAAGGGAGGCAGCATGACATAAGGTCTCCGACGGTGAAAAAGCAAGACGGCAATGTCTTTCAAGGCCCCCGCCGGACGGAAGAGGGCGTCTGTCCATACAGTTCTTTGAAGGCACGGTTAAACAGCTTTTGGTTCGTGAATCCGTTAGATGCCATGATTTCCCCCACGGGGGTATCGCTGTCCAGAAGAGCCTTGTATACATGGGAAAGGCGCACCTCGTTTAAGTAGTTCAGATAGGACATGCCCATATTCTTTTTGACGAACCGGCAGAAGGATTCTTTTCCCAGGCCAAGCCGGGCGGCAACGTCCCCCAGGGAGACGGTTTCCCGGAAATGCTCCTCCGTGTAGGTGATAATGGTACGTATCCGTTCCATGGTTAAAATGTCTACAGGCGCGGACAGATTCGCCGCGTTTACGGAGAAATTGCGGAAAAGGTGAGCCAACAGCTGCAGGACGATTCCCTCGGCTTCCATCATAAAGACCGGCGTGTCTTTCATGTAAAGGAGCACCAGTTCTTCCGCAAAGCTGCAGACCTCCCGGTATTCGGGAAGCAGGGATTCATCCGCGCAGCCGGGGAGACAATGGAGCTGGCGCAGCGAGATGTCCGGAAGATAGTTTTCCAACAGCCTTTTGGACAGATGGATGTTGAGGAACATGGATGTCTTGTTCCGGCAATAGGTGCTGTGTATTTGGCATGGGTCTATTACGGCCAGTGTGCGCTGGGGGAGCAGATGATTTTCCCCTGCAATCCGGAGGGTGATTTCCCCGTTGAGCGGGTACAGCAGCTCCAGCTCTTCGTGCCAGTGCAGCGGGAAATAGCCGCCGGGAGTGGTGGCGAACCGTATCAGGATTCCCATGGGGCTCAGGGAGCGGATTGTTTTATGGTAGGGATGCTGCATGATTATTTCGTCTCCTGTGGAATATTGGCGGAACTCTGCTTTGGTATCGGCTTGCCTGCACCAGTCGCTAAGCGACGACGGCTTGTTCATCCTGGCAGCACTTAGCCTCGGGTTTTCTGCTTTCGGGATGGTATAGTCCCACTATATAGCAGGATATGGAAAAAGTCAATATCGACTTAAATCAAGTCAACATTGCTCCTTTTTCAAAAGTCTGTTTACAGCTAGAATATAGTTGTAACAAGGAAACAGAGGCAACAGGAAAAAGGAGTGGAAAATTATGAGTATCGTTAAAATCAAAAAGAGCATTGCAAAATACCTGGAGAGACATGGTGCTGAACTCATATGCAGCTTGGCCATGCTGGACGGCAACGCGGATTCCTTCGGAGCCTATCTTGAGGATTATCTTTGTGTAAGAGGGCAGGCATGACAGTGGGATGATATCCCGGTATGATATGCTTACAGAGGTTCCCTGTACCGCGGCAGGCTGTGCCGGAAGCTGCGGGCAGGGATTTTTTTGTCCTGTCATACCCGCAGGCCGGCTGTCATTTCGGTTCTTGACGTGGGCGATTGGTGCGGATGTGGGAACTCAGGAGGCTTTTCCTGTTGTGGCGGAGTTTCTGAAATGGTTCCTGCTGATAATGCTGTTTTTGCCCCTTGGGAGCCGTTTTTTCATGTTGTAAGCCGGATGGGGGAGCCGGTATGGCGGAAAAGGTGGATTCTTGCGGGAAATTTCGTAAAAATGAGGAGATTTTGGGATTTTCTATGGAAATCCGGAAGCGCCTGGCTTATAATTAAGATAATACACTGTGCCTCGCATCATTTTTACTCTGCTGCCCATGAGTTGGAGGCATGGGCAGAAATGTTGACAGATGGACAGTATGGAAAACGGAAAAATTTCGGAAAATAAAGAAACGGGAGATAGAGGATATGGCGGGATATTTATTTGTACATTTTATCGGGGAAGGGCAGGACGGCGAGCAGATATACTTTTCCCTTAGCAGGGACGGCTTTCACTGGCAGGATCTGAATGACGGGAAACCGATTCTGTATTCTCGGAAAGGTGAGATGGGCGTCCGTGACCCCTATCTGGTGCGCAGCTCCGGAAACGGGAGATTCTACCTCATCGCCACAGATCTGCGGATCCAGGCAGGCAAGGGATGGGCAGCGGCCCAGGAAGAGGGGAGCCGTGACCTGATAGTATGGGAATCCCCGGATCTGATCCACTGGAGCGAGGAGCGTTCCTGCCGGGTGGGGATACCGGAGGCAGGCTGTGTCTGGGCGCCGGAGGCGGTGTACGACAGGGAGAAGAAGGCTTTCCTGGTCTTTTTCGCCTCCATGGTGAAAAGCGGCGGGGATAAAGCGGCAAAACAACGGATTTACGCCGCCTATACCAAAGATTTCCGGGAATTCTCGGAGACCTTCCAGTACATGGAGCGGGAAAACCATGTGATCGACACTACCATACTGGAGAGCGGCGGGAAATACTACCGTATTTCCAAAGATGAGACGGAGAAAGTGCTGATCCTGGAGGAGGCAGACGCTCTTTTGGGGGAATTTACCAGGATTTCGTCGCCGGTTCTGGATGCCCTGAAAGGGGTGGAGGGACCGGAAGGGTACCTGCTGCCGGACGGGAAGACCTGGTGCCTGATTGTGGACCGTTTCGCGGAGGGAAAGGGGTATCTGCCCATGGTGACGGATGACTTGTCCTCCGGAGATTTCCGTATCCTGGAGCCGGATGAATATGACATGGGACATGCGAAGAAGCGGCATGGAGGCGTACTGGCCGTCACGGATGAGGAGTATGAGCGGCTGTGGATGCAGTTCGGCGGGACAAATCCGGTGGCGGAGGGGCTGTATGCGGATCCGGATCTTCATTATGAAGACGGACTTTACTACATCTATCCCACCACCGACGGTTTCCCCCACTGGTCCGGAAATGAGTTTTACGTCTTTACCTCTGCTGACGGACGGCATTTTCAGCGGAAGGATAGAATCCTGGACGTGGCATCGGAACAGGTGCCCTGGGCAGTGGGCAGCGCCTGGGCGCCCTGCATGGCAAAAAGGGGAGGGAAGTATTGCTTCTATTTCTGCGCCAAAGATGCCGAGGGTACCTCCTGCATCGGCGCAGCGCAGGCGGACACGCCGGAAGGGCCCTTCCATGCCATGGCGCAGCCCATGGTGACGATGGATATGATGCGCAGGAACTGCATTCCCATGGGCCAGACAATTGACCCTTCCCTCTATGAAGAGGACGGGGTATGGTATCTGCTTTTCGGAAACGGTCATGCCGCCATGGCCAGGCTGCGGGAGGACATGCTTGGGATTGAGGAAAATACTCTGCAGACCATAGAGGGACTGACGGATTTTCGTGAGTCCGTCATCCTGCTGAAACGGGGCGGGCTGTACCATTTTACATGGTCCTGCGATGATACAGGAAGCGAGGACTATCATGTGAACTATGGTGTGTCCGAAACCATGGGCGGCCCGGTAGAGTTCCGGGGGACCATTCTGGCAAAGGACGCCTCCAAAGGCATCCTGGGGACCGGGCACCACAGCATCTGCAAGCTTCCGGGGGAGGACAGGTACTTGATTGCCTACCACCGCTTTGCCACGCCTTTGGAGCAGTATCCGGAGGGGAAGGGGTGGCACAGGGAGCTGTGCCTGGCGCCGCTGATGTTTGACGAAAACGGGGAGATGATGCCAGTGGTGGTGAGCTGAAGGGGAGTCTGTCCCGCTGTAAGGCAGGGGAATGGGGGTGAAATGCGCGAAAAGCAGCACACGACGAAACTGGAAAACAGCAGAAAGCCGAGCCAGTGCCCAGAGGATTTACGGACGCATCATTTAGCGGCCGGAAATACTCTGCCATTACAGGTAGTGGGGAGGCTTTCTGCGGAACTAAAATTAGGAGGAACGACATGGATAAAACATGGGTAAGCGAGGTCTATGAAAAGATCCTCGCAAAGGAAAAAAAGGTTGCGGAACGCAGCCGGGGCAAGATTCCTTATACGACAAAGGACGGCGTTTTTGACGATAAGGGAAAGACGGACATCTGCTGGTGGACGAACGGTTTCTGGGGCGGTATGATGTGGCAGCTGTACCATGCCACAGGGGAGCATGTCTATCTGGAAAATGCGCTGGCCACGGAAAGCAGGCTGGATGCAAACCTGATGACCCGCCAGGGCATGGATCATGACAGCGGTTTCAAGTGGCTGCCCACAGCGGTGGCGCATTATCAAATGACAGGGGACACGGCAGCGAGAAACAGGGCGCTTTTAGCGGCGGATAACCTTGCGGGCCGGTTTAACCCTGTGGGCAGATTCATCCGCGCATGGAACGACTGGAGCGGAAAGGAGGACGGATCCTTTGCCGGACGTGCCATCATTGACTGTATGATGAACCTGCCGCTTCTGTACTGGGCCGGGGATGAATTACAGGACCCGAAATTTTACCACATAGCAAAAATGCATGCGGACACCGCCGCCAGATATTTCATACGGGAGGACGGCTCCGCGAAGCATATTGTCGACTTTGACGCCAATACCGGGGAATATCTCCATTCCGTAGGAGGACAGGGCTACGGACACGGCTCTTCATGGACCAGGGGACAGGCGTGGGCGATTTACGGCTTTTTGCTGAGTTACCTTTATACGGGGGAGGAGAATTATCGCGCCGTCTCCCGGAAAGTGGCGGACTACTTTATCGCGAACATTCCGGATTCGAAACTCATACCGGTGGACTTCAGACAGCCCGAAAGCCCGGCATACGAGGATTCCACGGCGGCGGCCATTGCGGCATGCGGGCTGCTGGAGCTTGCGAAATGTGTCCCTGAAAAGGAAGGGGATAAATACGAAAACGCGGCGCTTGAGATGCTGAAGGCGCTTGCGGACAGGCGCTGCAGCTGGGATGAAGATACGGACAACCTGCTTGAAAAGTGCACGGCGGCGTATCATGATGCGGAACATGAATTTTCCATTATTTATGGGGACTACTATTTTATTGAGGCAGTGTGGAAACTTATGGGGAAGGAATTGTTTATATGGGGCAATCGAAATAAGAGTCTGCCTATCTGAAACAGAATCCGAGTGCGGCTTCCTCTCCAACCGCGCGGAGGCGGAGAAACTCTGCACACCGGAATACCAGCAGCGAGTAGCGTGGGCCATACATATGGGAATACTGCAGTATTTACATGAGGCAGACTGAGGGATTGTACGATGCGGGCTTAACGGCAGATGAAAATTCGCAGAAAACCGTCCATAGACACAAAAGCGCAGAGCGTTTCGGATGCCATTAGGAGAAATGCTCTGCAGGAGCAGTATAAAGGGAGCAAAAGCAGAAAAGGAGAGCATAAGATGAAGGCTGCATATCGGGGAATCGCGGATCACATGATCCGCCTGGTGGAGCGGGAACAGTTAAAAGACAGGGCGCTTTGGAAGCTGGTGACGAAGCAGTTTCAGGGAACGCCGGACGACGCGGACCGGGGCTGGAGAGGAGAGTACTGGGGCAAGCTTATGAGAGGCGCCTGTATGACCTGGCAGTACACCGGGGACGGCGAATTGTATGACATTTTGAAAGAAGCGGTAGAAGGGATTCTAAAGACCCAGGAGGCGGACGGCAGGATTTCCACTTACAGCAGGGAAGCAGAATTCAGCGGATGGGATATGTGGTGCCGGAAGTATGTGCTTCTGGGGATGATTCATTTCTGCGAAATCTGTAAAGAGGAGGCCTTTGCGGCTGAAATCTTGGAGGCAGCGGGAAGGCATCTGGATTATATCATTGCGCATGTGGGAAACGGAGAGGGAAAAATAAAAATTACCCGGACTTCCGACAACTGGAGGGGAATCAATTCCAGCTCCATTCTGGAGCCGGTAGTGCGGCTCTATCTGCTGAAACCGAAGAAACGGTATCTGGATTTTGCCGATGAAATCGTAGAAAGCGGCGGGGCGGAGGATTTTGACATCTTCCAGACAGCCTATGAGGACAGACTGTACCCGTATCAGTATCCGGTGGTGAAGGCCTATGAGCTTATGTCCTGTTTTGAAGGCCTTCTGGTTTATGCCCAGGCAAAGGGGGATGAGCATTGGAAGCAGGCGGTGATCCGGTTTGCGGACAGACTTCTGGAATCCGAAGCTACCATTGTGGGAGGATCCGGCTGCCGGCATGAATTGTTTAATCACTCTTCTCTGATGCAGACCGGAACCGAATATGACGGACTGATGTTGGAAACCTGTGTCACGGTTACCTGGATGAAGCTGATGGCCAGGGTGTATGAGATGACCGGAGATATACGGTATCTGGAAGAGGTGGAGCGTTCTGCCTTCAATGCGCTGTACGGGGCGGTAAATACTCAAAACAGTACCTGCGGTCCGGAGACGACATTTGATGAGCCAATCTACCATGATGTTTATGACCGCGGCGTGGCGGGAAACGGCGGCAAGGCGCAGCTATTTGACAGCTACAGTCCGCTGCGGTCCGGAATCAGGGGGCGCGCAGTGGGCGGATTCAAGAGCATGGAACAGAATACGGCCTACTGCGGCTGCTGTATTGCCATAGGGGCGGCGGGAACGGCGCTGGTACCGGCCGTGGCTGCCAGGGACAGGCAGGGAGAACTGGAAATCGGGATTTATCTGCCCGGCGAAATTACTGCAATGGTGGACGGGGAACGGGTGGATTTTACGATAGACACCGATTATCCGGCGGGAGGAGACATCTCAATTCTGGTTCATGGGAAACAGGAGAAGCATTTTCCGATTTTTCTTCGGATTCCTTCTTTTGCGGACTTTGGCAGAGTCTGGGTCAATGAGGAGGAACAGGATGGGGTGTGTCCAGGAACCTTCTTTAGGCTGGAGCGCAGCTGGAAAGAGGGAGACCGGATCCAGCTTTCCCTGGGTATTTCTCCGAAGCTGGTATATGGGATGGAGAATCCGGACGATCCGGGCAGCCGCCGGCATGCGGCGGTTTTGTACGGTCCCCTGGCATTGGCCAGAGACCGGAGGCTGGGTGAAGAGGGCACGGAAGTGAACCCGGGGGACGGAATTCTTTCGGCGGAGAGTGCGGACATGAATATTCCCTGTCAGAAAGCCGTTAAAATATCACTGGGGAAGGAAAACTTTGTGATGGTGGATTATGCCTCCGCAGGCAAGACCTGGAGGCGGGATTCCGAGATGGAGGTGTGGATGCGTACGAAAAGTCATCCGCAGGCCTGATCCCCTTCAGCCTGCGGCAGAGGGGGTGCGCCTGATTCTATGGGAGGCCATGTGCATGAGAGCAACGGCGATTGCGACAATTTCCGGGAGATCGGCACCTTGCTAATTCCGTGTCCGTTTGTTGACGGACTTTCCGTAAATGGAAAAATCCGGAAAAGAACGGTTTGTGAGAAATACCGTCTTTTCCGGAAATTTTTTCTAAACAGATTCGTCTTCGGCGGCCCATTCGATGGCTATGCCAGTAGTGTTGGGGCCTACATGGGAGGAGACGATCAGGTTCAGCGAGGCCTCCCAGTGGCTGTCTACCAGAGATTTGCATTTTTCAAACAGTTCTGCATTGCCCACGTAGATAGAACCCAGCCGGGCGATTTTCCTGGAGGATGTAATCTGCTGGAGATTCCGCAGGGCGTTGTTGATACCGCGGTTTTTCCGGTAGGGCTCGATGCGGCCGTCTCTCATGGTGAGGATCACCTTGATATCCAGGATATCGCCGATCTTGCCTACACTGGGGGAGACACGCCCTCCCTGTACCAGATATTTGAAATCATCCACGACAAAGAAAATATCGATCAGTCCCACACGCTTTCTGATTTCCGCGGCGGTTTCCCCAAGCGTTTTTCCAGCCTTTCTCATTTCCAGGGCATCCACACATAAAAAGCCGCTGCCCAGCGTGGCGCTCAGAGAGTCAATGACTTCTATCCCGCTTTCAGGATATTGTTCCCTCAGTTCTTCCGCCACCATGCAGATCGTACTGTAGGATCCGCTCAGTCCGGAGGAGACGGCGATACATAGAATGTCCTTTCCTTCCTGCAGCACTGTCTCAAAGCTGCGGCGCACAAAATCGGGATTGACGCCTGCCGTGTAGGCTCTGCGGCTGCGCAGTTGTTCAAAGAAAGCTTCCCGGGACAGAATCTGTTCGTCTCCGTACATCATGTTTTCATCAAAGTAATAGTACTGGGGCAAAAGGGATACCTTTCCTTCATAAGATGAGGGTAAGTCTACGTCTCCGTCGGTAAAAATGACAAAATCTTTCATATATGATTTCCTCTTCTCTATTATTTCTGTTTAAAACGCCGGGATGCGCATCGGCGCATGTGGAATCAAAGGCTGACTGGATGTTCTTCCAAGTCACCATTATGCCATGTGCACAGCAAAGCACATGGCAGGATGGCCATCCGGCCGTTTCCTGCCGGGAGTAAGGTCATTGTACCATAATTACATGCGCTCCAGCGCATATGGAATCAGAAGTTGACTCAGTGTCCTTCTGAGTCAACATTATACCACACATTAAGATAAAAGAAAACATATTTATTTGACTGCGATATCAGGCGGTTGCGCAGGTCTCACCTGTATAGTACTGCGCCTGGGCCTGCCAGAGACTTTCGTACAGGCCCCCTGTCTCGGCAACCAGGCTGTCATGGCTTCCCCTTTGTACGATCCGGCCGTTGTCAAAGACCAGGATTTTATCGCAGAATCTGCAGGAGGCCAGTCGGTGACTGATGTAGATGGCAGTTTTGTCCCCGGCGATTTGATTGAAACTGCTGTAAATCTCGTATTCGGACACCGGATCCAGGGCTGCGGTGGGCTCGTCCAGGATCAGGAAAGGGGAATCCTTGTACAGTGCTCTGGCAAGAGCGATTTTCTGCCCTTCTCCGCCGGAAATCTCAATCCCACTGCCGTCAAAGTTTTTATACAGGAAGCTATCCGCTCCGCCGGGCATTTCCGCCAGACGTTCCCCGAAACCGGCCTGTTTCAGGCACTGTACTGCCCTGGCAGGGTCATATGCGGGAGAGGCGGCAACATTCTCTCCCAGGCGGAAGGCAAAGAGTTGGAAATCCTGGAAAACGATGGAGAAGATCGACATATATTCGTCATAATCGTATTTTCTGATGTCCACACCGTTTAGGAGGATTTCGCCTTCCGTGGGATCGTAGAGACGGCACATCAGCTTGATGAAGGTGGTCTTGCCGCTGCCGTTTTTGCCTACCACGGCCAGCTTTTCCCCTACCTGGAATTTCAGGTTTACATGGCGCAGCGCATAGCTTTCCGTGTTGGGGTAGCGAAAGGAAACATCACGGAATTCCACATAATATTCGTTGTCGTCCCGTTTTTCAACAGTCAGGGAGCCCTGGTACATGGGATTCGGAATATCCAGATAGGAGAAATACCGTTTCATATAAGGGTTGTTGGCAAATATTTTCTGGATATCGGCAAAAAATTCGGTGGAGGCGCTGATCAGCAGCATGACACAGGAAACATATCGGGCGATGGAACCCACCGTGATCCCGCCGGAAAGCGCTGTCTGTATCAGAATCAGATATATAACGAACCGGAGCAGGTGGCTGTATATCAGGCTGACTGTTTTTATTGCTGCCGTCTTTATGTTCAGACGCATCCTGTTTTGATTGAAGTTATGGACATTCTGTCTGTCAAAGGCCAGCAGGCTGTCTGCGGTATTGTAGATACGGATATCCTTTCCGTTGCCGTAGTGCCCTATATAACTGTAATTATTGTCATATTCATTCATGCGGACACAGGAAGCAAGAAATTTATTTGTCAGTTTTTCTACCTTCTTCCCGGTAAGGACGCTGCATACCACTGTCAAAAGAAAACCGCCTGCAAGTGTCAGTTTTCCGGATAAAGGCACCGTATCCAGAAGGAAGAAGGACACACTCAGGCACAGGGACATGAGGACACTGGTGAAGCTGGAAATCAGCTGTTTTGTACAGTAAATCAGCCTCCAGAGATTGTAGCCGGTCTGAGATTCCACGGCGATTCTGGAACGGAGGAGCGTTACATCGGGATCCTCCACGCTGGCGTAGGCCATCTGCATAGCTTTCTCGGACTGCTCCCAGTTTTGGTTCCGGTTCATTTCCTGGGATGCCTGGGACTGTATGGCGGACAGCCAGGCATTCGCCAGACTGAGCAGAAATACGCTTCCTACCGTGATGAGAACCAGGAGCAGGAGCCGGTCAGCGGACTGGCCTTCATAAAGCGCGTCAAGGAGCCGTGCCGAGAAGTAGATGGGGATATAGGGCAGCATGTTCTGCAGGATATTGCTGAGAATCAGGCTGACCATGTGGGCCCGGCTGAGGGAAAAAAGATAATGTATGGAGCGTCTGAAAATTTGTATATGTTCTGATATTTTCATTATAAATGATCCTTTCTTATTTATAGTTCCGCAACTGCATGTTCAGCGCCAGCCCGGCATAGGATTTGCGTCCGCGAAGAGCGCGCGTCCGTAAATCCTATGGGCACTGAACCTGCAGTTGCTGATAATAGTTCCGCAACTGCATGTTCAGCGCCAGCCCGGCATAGGATTTGTGCTTCCGGTTTATTGCGGCGTTTCCGCAGCATAGCCGGGCTGATACCAGCAGCTTTGCAGTTCATAGAGCCGCGCGTATTCGCCGCCCAGGGCGATGAGCTCCTGGTGGGTTCCCTGTTCGGTGATGGTTCCGTCCTTGAGATACAGTATCCGGTCACAGAACTGTGTGGAAGCCAGCCTGTGGGAAATGAACAGAGAGGTTTTGCCCTGTGTCATATTCCGATATTGGAGGTATAGCTGATTCTCGGCGATTGGAGCCAGGGCCGCAGTGGGTTCGTCCAGAACCAAAACAGGTGCGTTTTTGCAGAGCGCTCTTGCAAGCATCAGCTTCTGCAGCTCTCCGCCGGACAATTCGGTGCCGTCCTCGTAAAGCTGCTTGTCCAGGTGTGTATGGATTCCGTGGGGCAGCGTGTCCAGCCTTTCTCCCAACCCGGCCAGGCGCATGCATTCCTCCGCTCTGTCGAAGCCGGCGGCACTTTGGATTGCCGAAGAATCCGTCCGGTTCCTGATTTGGCCGGAAACGATCTCTGCAAGTGTGAAGAATCCGGCCTGGATATCCTGAAAGACAGGGGAGAAGAGACGATAGTAGTCTTCTCTGCCAAAGGAACGGGAGGAAATTCCGTTTATCCTGATATCTCCGCAGGCCGGGAGATAGAGTCCGCAGAGCAGCTTTACCAGGGTAGTCTTGCCCGCTCCGTTTAAGCCTACCAGAGCCACCTTTTCGCCGGGGTTTATGGTAAGGCTGATATCATGCAGGGTATCTTTATCCGATTCTTCGTATCGGAAGGATACATGATCCAGGGTGATTTCCGGGGCAGTCTTCAGATGATCCTGCGCCTGTGCTTCTCCGCTGCCGTCCGGCTGTTCCAGATCCAGGTATCTGCGGTAATCGCAGACATCCAGGCTGGCCGCGCGGATTCCGTTCCACTCGTTCATGATATTGCCGATAAAGGAGGCGAACATGGAGATAGCGGAAAAGTACAGAACAAATTTGTCCACGGTGATACTTCCCTCCAGTGTCATTTTAATCAGCAGCAGGTAGGCGGCGCCGTCCCGCAGAAGGATGACGAACAGATCGGCGATGCGGGAAAGAAAGCTGCGGAGGATCATTTTCTTTTCCCAAAACAGCCGCTTTGCTGAGAAATCCCGGAAAATCTGTCTGAACCATCCTGCCATACCATAGATCCTGATGTCCTTGGCTGCTGCAAAATCCGCCGTTTTTTCCTGTACATACCAGAGCTTGCTGTCAATGTCGGTCCAGTGTTCCCGATGGCTGTATTCCCAATTGCGATAGGCCTTGGCACAAAACCAGTTGACGGCGGGAGCAATGGTCAGTATCGGAATCAGCAGGGGGCTGACGAAGGAAATGACAGATCCGAAGAGCAGATAGCATAGCATATTGTCTATCAGGTTCCTGCTGCGCCTGGGCAGATCGGCGATTGGCTGAACCCCGTCCCACATTTCCGTAGCTTTCTTGGCGCGGTTGCCCAGATCCCGGATTTCCTTGCGCTCATAGATTTGATAAAACAGGGTCAGGGATTTGCGGTTAATCTGAGATGATTTTTCTGTGCGGTATTCTGACATGGATACTTCTGAAATATAGTATGTATACAGAACCGGTCTGCTTTCAGTGCCGGGATGTCTGCTATTTTATATCAGATTGGCGCAAATGGAGAATCCGGACACGAATTGCTTTCAGGAGGGCACGAAATGCATGGCAGCGGGCAGAGATTTCCGAGAGGGGCAGCACAGGAGCCGCCTTATGAACGGCAGGGGCAGGAGGAGCGGAGGGAAACGAGCGGGGAAGGAATTACCGCAATGCAGGAACCAGGAATTCCGAGGTAAAGGCGCCGTCCTCGCTGTTATATTTGCACCATCCGCCGTGCTCGGCCAGGATGGCTTCCGCCCGGCGCAGGCCGAAACCGTGGAAACCGTTTTTGTGAGAGGAGAACAGGCCGGCCTTTTTGGGGAGCTTACGGCCGGAGGCGTTCAGCATGGAGAAATAGAGCATTTTCTGCTTCATTCCCATGAAGATGCGCAGAAAGCGCTCTCCCTGTGCGTCCATGCAGGCTTCGATGGCATTGTCCAGGAGGTTGCCGACGATGATGCTAAGCTCTAAGTCTGTCAGGAGGAGATTGTCGGGTACATTTGCTTTGACGGTGACACAGATGCCAGCCTCCCTGGCCTGGGCGATTTTGGCGGAAAGGATGGCGTCCAGCACAATATTTCCGGTTTTCAGCAGGGGATCCACATGCATAAGCTGCCGGTCCAGCTCTTCCAGATAGGCCAGAGCGCGCTGTGTCTGGCCGGCTTCCAGCTGTCCGCGCAGGGTTTGCAGATGGTGGTGGAAATCATGCTTATATCCCCGCATTTCCCGATAAATTCCCGCTACTTCACCCAGATGCTTACGGGATTGTTCGGTCTGGTATTCGATCAGTTTCAGGTAGGTTTTCTTTCTCATGGATTTCGGCGCTCCTCTGTCATTTTGTACAATTGCTTCAGCCTTTATTCGGAAGGCAATATACATGCGAACCATGCGGCCATTCAGTTTCGCTGAATAAAGGCTATATTGAGAGCATCATATTTTCCTCTGGCCAGGGGAAGCTCTATACCGCCCTCCAGGGTCACCAGAGAACGGGAAATGCAGATGATGTATTTCAGCGACACCAACCGCTTTGTCCAGCACCGAAATCAGCTTATCTTTCGGAACCGGCTTGGTCAGGTAATGCAGGGCATCCACGTCATAGCCCTCGCTGACGAATTCGAAATGGGAGGTTATGAAAATGATTTCGGTGCGGTGACCGTCCTCCCGGATGCGGCGCGCCAGGCTGATGCCGGAGATCTCTTTCATTTCGATATCCAGAAGGAGAATATCCCAGCGCTTCTCTTCCTCATAGGCGAAGAGGAATGCCTCGGCGGAAGGGTAGCACAGGATTTCGCAGGAATGTCCCAGACTGCGGATCCAATCGGAGACCAGGCTGCGCAGGGAATCGAGCTGGGATTCGTCGTCATCGCAGATTGCGATATGGTAGGGCATGGGATCACCGCCTTTCTCAATTCATTATTTCCGCGGACAAAGAAATGCCGCGAGGATCAAATATCCCATAACTTGCTATCAGTTTATCACAGATTTCAGGCAGCGGCAATCATGGGGGCGGATTTTATTATGGCAATTAAGTAGAAGAAATAAATTATAGAAAGAAATTCACAAGATATTGAAACAGGGATGACCATCCTGTATAATGTTGTTTGTGCTTTTTCGTGCCGGCATGCAAAACGTTTCGTGAGGAGGGAATTTGATGTGGTTTGTATTTGCGCTATTGTCCGCAATATTCGCGGCGCTTACATCGATATTGGCGAAGATAGGCATTGAAGGAGTGAACTCGAATCTGGCTACGGCGATTCGGACAGTGGTTGTCGTCTTCATGTCCTGGGGAATGGTATTTCTGACCCATGCCCAGAGCGGCCTGCCGGGCATCAGCAGGAAGAGCTGGCTGTTTCTGATTCTGTCGGGACTGGCCACGGGGGCTTCCTGGCTTTGCTATTACAGGGCGCTGCAGATCGGGGAGGCTTCCAAGGTGGTGCCCATCGATAAGCTCAGCGTGGTAATTACGCTGGTTATGGCTTTTGTGTTTCTGCATGAGGAATTCACGGCGAAATCTCTGGTGGGCTCTGTTTTGATCGGTATAGGGACACTGATTATGGTGTTATAAACTTATCCATAGGAAAAAGAAAAAAGATCATCGGGAGGGGTAATGGGACAAAATTCGAAGACAAAGACATTGTGGCAACTATTTCTGAGTACCTTGTATATCAGCTCGTTTACCTTTGGAGGCGGATTCGTGATTATTACATTCATGAAGAGGAAGTTCGTGGATGAAATGCACTGGATCGACGAGGAGGAAATGCTGGATCTGGCAGCTCTGGCGCAGTCTTCGCCGGGGGCCATCGCAGTCAATGCGGCGATTCTGGTAGGCTGGCGGGTGGCCGGTTTCGCCGGGATGGTTACGGCTGTTCTGGGAACGATTCTGCCGCCTATGCTGATCTTGTCGGTGATATCCTTTTTCTACCAGGCATTTGCGACAAACCGGTATGTGGCGCTTGCGCTGAAGGGGATGCAGGCCGGGGTGGTTGCCGTGATTCTGGATGTGGTCTGGGGATTGGGCGGAAAGGTGGTAAAGGAGCGCAGCCTCTTTTTATGTATCATCATGGCAGCGGCATTTGCGGCAACCGTGATCTTTAAGGTAAATGTGATTTTGATCATATTGCTGGCAGCGGCAGTGGGGGTCATACGGGCACTTTGGGGACGGAAGAAAAGCTGAAGAAGGAGGCGCAGCCATATGATTTATCTGCAATTATTTTTAAGCTTTATAAAAGTGGGTATGTTCAGTATCGGAGGGGGATATGCGGCGATGCCCCTGATTCAGAGCGAAGTGGTAAGCGGCCACGGTTGGCTGACTATGAACGAATTTACGGATCTGATTACCATCGCGGAGATGACGCCCGGGCCCATAGCGGTGAATTCCGCCACCTTTGTGGGAATAAGAATAGCCGGTGTCTTTGGGGCAGTGGCGGCCACCTTTGGCTGTATTTTTCCTTCCTGTATCATCGTCTCTCTTCTTGCTTTTATTTACTATAAATACAAAAGTGTATCCACGCTGCAAAGTATCCTGGCCAGTCTGCGCCCGGCGGTGGTAGCGCTGATTGCGGGAGCCGGTATTTCTCTGCTGCGGACGGTGGCGTTGGGAGATCGGGGGATGGGGCTTGAAAATGTAAACTGGGTGGGGATTTGCCTGTTTGCCTGCGCATTTGTTGTGTTGAGGAAGTGGAAATGGAATCCGATTCTGGTGATGGCATTGTGCGGAGTTGCAAACCTGGGAATTCATGTGATATCGGGAAAGGTATAAGGTGATGATGGACATGATACAATATCGCAGCATTGAGGAAGCGGAATTGAAGCGTTCTTTGTTTGCCGGCTTTATCCGCCGTCAGAAGGTGACGGACTGCTGGAGACGGGAAAACGGGAAGTGGGTGGTCAGGGAGGATCCCTTTATAGACGACTGGACGCAGGTAGATTATCAGAAATTAATTACATGCCTGAAGAATACCATATCTACGGGCGGTTTTGTGTACGGTGCTTTCCAGGGGGACATCCTGAAAGGTTTTACTTCTGTGGAAGCGGCAATGTTCGGCGGAGAGCAGGGATATCTGGATCTATCCTGCATCCATGTGTCGGAGGATATGCGGGGAAAGGGGATCGGCAGGACACTGTTCCTGGCCGCAATGGACTGGGCCAGGGAACACGGCGGCCGAAAACTCTATATCTCCGCTCATTCCGCAGTGGAAACCCAGGCATTTTACCATGCCATGGGCTGCGTGGAAGCGGAGGTTTACAACCAGGCCCATGTGGAGGAGGAACCCTATGACTGTCAGCTGGAATGCAGGCTGTGATGTGCCGGGCGATGTCCTTATCCGGAGACAGAGGGCAGGCTGCCTAAATTGTTGTTGTCAGAGCTGTCAGGGATGGATTTGAGATATTCCGTATCCCCTCTGTGGGCTACGCCCACACCTTTGATATCTCCGGCCTTTGCCATCCGGACACCTTCTTCCTTGTTTACGGTGGAGCCGTCGGAGAGCTGATAGCCGTCTATTTTGCCGCTGTGTTTTACCAGGCCTACGATTTCCTTTGCATCTGATTTTGGCTGGGGAATTTCATCCAGCGTGTTTTGAGCCAGTGCTGCAGTGAGATTTGCAGTATTCTTTTTGCTTTCCATTTATTTTTCCTTCCTGTCCTTTTTTAAGCGGTTGCGTTGGTTTTCGGTTTCGGGTATAGTTTTACCTGTGTCAGAGGAAAAATACCTGTTAAACTTAACCAGACGGGCAGTGTTCTTCCGGGAACAGCGGGAATTCAGTTGACAGAAAGGGGAATTTTATATAAAGTAAAGACAGAGATTTTTTAGAAAGGAGTATTTTATGGAGGCTGCAAAATTAAGGTATTATACAGAAGAAGATTATGATAACCTGCCGGAGGAGATTCATGCGGAGCTGATAGACGGACAGTTTTACAATATGGCGGCTCCTAATCGGCTCCATCAGACAATATTGAGCGAACTGCATCTGCTGATTGGAAGCTATATAAAGTTAAAAGGCGGTTCCTGCAGGATCTATCCCGCTCCTTTTGCCGTCAAACTGTTCAGAGAGAAGGATACGATAGTGGAACCTGACATATGTGTCATATGCGGCAGAGATAAGCTTACGGAAAAGGGCTGCAGCGGGGCGCCGGACTGGATTATTGAGATTGTTTCCCCAAGTAATCCGGGGCATGATTATATTCGAAAACTGAATCTCTATGCGGACGCCGGGGTCAGAGAATACTGGATCGTGGATCCTGTTACCCGTGAGGTAGCAGTCTATGACCTGGAGAGCGGTATTTTGCGGGCAGAGGCTTTTACCTTTCAGGAGACGGTGAAGGTCAATATCTGGGAAGACTTCAGTATCGATTTTTCGGCGCTTGATCTGGACAGCTCCGATTGAGGTTTATAGGTACCTGCCAAAAGCTTTATCCGGGAGAAGTTATTTTACTATAGAAAAATGAGATCAAAACGGTTATAATTGATTATGGAATCAGTATTACTATATTATGAAGTCATAAATCAGGAGGGTTTTGATATGAACAATTTACCACAAGTAAAAATCGGTATCGTTGCCGTAAGCCGTGACTGCTTTCCGGAGAGTCTGTCCGTTAATCGCAGAAAGGCATTGATGGATGCATATACGGCCAAGTATGGCGCCGATGCCATCTATGAGTGTCCGGTCTGCATAGTGGAAAGCGAGATCCACATGGTACAGGCTCTGGAGGATATCAGGGCCAACGGCTGTAACGCGCTGTGCGTATACCTTGGAAACTTCGGCCCAGAGATTTCCGAGACGCTTCTGGCAAAACATTTTGACGGTCCGGCCATGTACATAGCGGCAGCCGAGGAGAGCCAGAACGATCTGGTGGGCGGACGGGGAGACGCTTACTGCGGTATGCTCAACGCCAGTTACAACCTGAAGCTGCGCAATGTAAAAGCTTACATTCCCGAGAATCCGGTAGGCACTGCCGCGGAGTGCGCCGACAGAATTCATGAGTTTATTCCGATTGCAAGGGCTATCGTCGGACTGAGCAGCTTGAAGATCATTTCCTTCGGCCCCAGACCCCTGAATTTCCTTGCCTGCAATGCTCCTATCAAGCAGCTGTACAACCTGGGAGTGGAGATCGAGGAGAATTCCGAGCTTGACCTGTTTGAGGCATTTAAAAAGCATGAGGGAGACAAAAGGATTCCTGCAAAGATCAAGGAGATGGAAGAGGAGCTGGGCAACGGCAATCTCAAGCCGGAGGTTCTGCCCAAACTGGCCCAGTATGAGCTGACTCTTCTCGACTGGATCGAGGCGCATAAGGGCTACCGCAAATATGTGGCCATCGCCGGGAAATGCTGGCCTGCATTCCAGACCCAGTTTGGCTTCGTTCCCTGCTATGTAAACAGCCGTCTGACGGGGATGGGCATTCCTGTATCCTGCGAAGTGGATATCTACGGCTGCCTGAGCGAATTCATCGGCACCTGTGTCAGCGAGGATATCGTCACTCTGCTGGATATCAACAATACCGTACCTGACGACATGTATGAAGAAGCGATCAGCGGGAAATATGCCTATACACATAACGACACCTTTATGGGCTTCCACTGCGGCAATACCAATACCAAAAAGCTGTCCTCCTGCAGCATGAAATACCAGATGATCATGGCCCGCACTCTTCCGGAGGAAGTAACCCAGGGTACCCTGGAGGGTGATATTGTTCCCGGGGATATCACATTCTACCGCCTGCAGTCTACGGCAGACAATAAGCTGCGTGCCTATATTGCCCAGGGCGAGGTGCTTCCGGTGGCAACCAGATCCTTCGGAGGAATCGGCGTGTTCGCCATTCCGGAGATGGGACGTTTCTACCGCCATGTGCTGATTGAGAAAAATTATCCCCATCACGGTGCGGTGGCATTCGGACATTTCGGAAAGGCTCTGTTTGAAGTGTTCAAGTACATCGGTGTGCCGGTGGAGGATCTGAATTACAACCAGCCTAAGGGCGTACTGTATCCCACGGAGAATCCGTTTGCCTGAGGATAAAGAGGAAGGGGCGGAGACAGACCTCCGCCCCTGTTCAACGTG
>OFFY01000685.1_pt1 | contig 33140 bp, 33 predicted proteins | sample 1521481 | NCBI WGS metagenome assembly OFFY01 (sample SAMEA3504117, study PRJEB24116) | mouse gut metagenome | biome: mouse gut; feature: mouse-associated habitat; material: faeces | place: Denmark | collected 2011
TTTGGCCAATCTGTGCGATCACCGGATTCGACTGTCCCAGCTCTTCCAGCCTGCGCACCGCTTCCTCCCGCGTCCGCTTTATCGGCCTTTCCACATGCGCTGACTTTATGCTGCTGATGAAATCCGCGGTCTGCCCGCCGATCCACTGCTCTCCAAATACCTCTGCGGCATCCGAGCCGGTCTGGTTCTCAGCCGCTTTCTGCTGCAGGGCTTCTATCTGTTTCAAAGTCGTCTGCACTTCTGTCAGATAAATACCCAGTTCCCGGATCCGCATTCCATACCAGGCCAGGACCATGACCAGAATAACAAGAAAAATATTCCTCTGCAGTTTTTTCAACTGTTTTCTTCTCCTGTATTCCTTCTGCTGTTCCATTCTTCTGCTGTTCTCCGCGTAATTTCTCATTTGAATTTCTCCTGACGTTAATAAAAAGAATCCTTCCTGCACGGAATTGTCTGTATCATCAAAAACACCCTGACAGGACAGCTGTTTTCATCCTATCAGAGTGTTTCGTCATACTTTCGTTAAAGTTGTGTCAAAGATGTAAAAAACGAGTACAGTTACTGTACAATTAATCGACATTCATTGAACTGTCCTCATATACCATCAAACGATATTCTATCACCGTCTGGCTGGAAACGTCCTTGCTCCCGTCACTTTCCATGATCTCGTCCATGACGCTCACCACGACATCATATCCCCGCATCTGCGCATACAGCGGGCTTTCCTTCACTGCCATGCTTATCCAGCTGCCGCTGTCGCTTATCTCCACATATTGTTCGACCGGAGCCTCTATACCCGCCAGCCTGATAAACCGCTCCAGTTTGTCAAGCGACTTGTCATTGTTTACATTTTCTATATCATACAGCGTTATTTTCGCATCCCATACCCTGCCCGTCATCGCATTAACAGAAAGTGACACATACATATCTGTACTGGAAAACCGAACTGTCCAGAAGCTGTAATAAGGCTCTATCGGCATATGCAGTCCTTCTTTTGCTGTTTTCGTCCCCAGCGAGGCTCTGTGAAGCAAAGGCTCGGCATGCGTCCGGCTGTGGTCCCAAAACCCCATCTCCACAAGCCAGTTCTCGCCGGCGGCAAAAGCCTGCTCCATGGTGATCTGTCCTTTGACCGGATCGTGCAGCAGCTCCCCTTCACAGTTCTTCCTGTATCTTATGACCTGTTCTATCTCCTTTTCTGTCAATGTAAGGTCTTCCTCTTTGTCCCTGACTAAAGGCTCGCCGTCCTGCCCGTCATACTCCTCCCCTGTCTCTGCCGACTGCCATGCCAGCACAGGGGACTCCATCGTCACGGTGCCGCTCTCCTCTAACCGCCGTTTCTCCCACATCTGCAGGATGAGATCCGTCCCCGCCATACTTCCGAATACAAAGACGGCTGCAAACAGCAGGCTAAGCAGCGTATACTTAGACGCTCTGTTCATTGCACCCTCCTTCCGGCAGATTGAATGTGAGGCGGATCGTCGTACCGGATCTGCCGTCACTTTCCACCTTCAACCCGGCCCTGTGAATCTGAGCGATCCTGGCTACCAGCGCCATGCCAAGTCCTGCCCCGTGCTGTTTCCGTGACCGGGACTTGTCCACCATATAGAAGGCTTCCGTGATCCGGTCTATCTCCTCGGGCGGAATACCTTTTCCATTGTCCTTAAAAGAGATCTCGTAATATTCCTGTCCCTTTTTCCCAGTGACCCAGATATCGCTGCACTCTGCCTTCACGGAATTGTCGATGATATTGAGTACCATCGTCTTAAAAAGATCGAACTCTACCGCAATCTCCTCTTCTTCCATATCCACATGCAGACCGGTGCCATACCTGACACAGACGGGTTCAATACCCGGCATGATGTTTTCGAACAACCCTCCCGTCCTGAACTTTTCCAGTGAAAAGTCCTGCTTATCCATAACAAACAGATCCATCAGCTTAAGCGAAAGCGATTCCAGCCGCATCCCCTCATCCAGTATATAGCCGGCCGCCTCTTTGACCCGCTCCCTGGGCAGCTCCCGTTGATACAGCATATCCGCGTAGCCGATCACGGATGTAAGCGGCGTCTTTAACTCATGGGCAAAATTAGCCGTAAAGTCCTCTTTGGCCCTGGCTGCCGCCGACAGCTCCAGCACCTTTTCCTCAATCTTCTCCGCCATCTGGTTGAAATCCGCTGCCAGCTGGCCGATCTCATCCTTCGTGCCGACACGGATCCTTTCCGAATATTTTCCTCTGGATATCCTTCTGGCCGCCTTGCCGACCTTTTTGATAGAGCCGGTGATCATCCTGCTCAACGCAAAGATCAGGGGAAACCCTATGCACAGAATAATCAGGTAGATTTTCTGGAAGTATGCCGTCATGCTTCTCTGGGTATCCACCACAGAACTGATATCCGTCTGTGTTACCAGACAGGCGTCGCTCTCCCCCTGCTTCACATGATCGTACACGAAAATAAAACTTTCTCCGTCCTTACGGAAGATCCGAAAAGACAGCCTTCCCTCCCCGCTGTCACGGAAATCCAAAATATCCGGCTCCATTGTCATACTGGAATAAATACATTTTTGATCGGAATCATAGATTGCCACAGGCGTTGTGAATAAACTCCACTCTTCCGGATCAACTCCCTGTTCCTGCAGGATATCCGGTCTGGAGTAAAGAATGGACTGTAGAATATATTTGTTATATTGAAACTGCTGCAGCGCGTACTTCTTTTCCTGCTCGACGGCGTTCTCGTAGGCATAATCGATCAGCAGCACGCCGGCCGTCTGAAAAGAGATCCCAAAGATCACCACGAAACAGAGGAATATCTTATGAAAAAGTTTCATAGATCCTCCTCCAGGCGGTAGCCGACCCGGAACACCGTCCTGATATACTTTTCCCAGTTCAGCTTTTTCCGAAGCCGCTGGATGTGCGAATCCAGCGTGCGGGTATCTCCCATAAATACCTCGCCCCATACCTTCTCATAGATACGCTCCCGATACAGCGCCACATTCCTGTTCTGCATCAGTTCCACCAGCAGGTCGAACTCCTTGACCGTCAGTTCCACCGGAACGCCCGCTTTCGTCACGGTGCGTGAGATCACGTCGATCTCCACATCCGCAAAGGTCAGCTTCTGATTGGCCCTGCCGTACCGCCGCAGCACCGCCTCCACCCGCGCGGTCAGCTCTCCCACCTGAAAAGGCTTGACGATATAGTCATCCGCACCCAGCTTCAGCCCCTTGATGCGGTCATCCACACTCCCTTTCGCCGTCAGGAAGATCACCGGCGTTCCCATCGGTTTGACATATTCCAGAAGCTCATAGCCGTCAATCTCCGGCAGCATGATGTCCAGCAGCACCAGGTCAAAAGTCTCCTGCTCGATATGATCCGCTCCCGCTCTCCCGTCAAAAGCGCAGGTGCATTGATAGCCCTCCGCCTCCAGATTGATCTTGATCAGATTGGCAATGGCCGCCTCGTCCTCGACGATCAGGATTTTCTGCATTGGTATCTACTCCTTCCTGCTCAGCCCGCAAAAAATTCACTTTACACAGTATACACGACAGATGTGTCAAAGTTGTGTCATACTGCTATAGTTAACGACATTAGAAATTTCGTTTACTATAAATGAACGGCGACCCGGCATGGAACGTTGCGTCTGTATTTTAACGGGATTTTTCAGGTATATTGATCACATCGGGAAATTGGAGTTCAATTTTACGGATGTTCTTATCCTGCAGGTAATATTTATTCAAAACCTCTTTCGAATATTTTGCGGCTGTATCTTTTGTCAAAGAAATAAGCAGATCCGTAAAAAACTGTTCCCAGCTTTCATGCTGCAAAGAATCTATATAATCTGCCGGTTCTTCCAAAACAGCCTCAAGCTCTGCCCCTTTGATCACTCCTGACTTTAAGATCAAATATTCAAAGGATTCCGGCAGCCAGATTGAAACTCTTAAATCAATCCTTGTCTCAAGATATGCAAGACAGTTTTCTATCATGGCGCCAAATGCAGCACCATCTGCGATCACCAGGGTATCTCCTTTTACCAGCGTTTGTATCACGGGAAGAATATTACTGTTTCCGTCAGCGCTCACCACATCTGCCGTTCCAAAGACTGTTGTAAAAAACTGATGACCGGAGCAGCTGTCTTCCGTTATAATATTTTCAACTTTGTTATGCTTCACAACAGGATAATGACTGTATAATTCTTTAAACTCATGATAAGATTCCCTGATATCAGTTCTTTTACCCGCCGTAATAATTTCATAAATCTCATGAATACTGTAAGGAAGCATTCGAAACGGCGCACGATTTACCAACACGAAATAATTCCCGGAACTTTTCACAAAATCAGCAAAATCTCTGCCAAACACAAAATCATTATTCTCCTCAATGAATATGATCGTATTCTTTAACGGGAATAAGGCGTCCTTCCAGTCTCTGCCTACCTCTTTTCGCAAATATACAAAATAAGAAGCATCGGACGAAACCGTAAAACCGGACTCCCTGCCAACTCTCAAATATTCATACAACATGTGCAGAAGAGTAGTTTTGCCTGTAGCGCTGTCCCCTTTTAGAATGGTGATATTTCTTCTGATCGTAAAGTCAAACAGCGCTCTTTTACTTCTTACCTTAAAATGATATTTACCCTTCATCCTGCATTGCCTCCGCCTCTAACAGTCCGGTTACATATTCCTCCGGATTATGAACGGTTTTCCCCGTATTCATGATCTTAATCTCAAATTCTCCTGTAAAACGCATAATGTGCTGCAAATACACTGTCAGATCTTTTGTCTCGGCAATCTTCAAAATCCATTTTGCGCAGTTGTCTCCGCAGTTAGACATATTATAGACGAAGGAATCGTCTTTCAACATCAGGATCAAAACCTTTACGCCGCCGGACAATCCCTGCGGCGTGATCGCACCAAAAACAGGACTTTCAATATTGTGGGCGCTGATCACTCTGGAATGATCTACGTCCTCTATCATAGCTTTCACAAGCGTATCTTCTATCCACTCATCTTCATACACATTATCGAAATAGGCAGGCGCATCCTCCATATATTTTACCCCGCCATAATACCAGATTTTCAGCATATTATTCTGCCCCTTCCAAAATATTCCGTCCACTGTCGCTCAAAGCTGCCTGCATCCTGCGGCACTTTTCCTGATGTGAAAACGGACCGGCGAAACATGCATCTCCCCGGCCCTTTATCCTGTCATCTGTATTCCATAAAACTGCCGATCTCTTCATCCTCATAGCGCAGGATGATGGCGGAAGTGGGCGGAAGTGTGATGGATACCTTGCCGGATCTGACCGGATACTCCTTCTCTTCCGTGGTAAACCCGTCCGCGGTAGTCAGCAGAAGCTGTTTGATCATACATTCCTTCGGCACGCCCAGATGCCATACGAACAGTTCTTTCGTGATCTCGTAGTCGTTATTGTTGACGAGGATCACGGACTGTCCCTCTCTTGTGAATCTGCCGTAGCCGATCACATTATAGTCACTTTCCATATGCTTGATGGAACCGGTCAGGAATTCCCGGTGCGCCTTGTGGATCCGGATGATCTCCTTATGGAAAGCGATCAGTTCCTGGTCCTCATGCCCCCAGGGGTATGTGCGCCGGTTATCCGGATCGGTGAAGCCGCATACGCCCGCTTCATCGCCGTAATAGATGGTGGGCGCGCCCGGCCAGGTCATCTGAATGACCACCGCTTCCCGCATGACCGCCTTATTCACCCCCACGTTCGCCGCCTCAGGCCCAAGCGTGTTGGATCTTCCTACTTTTCGGTTGGTTCTGGTCAGGAAGCGGGAATGATCGTGGTTGGACAGTTCATTCATCGCCACCTGCAAAGAAGGGGTCGTAAAGCTGGCGCTGTGATGCTGCATGGCGCCCCAGAAACTGTCCGCATTGCCCCGCAGGTCTTCCCGGTAATCATCGCTGTGCTTCTGCATCCCGGTCAAAAACCACGTTACCGGCTCCATAAAGGCATCATAGTTCATCACCGTATCCCACTCGTCGCCCTGCAGCCAGTCCTTCGGACTGCCGTAATGCTCCGCAAGCACGATGGCATCCGGATTCGCCATCTTCACCACCCTGCGGAATTCTTTCCAGAAATAGTGATTATACTCCGGCGTATGCCCCAGATCTGCCGCCACATCCAGCCGCCAGCCGTCTACGTGATAAGGCTCGGCTACCCACTTCCTTGCTATGTAGAGAATATAATCCTCCAGCTGCTGGGAATTCTCATAATTGAGCTTGGGCAGCGTATCATGTCCCCACCAGCCGTCGTAGGAACCGTTGTAAGGCCATTTATGGTTATCATGGAAATGGAAATAGTTGTGATAGGGGCTGTCCTGCGCGACATAGGCGCCCTTCTCGTAACCCGGTGCGTTCTCGTAAATACGCTCCCTGTCCATCCATTTATTAAAAGAACCGCAGTGATTGAACACGCCGTCCAGAATGACCTTCATGCCTCTGGCGTGCGCCTCTTTGACCACCCTGGCAAAAAGCTCGTTGCTGGCCTCCAGATTTCGCCTGTCGGACACACGCTCTATATATCTCGTGGCGAATCTGTTCTCCTTCTGGTCCGGATGCAGAAGCTCTCCCTCATCGTGAACGATCACACCCACATGCGGGTCGATATAGTCATAATCCTGAATATCATATTTATGATTCGAGGGCGACACAAACAGCGGATTAAAATAGATCACGTCCACGCCCAGATCCTGCAGATAGTCCATCTTGTCGAGCACACCCTGCAGATCGCCGCCGTAAAACTCCCGCACGCCCATGGCTGCCGGATATTTGTTCCAGTCTTCCACCTTCACGGTCTTATCCCCGATGTACTGGTATTCATTGGACAGCACGTCATTGGAAGGGTCGCCGTTATAGAAACGGTCCACATAGATCTGATAGAAAACCGCACCCTTCGCCCAGTCCGGCGTCTTAAATCCCGGAATCAGCTGGAAATGATAGTATTCATTGATATCCTTACAGACACCCCGCGTATCATAGTAGCAGTCGATCCTGCCCACCCGTACCTCGAAATAGTAGGTCAGCTTCTCATTATCAAGCTGTACCGAATAGGAATAATAATCAAAATAATTATCCGTCTCCGTCTTTAACATAATATGCTTCTCGTCTTTACAGACAAAAAACACTCTGTCGATATTATTTCTGGCCGAGCGGAACCGGATCGTGACCTCTCCGTAAGCACTCGGCTCGGGTGGATATACATAGTCTTCTGTTGTATCTGAAAATAACGCTTCTTTATTGATGACCGGGCGCATGCCTGCAATATAGTACTGGTTCTTCTCTGCTTTCTGAAATTCACTTATATCCATGCTTTCTGCCTCTCTTTAAAGGAACCCATATAAATCTATTTTATACTATCTATTATAGATGTTCAAGAAAAAATCGAGTGAACTCAAACCTGGAAAACCCCGGAAATGTAAAAAAGACAGCTTTCGACGGCTGTCTTTTTTAGAGAAGGTATTTCTTTCTTATGGGGTATAGCAAAAACTATATAATGTATTGGGGGGTTACAAGTAGTATAATAGCATAGCATGTGCCTGTCCACAATACTAAGGATTCACAAATATTACAAATTTGACTATGTGTTTTTGTGGATATTGCACAAACCTTTTCTTTTCGGGCCTTTTTACGGCCTTAATCGAGCTTCATCTCCGGCGCTTCCGGCTGCGGATACTCGGTATCAAAGAGCGCTTCGAACTCGGTGCGGTTGATCTTCTCCTTCTGCAGCAGCAGTTCGGCGCATCTGTGCAGCACGTCCTCCTGCTCCAGGATAATGGCCTTCGCTTTTTCATAACAATCGTCAATGATGGCCTTCACCTCGCGGTCGATCTCCCCGGAGACCGCCTCGCTGTGGCTCTTGGCATGGGCCAGATCCCTGCCGATAAATACCTCGTCGTCATCGTCGTCATAATTGATCACGCCGATATTGGCAGACATGCCGTAACGGGTCACCATCCTGCGGGCTACCTTCGTAGCTTTCTTGATATCGCTGGATGCCCCTGTGGTGATATCATCGAAAATGATCTCCTCCGCGATACGGCCGCCCAGAGAAACCATGATATCCTGGAACATCTTGCCTTTGGTCAAAAACATCTCGTCTTTTTCAGGCAGCGGCATGGTGTAGCCCGCCGCGCCGATCCCTGTAGGGATGATGGATACCGTGTACACCGGCCCCACATCGGGAAGCACATGGAACAGGATCGCATGTCCCGCCTCATGATAGGCCGTGATCTTCTTCTCCTTGTCGGAGATGATGCGGCTCTTCTTCTCCGCGCCGATGCCTACTTTGACAAAGGCCCGTTTGATATCGTCCTGCTTTACAAATACCCGCTTGTCCATGGCGGCATTGATGGCCGCCTCGTTCAGAAGGTTCTCCAGATCCGCTCCCGTAAAGCCCGCCGTCGTCTGTGCGATCTGTGAGAGATCCACATCGTCCCCCAGCGGTTTGTTCTGGGCATGGACTTTCAGAATATCTTCCCGACCCCGCACATCCGGCGCCGCCACCGTGATCTTACGGTCAAAACGTCCCGGCCTTAAGATCGCCGGATCCAATATATCCACGCGGTTGGTGGCCGCCATCACGATAATGCCCTCGTTGACGCCGAAACCATCCATCTCCACCAGCAGCTGATTCAGCGTCTGCTCGCGCTCGTCGTGGCCGCCGCCCATACCGGTGCCGCGTCGTCTCGCCACCGCGTCGATCTCGTCAATAAATATGATACACGGCGCGTGCCGCTTCGCCTCCGCGAACATATCGCGCACACGGGAAGCGCCCACACCGACAAACATCTCCACGAAATCCGAACCGGAAATGCTGAAGAAAGGCACGTTGGCCTCCCCCGCGATCGCCTTGGCCAGCAGCGTCTTACCTGTACCCGGCGCACCTTCCAGAAGAACACCCTTCGGAATACGCGCACCCACCTTCGTAAACTTGCCCGGCTCCCGCAGAAATTCCACGATCTCCTGCAGCTCTTCTTTCTCTTCTTTCAGGCCGGCCACACCGTCCAGCTTGATCTTATTCTCTCCGCCCAGCGTCAATTTGGCACGGCTCCTGCCGAAATTCATCATCTTGCCGTTGCCGCCGCCACCGGATGCATTCTGCGCATTCATCATCACGAAAAAGAAAACACAGACGACCACCACGATCAGAATCGGAAACACACTGTTCAAAAACCAGCTTTCCTCCGGTACACTCTCCACCACCGGATCCAGACCGTAGCTGCGGGCCAGGGCTTCCGCCTCGGACACATTCGTCACATTCAGACGTCTCTCGGTGCCGCTTTTCAACGTGATCTCCAGAGCTCCGGCATCCGTATTCTTATTCGGACAGACCTTGACGATCGCAACCTGATCATTCTTCAGATGATCGACAAACTCTCCTCTCGTGTAGCCGCTGTCCTGGATCCTGATCGTTCCGACCCATACAGTAAACATGAGCAGACCCATGATGATCACAAAATACAAGTAAAAAGTCTTATTATTCCTGTTCAAAGTAAACCTCTTTCATATAACATATTCTGGTACGCGCTGAAAGTCACGGCGCTCAGTCAAACTTCACCACACCGATGTAAGGCAGATTGCGGTATTTCTGGTCGTAATCCAGGCCGTATCCCACCACGAATTCATCCGGGATCTCGAAGCCCGTATAATCTACCTTGACTTCCACCACTCTCCTGTCCGGCTTGTCAAGCAGCGTACACAGCTTCACATCCACCGGCCCTCTGTCCTTTAACATTTCCAGCAGATAGCTGAGTGTCCTGCCGGAGTCCACGATATCCTCCACTACCAGCACGTGTTTGTCCAACAGAGATTCGTCCAGATCTTTCACGATCTTCACCACGCCGCTGGATTTCGTATCCCCGCCGTAGCTGGACACCGACATAAAGTCCAGTGACACCGGCACCGTGATCCTCTTGGCCAGCTCACACATAAAAAAGCTGCCGCCCTTGAGCACACAGACCAGATGCACCTGTTTCCCCGCATAATCTCTGGAAATCTGATCGCCGATCTCCTGAATCCGCCTGTCCACTTCCTCTTCACTCAACAACACTTCGATTCGTTCCGCCATTGCTTCCTCCTTCGAGCCGTACCTCCAGGATACGCTCCGTACTTTCTTCCACCTTGTACTTCTGACTGATCCGGTATCCCGGTATCCACAGGACATGAGATCCGTCAGCCAGTAAATGCATACTGTCACGCTGCATCTTCGGGATTTTCTCATTGATCATGTATTGTTTGACCGTCTTCGTGTGCATGGCTTCATCTATCGTCATATAATCGCCCTGACGCCGTGTGCGCAGCAACAAAGACGTAGTTATTTTATCATAATCAAACCATTTCGTATATCTATTTTGTGGAATATTTTGCTCTTTTTCAAAGAATCCGACCCCTTTTTCCAATAAAGTAAAGACAAAAGTCCCCTCCCCCGGCACCCGGATCTGTGCGGGCGGTACGATCTGATACACCGCGCCGGCCTGCGAGGCCATCTGTCCGGCTGTCTGCTTTTCCCCTGTCTGCACGGCCTTCTCTCCGTCCGTCTGCTTGTCCTTGATCTGCGCCGTGTTCTCTCCGGCTGCCTGCTTTTCCCTTATCTGTGCCGTGTACTCTCCATATGCCTGTTCCTGCCCTGTCCGCCTCTGCCGGAGGGCCCTTTCTCCGACATTGCTGATACAGAGCCTGTCGTATTCTTTGCAGGCCCTGAGCCTGCAGGGCAGGTGGATCTCCCTGCTGCCGTCCTTCGTCATCAGCTGCTCCAGCCCTGCTATATGCTTCCCGGTGATATCCTTTCTGTAAGGCGTCAGGCGCTCCATGCAGGCAAGCAGCACCCGTTTGCGCATCACCGGATCCTCCGCCAACAGACCTGCGCTGTCGATCCACAGACACTGCACCGTGCCGTCCGTCTCCGGCTGCTCTTCCTGCACATACGCCCCGTACAGCCGCCTCGTCTGCGCCTCCAGATAGCGTTCCGTATCCGCAAGGATCTCCGCCAGCTCCCCCATATGGGCGGCGGCGCCGGCACAGATTTCCCGCTCCGCATAAGGCAGGATATGATGCCGTATCCTGTTGCGGGTATAAGCATCCTCCTCATTGGTGCTGTCCTGACAGCAGCGCAGTCCGTTCTCAGCCAGATAGGCCTCGATTGTTTTCCGCTCCAGACAGAGTACCGGCCGGATCACCGACTCCCGCACAGGCCGGATCGAAGACAGCCCCCTTAAGCCGCTGCCCCGGAACATATGAAACAGCATCGTCTCCGCCCGGTCGTTGCAGTTATGGGCGACCGCGATCCTGCCACGTTCTCCTGAGCGCCTCTCCTGTTGCAGCACTTCCTCGAAAGCGCTGTAGCGCAGCACCCGGCCGGCTTCCTCCGCCGACAGCCGGTGTCTGGCGGCATAACCGTTCATATCCACCCTGCGCAGATAAAAGGGAACCCCAAACTGGCCGCAAATCTCCTCCACATACCGGGCATCGGCCGCGGCATCGGCCCGTGCCCCGTGATCCACATGCACCGCCAGCAGGCGAAACGCAATCTCCTTCTGCAGCCGCCGCAGAATATGCAGCAGGCAGACCGAATCCGCGCCGCCCGATACCCCTGCAGCGACCAGATCATGCGCTTTTATCATTTCGTATTTTTCCATATAGGTTTTCACTCTGGCGTAAGTATTCTCTGTCATGATATCCTCTGTCGTTATCCTCTATTCTTCTATAGTCCGGCATTGGAAATTTCGCTTACGAACCGGCCTCCGATCTTTACAGTTCGTCCTCGTCCCGACCCCAGATTCCGATTACCAGCACCGTCATATCGTCCCGCACCTGTCCGTTGCTCTGCTTGAGACAGTACGCCAGTATCTGGTTGGCGATCTCGTTCGGGTTCGTATACTCTATCCGCCCGATGATCTCCGGCAGCATCTCCTCGCCCAGTCCCTGAGAAAGCGCGTCCAGAATCCCGTCCGACAGCATGATCACATAATCGCCGCTCTGCAGCACCCTCTGCATACGCTCCGGCTCGATCTGTCCGAAAACCCCCAGCGGAAAATTCAGCGCCGACAGCCTGTCCACCAGCCGCCCTCTTTTGATATAACTGCAGGCGGCGCCCGCTTTCACGAACTCACAGGCCCCTGTGTACATATTGATGTCGCATAAATCAAGCGTGGACATATGCTCTTCCTGCCCGGCTGCCACCAGCGCCCCATTGATCATCTGCACCGCCGTCTCCTTGCGGAAGCCTGCCTCCAGAAGCCGTTCCATCTTCTCGATGATCCGTTCGGAATCGTCGCACGCCTTTTCACCGGAACCCATACCGTCCGACAAAACAGCCACCATCCTGCCGTTCTCCGCCTCATAGAAGGAATAATTGTCCCCCGATATGTGCTCCGTCTCCTTGACCGCCTTCGCCACGCCGGTGAGCAGATGATAATTCGCCTCTTCCGCAAAATAATAGGTATTCCACTCCGGCGTAAGGTACTGCGGCATATTCTTCGCCGCGCGCAGTCTGGTGTTCAGCGCCACCGAGATAAAATCCGCCACATCGTCTATGCAGACCTGCTCCCCCAGCTTCGTATACTTCTCGGAGATCATCTTCATCGTCAGGCTGATCTCCAGATGCCCGTCCTCCCGCTCCAGCTCAAAAAAGTTCCGCAGCAGGATTCCCGATTCCCGCAGCAGCTTTGAGATCTGCTTATATTTGCGTTCTCCCATGGGCCGGTAGCGGCATGTCTCCTGCGCCACCTCCGCCATGATATGCGCCATCTCCTTCAGGTGCTCCGCAAGAAGCTCCTGATTTTCCTGCAGTCTACGCTGCCACAGATAATCCTGCCTGTCCGCCGGATCCGCCTCGTCCTTCCCGGTAAATTCCACATCCTCTCCCTCGAACAGATCCGCAAGATCCCTAAACGACTCCGCATATGTCAGCAGCCTCTGCCTGCCATACTCCGGTATGATCGTTATTTTATTGTCATCTCTGGCTTCTGCCTGTTTTTTCATGACATACCTCCCCATCCTGTTATCACGGACCTGCCCGCCCTGCGCCGGATGGCATGTCCCGGCCGCACTCGCAGACTTGTCCAGATTACTTTATCTCTATCAATATATGAAGAGGTGTCCCGGATTATTACACAGAAAAAAAGCAAATCCCAGATGTTCTCCGAAACCTGCTTAATTTACGTCCTTAAATATAATCTCACCTTCATACACCAGACCGAGCTTGTTCTTGGCAATCTCTTCCACGTACTTCTTGGTCTGCGTGTACTTCTCATATTCTTTGATCTCTTCTGTTCTCGCCTGCTCCGCTTCGATCGCCTGCATCAGGACTTCTTCTCTTGCCATGTATGTCTCACGCTTCTTCGTCAGTTCTATCCCTTCAACCATTACCACAATCAGCATCATTACAACAACTGTGGTGACCAAGAGCATGCCCATACGGTTCTGGCGCCTCTTCCGATATGCTGCTTTTCCTGCCATGTTGTTAATGATACTCCTTTGCCCGGTTTACTGCTTACATAAAATCATTCTAATTGTTTTCAGACAGACCGTCAACCGTTTTTTTATAAACAGTTTCACTTTTTTCAGTTTTCGCCAGACGAATCGAACACACCTTCGAGCGGCGAAAAACAGGCATTTCAGCGGTTTTAGCACAACTTGTATGACACGAAAAACAAACCACATTATCTTGTGTATGCATTTTGACACGATATTGACAAACCGATTCTTTATAATCGCTTTATAGGTCAACATGCCGAGCGCCGCACCGACCACGGCAAACCATCTCAGTATACCATTGTTCTCTCTGTAAAGCATATAGAAAACGCCGATCCCGCAGGCGAACCAATAGACAAAGTCTTCCACGGACATAAAAAACCTGCCGTGCGTAAACAGCTTCCTGAAGATCAGTACCCAGTCATAGGCAAATGTGATAACAAGGCCCATGAGGATAGAATGAAGAAAAAAAACAGCTTCCTGCACAATGTCCTGACTCATATCCAACAAATCCCCCGGGAGTTATAAATGACCATCCAGCCTGCAAGTGTCACGCCACATTATTTGAACAATCTGGCAAGCAGCGATTCCCCTCTGGCCCCGTACCCCGCGGTCTCCGAATAGGTAAAGCTGTCGATCCGGCCGTCCACGTCCACTTCTCCTTTGTCCAGGGACAGCCGGCTCACATGCAGCTCGGTGCCTTTGATCATCAACATGCCCTGCTCTGTCTCAAGCAGGATCTCGTTGACGTCAAAAGACAATACGTCATTGACACCGCTTATGCTACATGTCCTTCTATTGGTAAGCATCAACTTGTGCGGTTTCCTGTTCGCACTGTTCAAATCTTCCATACACACCCTCCTGCATTTTGTGAGCAGCAGCCCCGGCAGCCGTTACCGCTTCCACATACAGCCGCCCGGGTCACTGTGATACTTATTAAATGTATGTCGGATTCTGAACAGATATGACTCTTTTATGGCAGATAACGGAATAATTCCTTCGCCTCTTCCTTGCGGACCGTCTCCTGCACATCCAGAACTTCCACCTTGACTTCTTTGTTACCGAACTGAATCGTGATCACATCTCCCACCTTCACATTGACGGAAGCCTTGGCCGGCCTGTCGTTCACCAGCACCCTGCCCGCATCGCACGCCTCGTTCGCCACCGTGCGCCGCTTGATCAGCCGCGACACCTTTAAATATTTATCCAGTCTCATTCCAACACCCTCCGAATACTTCTTTCTATCCGATGACAGTAAACAAAAGCCCGTATGCGCATGCATACAGGCCTTCTCTTTCTCTCAATCTCTAAACAGGATTATGCGTTGATCATATCCTTTAATGCCTTGCCGGCTTTGAACTTAGGAGCCTTGGAAGCCGCAATCTTCATAACCTCGCCGCTCTGAGGATTTCTGCCTTCTCTTGCTGCTCTCTGAGAAACTTCGAAAGTACCGAAGCCTACCAGCTGTACTTTACCATCTTTCTTTAATTCATCAGCAACAACATCCGTAAATGCCTTCAATGCCTTCTCAGCGTCCTTCTTAGATAATCCTGCCTGATCAGCCATAGCTGCAACTAATTCTGTTTTGTTCATCTTGAACTCCTCCTTAAATGAGTCTTCGTTTTAATATTAGATGTTCCTCTTTTGAAACGCCTACACCTATTTATATACGCTTTTCCCTCTGTTGTCAAGCAGAAAGATGGCTTTTTTTTCGCTATTTTAGGGCATTTTTCTATCCCCGGAGGTATTTGCAGGATTTTTTTCATATCTGTCTATCAAATCCTCAATCCTGTCCGTAAGTACCTGCTCCTGCGAAATCCTGGCAATCCTGGCAATATCGGATAAACGTATAAGTATATCCGCTATGATTTTCTCCAACTCCCTGCTGTACGGTTCGTGACTGCATGTCTCAAGCGCACTGACCGCCGCCTGCAGATCTGCCACATCCTGTTCATAAGTATTCCCTTTTTCGTAAGTTTTATCAATTTTTTTCAGAACCTTCGCCGCCCTCGTGAGCGCAGGAAGCTCCCGCGGAATTTCCTGCAGGGGAGAGGGGATCCATTCCTTGTCCTTCTTCTCTTCTTTCTTGATCTCTTCCCAGTTGATGAGCGCTTCCTCGGCGCCTTCGGCACTGCTTGTCCCGAACACATGGGGATGCCTGCGGATCATCTTGCGGCTCACTTCATCCACGACGTCCTCCATCGTAAAAAGCCCTTCCTCCGCTGCGATCTGTGCGTGCATCACCACCTGTAAAAGCACGTCCCCCAGCTCTTCACGCATATTCTCGGGATTGCCCGTCTGGTCATAAATGCGGATGGAGGCAAGCAGCTCTGCTGCCTCCTCCATCATACACGGTTTCAGGCTTTCATGGGTCTGTACTCTGTCCCAGGGACAACCGTTCTCTCCCCGGAGCGTTTTGATGATCTCCAGAAAGTCCTGGTATGTATATTTTTTGTTGTTTTGCATTTGTGTTGTGATTCCTTTATTTAGCGTTGTTTATTACTCCGTTTTACTGACCGTGTCAAGTGTTGGTTTCCGCCCCTTCTGTAGTGCCATCTACCGGCGGCTTATAATCAGGATTTGCTGCGCCGCAGTTTGTACACTTACCATCATTACCATAGTTATGCCCTTTTGCTGGAATAGGCTTTGTATCAATGCTGTCGCATAATGTACATTGATAGGTTATTTCACCATCAGCTTCACAAGTTGAATCTCTGCTGCCTGTCTCCTTATAATCATGTGTGCACTCCGGTTTTTGCCCTGGTTCCTGTTCCTGGCAGAATTCACATATACCATTCACATAATTATGTCCGGTCGCTTTCATTCCCTCCGTATAGCTATCACCACATTCACATGTATAGGTCTTTACACCATTTTCTGTACAGGTAGGTTCTGTGGTTATTTCTTCCGTATACTCATGTTTATGTTCCGGCTCTTTCTCGTGGCAATTTTTACATTCTCCACCTTCATAATTATGTCCAGTCGCTTTCATTTTCTCCGTATAGCTGTCACCACATTCACATGTATAGGTCTTCTCACCTTCTTCTGTACAGGTTGGTTCCTTGGTTATTTCTTCCGTATACTCATGCTCATGTTCCGGTTCTTTCTCGTGGCAGACCGTACATTCACCATCTACAAATTCGTGTCCCTTTGCCGGAACCTCTTCCGTATAGCTGTCGCCACATTCACACTTAAAGGTCTTCTCACCTTTGTCTACGCAAGTCGGCGCTTTGGTGATTTTTTCTGTATATTCATGCTTATGCTTATCCACATCATTCCCGCTGACAGACGGCTCTTCTTTCTCGAGCTCCGAGAAGGAATACGTAACATCTTCCCCGTCATTATACAGGTAGATCGTATAACTCTTCTTCTTGTAACCGCTCTTCTCCAATGTGATCGTATGCTTTCCTGCATTCTTCTTAAAGCTCACCGGAGCGATACCCACATAATTACCGTCCAGATAGACTTCCACGCCCTTCGGAGAATCAATATATACTTTATTGCTCTTGGTCGCGCTGATCGTATTATCGCTGACGGAAGGTTCCGGGTCTTTCACCGGCGCGTATTCCAGTTCCGGGATTTCTTTCTCTTCCAACGGCGGTACTGTCAAGTCGTTGCCGCTGATCGTTGGCGCCTCTTCTTCCTTTTTCTCCTCCAACTCGAAGGAAATCTTGGCGTATTCGGAACCTACCTGAATATACTTCGTTAGCGAATCATATCCGTCTGCTTCCATATGAATCTTATGGATTCCGTAAGGCAGTTCCACCGGACTGCTGATATCCGTAAGTTCACCGTCTATGCTCACATCCGCACCCGCCGGATTTACAGTGAACAGAATCCTGCCGGTCTTATCCTGTACGATCTCGATATCGCTTACATCCAGTACTGTCTCCCGGTCTCTTTCGATCACCACATCCTTGATACTGCTGACACCACCGTTGGAAAGGGCCACCTGATAACTTCCCTCCGGAACGACCAGCAGCATATCCTCCGATATCTCCCGGATCACTTTATTGCCGACCTCGATCCAGCCGCCGATCAACGCCTGCTCGTTGCGCAGCCGCAGATAACCATGTCCTCTCTCCACATTGACACTGTATATCTTGCGGTCGATACCACGGATCGTCACCAGATCCTGGGATACGATCTCCATCGTCTCCACACGTTTTCCTTCTGAAAGGATCACCGCCTCATCGGGAAGGGAATATGTGCTGTTGCCTATGCTGGCCGTCTTATTGAGACCGCCCAGATCATAATTATCAATACTGTCATATACCCATGCATCGGGGGACTGTTTGATACTGGCGATCTGCCTTTTTCCTTTCAGGAAGTTCACGTCCACCACGTCCCCTGCCCGAAGCTGGGAAATGCTCATCGGCCCGTCGTACTTATCCGTCACATAGGTCGTGCCGTCATAGTACAGCGTATACTGCCTGCCCGTATCCATATTCATGAAAATAATACCGCTGTTATCCTGATCTACAGTCATAACAACCGCCGTATCCGCCGAGTCATAACTTCCCACCGTACTGGCACTGAATCCCGTATCAATGACTTTATGCTCCTTGTCCTTGGCCATACCGATATTGTATGCCTGTGAAGTACATCCGGTGGCCAGCAACGCAAATATCGTGATAACCGTCAGCGCCTTTGAAATTCTTCCGTGCATTTTTCGTCCTTATCCTTTCTGATCTGGCTGTCAGCTGTAACCGTATCCTGCCTGTTATCCGGCTGGCTCCGCACTCACGGCCAAAATTTTTATTTCCTGAATATATTTTCCAGAAAAAGCTGTTTCTCCCGTTCCTGGGCAAACAGTTTCTCGATCTTCTCCATATTCCTGCCGGGAATCCATGCCTTGCCCGTGTTATAATAGAAATTCACGATCTTCCAGAATTTCTCAGGGTACGCAAGCCGGTAATACAGCTGTCTGTAATCCCTGTCTGTCAGGTTCCTCTCTTTATTATAACTCTCCAGGAGCAAATTCCCAAGTGCCTGCGACCAATTATTTTTTTCCAGAAGTTTGCGCAGGAACAGATACAGATCCCGCACCGGATAATCTCTCACGCATTTCTCGAAATTGATGAGCACATTGCCCGTCTCTGTCCGCAGAATATTGTGATACTGATAATCCCCGTGACAGACGACCGGAAACGCATAAGAATCTCCCTCATAGGCATAATAACGCAATTCATCTGTAATTTGCAAGGCATTATTCATGAAATAATCATAATGCTTCATCAAATAAATCTCGAAATCCGTCTTCTGGCTCTTTTCCTGCAGGAATTTTTTTACCTTCTTCAATTCACGGTTATGCTTTTCATATTCATTTTCAATCCGGAATACCGGCTGGCTCGACAGCTCTTCATATCCGGTAAGATCCGTCACGCTGTGCAGCTTCGCCAGGGTAGAGACCGCCAGAGCACACTCTTCCATATCCCTGTAGTTACACTCTCTGCCCTCATAATATGACTTCACTATGTACAGCACGCCGTCCTGATCCGAAACAGTCAGTCCGTCCTCCTTTGTCCGCAGGATGGACTCCGCCTGCACAACACCGCTTTCATGAATATGTCTCAACAGGAAATCCTGAAACCTCACCTTATCGACAGGCCCGCCGTACTCTTTTAAAATGAGCAGCCCCTTATCCGATTCACAAAGAATCGCACCCCGCCCCTTCCAGGTCCGATTTACCTCTATTTCATAATGATCCAATAAACTGACGCTTCTGTCATTCACACGAATACCCCCCGCTTTGTCGTCTATCATATCTTATGAAAGCAAGGCCAAAAGTATGAAAAAGAGATGAAGTTTTTCTAAGAGGTCACGGCAGAAAGTTTTTTTCTGCGCAGATACGCAGCAGTTCGTCGCGTGTATTACGTTCCGGTTCTTCCAGAACGATCTCCAGAAGTCTGTCCAAAAGTGTTCCGATCTCTCTGCCCGGCATCATACCGAGTGCGATCAGATCCCTTCCGGTAACTGCCAGATCTTTCAGACTCATACACTCCTGTCTGCGGCAGATTCCATCATACAGCTCCTGTATGTATGCCAGTTTTTTGAGCTTCTCCTCCCGCAGATAAGCGCTCTGCGCGGCAATATCCGCACGCTTTACGGCAAACAGCATCCGGAACATGTCTTCCCCTGTACGGTTCACCGCACGCCTGACTCCTCCGGGTGAAGCTCCCACTTCCTGATCGTGGAAACGCACGATCTTCGTCACCGCCGCGATGGTATCATTGTCAAATTTCAGACGGCGCAGGATCTGTTTTGTCATCTGCTCTCCCACTTCTGCATGTCCTTTGTTGTGGGTGATCCCCTCCGCATCTACCGTCATTGTCTGCGGTTTGCCGATATCATGAAAAAGCATCCCCAGCCGCAGCACTTTATCAGCCTCCACCGCCGGCATGGAATGCAGAATATGCTCCCCTACATTGTAACAGTGGTGCGGATTATTCTGAGGCGTCTCCATACAGAGATCAAATTCCGGCAGGATCTGTTTCGTGATGCCTGTCTCGTAGGCCGTGCGCAGATAATCGGGGTGTTCGGAGATCACCAGCTTCACCAACTCTGTCTGGATCCGTTCCGCACTGATCCGCTTAAGGCCCGGCGCCAGATTACGGATCGCTTCCTTCGTGCCGTCCTCGATCCGGTAGCCAAGCTGCGCCGAAAACCGCACAGCCCGCAGCATACGCAGCGCATCTTCCGTAAAGCGTTCCTCCGCATTACCCACACAGCGGATCATTCCCGCATCCATGTCGCGTATCCCGCCGAAAATATCCACCAGGCCTGTCTGCTCATTATAAGCCATCGCATTCATGGTAAAATCCCGTCGTCTCAGATCCTCTTCCAGACTCGCCGTAAAAGTTACCTCTTTCGGATGCCGCCCGTCTTCATAATCCCCGTCAATGCGGTAGGTGGTCACCTCGAAGCCTTCCTTCTCCAGCAGGACCGTCACCGTACCATGTTTGATGCCGGTATCGAAAGTCCTCGCAAAAAGGCGCTTCGTCTCCTCCGGCGTGGCCGATGTCGTGATGTCCCAGTCATTGGGCATCCTGCCCAGCACACAGTCGCGGATGCAGCCGCCCACGGCGTAGGCTTCATAGCCCGCCGCCGTAAGCGTCTCTATGATAGTTTGCACTTTATCGGGCAGCTGTATTTTCATGCGGATACTCCGTTTCTGATCCTGTATTTCTGATCGTTTATCTTTATCATTTTATTTAAAAACATCTTTCACATTCTCAAGATGAAGGTCCGGCTCCTCATCCTCTTTTGCCAGGGAATTCACCAGTTTATCCAGTTCCTTCTGGGACATCACCCCGCGGTTGCGCTCAATGAACTCTTCCTTCTCGCCATCCGGCATATCCACAAAACGGTCCAGCGCCGCACGGTTTGTCGCGATCGCAAGTCCCAGATCCAGCGGTAAATTATTATAATCCATTTCTTTTCCATCCTCCTGTCACATGTTTCCCGCATAGCATGTGCAGGATGAAAAAAAATATACCGGACTATTACAGTATAGCCGGAATCAGATATAGATACAATCAAATATTTTTGTCATGCTTGCTTGCAATACCGCAGCCCACAGCCAAAACAAAAGGCAGTGATATGCATATATACGCATATCTCCGCCTTTTGTCAAACTTATGCATCATTTTTCCGGTATCCACACCCGCATCTGGTTCAGTCCCCGGTTGCCCCATGCGTAGTAGGGGATCAGCGTGATCCGACATTCCTCCTCCGCCGGCGTTTCATAGCTGTAGAGCGTCTCAGCTCCTGTCTCACGGTATCCTTCCGCATACAGCTCCTGTATCCCGAACAGCTTATCCGGCAGATATTCGCCGACCGTGATACTGCCGCCTTTTTTCAGGGAAAGGGAGAGTACATCGCCTGCATTGTCCACGCCTTCCGCACAGTAGATCAACGGCCCTCTCTGAACCGCCGCCTTTCCGGTATTGGCCGACACCTTATTGCAGGTATACACCTTTCTCACCGGCATCTCAAGTTCTACCGTCAGCTCATCACTGGCCTTGAAATCTCTGTACAGAAATGCATAGCCGCTCTCTTCCATCTCATATTTGACAGGTTTCCCATTCAGGCATATCACCGTGCCTGTGCTCCACGCCGGAATGCGGATCGCAAGCGGTACGGACATCGTCTCCTCCTCCGGCTCAAACCGGTAGGTGATCTTATTTCCATAGGGGTATGCCGTCTCCAGCCTGATCCTGCCGCCGAAGGTATCCCGCAGATCCAGTGTCCCGTCTATAAAAAGATTGGAAAACAGCTTGCCCGGAAGCACATGCCATGCATATTCCGACAGGGATGCCAGAAGCCTTGCCACATTGGGCGGGCAGCACGCGCAGGCAAACCATTTCGGCCGCACAGGCAGTGCATGTTTATGGGTCTGCGCTTCCCCGGAAATACCCGGCAGCGCTTCCAGCGGATTCACATAGAAGAATTTCGTGCCGTCCAGCTGCATACCCGCCAGAACACAGTTGTACAGGGCGCGCTCCATCTCATCTGCATATTTGCGGTCTCTCTCCAGATACAGCATCTTATTGGCAAAAAAGATCAGGCCGATGGCCGCACACGTCTCCGCATAAGCCGTATCGTTGGGCAGGTGATAATCCTTCGTGAACGCCTCTCCCTCATAGGCGGAGCCGATCGCACCCGTCACGTACATCCTGCTCTGCGTGATATTATTCCACAGGGTTCTGCACGCCTCCGTCAATGTGGCATCCCCCGTCTCCATGGCCGCATCCGCCATACCGGTATAAAGATAGACCGCCCTCACCGCATGGCCTACCGCCTTCTTCTGCATCCTCACCGGTTCGGAGCACTGGTTATATTCTGTGTCCACCGCATTGCTGCCCCATACCGTCCAGCCGCTTGTGCTCTTTTCCTTCTTATAATAATCGCTGTCAACGCCTCTTACATTGATAAAGTGAAGCGCCAGCTCCTTGTACTTCTCTTCTTTCGTGCAGCGGAACAGACGCATGAGCGCCAGCTCGATCTCCGGATGTCCGGGATATCCCGCCGCTCCCTCTTCGATGAAATGCTTGTAGATATGATCCGCCATGCCGCACATAATCTCCAGAAGCCTTGCCTTGCCGGTGCACTCCGCGTAGGCAACTGCCGCCTCGATCATATGTCCCGCACAGTACAGTTCATGCGCCTCGTGAAGATTCGTCCACCGCTTATCCGGCTCCTTGACGGTAAAATAGGTATTCAGATACCCGTCCTCATGCTGTGCGCTGCCGATCAGCTCTATGATCTCATCGCAGCGCTTCTCCAGCTCCGGATCCGGATTCTGCGCCAGAGAGTAGGCAGCTCCTTCCAGCCATTTCGCCACGTCGCTGTCCTGAAATACCATACCGTAGAATTCACCGTCGCAGCTGCCTGTGCGCAGCTTCTCCGCCGCCATGCGGAAATTCTCGATGCAGTGGCTTTTCTCTGCTCCCTCGATGCGGTCGTTCAGCGCGTTCTCCTGATAAGGAAGCACCACATCCTTCACCAGCTTCCGGTATCTGCCGAAGAAACCGTCCGTTACATCAAACCTTTTTACCAACTTTAAATCGCCCATTCAATGACCCTCCGTTTTGACTTCTGTTACATCCCCGCCGTCTCGTCCTGCCGGCCCGGCGTGACCACTCCTTCATTTCCCTGATTATATGTATTATAGTCTTACTTTTTGGGATATAAAATGGATATTTTTCTGTACTATTTGTATTATATTCCGATTCAGACCTGCTTCTATCTGTCCTGACACCGCTCCAGCAGACAGCGAATCGTCTCGACGTCCTCCTCTAATTCTTCCGCGATTGTTTCAACGCTCCTGCCTTTAGCACGCTTTTTTCGGATCTGTTCAAGCAGTTTATCCTCGCGGCCCTCTTCTTTACCTTCTTCAAACGTATGCCGTAAGTGTTTTTTCTCATCATATTCCGTCAGAAAAATCATATGAAGCACCTCACTTTTCTCTGATTTCAAGATATCTGTAAGAATACCCTGCTCTATACAGTGATCTATCGCTGACTGGATTTCGGCTTAAACCGCTGATTTAATTTTCTTTTTCTCATTCATTTTCCTCCATTATAATGTTTTTTTCTTGTGTAATCAACTGGTTTTGGAAATAATTCCGACTTTCGGAATGATTGCTGCCGCTGTCTGTATCGCTGACCGCAGCAGTTTTGAGAATGGGATCTCCCATAAAAGAAGTTAAAAAACCATATCTGATTAGAATTATAGTATAATTAGTTTCTTTCGATTTGTAAACATCTAAAAAAGAAAAACACAGCCCGTAACATTAAATTAACATTAAATCCCCGGCACATACTCCCTGCGGTAATCCCGGGGTGTACAGCCTTTCTCCCTGTGAAATACTTTGCTGAAGTAAAAGACATCCGAAAAGCCTGCCCGCTGCGCAATCTCCGCAATGGGCAGGTCCGTCTCCGTCAACAGCTGCTCCGCCCTGCGCAGGCGCAGCAGGCACTGGTATTCCTTGATGGTCCTGCCCACCGCGTTCTTAAACAACGTGCCTGCATATTTATAAGACAGGCCGCAGAGCTTCTCGATCTCCTCCGAAGTAAACCTTTCCGCGTAATGCCCCCTGATATATTCCTGAATCTGCCGCACATAGGCGTTTTCCGCCGTATCTTCCTGCACATTCCGGGCACAGATCAAAAAGATCTGCCACAGATGGACGGATGCCTGGGGGATGTTGCCGTGCACATGGGCGTCCAGCAGCCGCTCAAACTCTTTCCTGATCCGGCCGGTTTGCGAGCAGTCCGTTTGTTTCGGCAGCGCGATATACTTCTCGTCCGCGTTCCTGTCCAGGCAGACTTTCGTCTCGTAATAAATGCCTCTGGGCAGCTCCTCCATATGTGCCGCCGGCTCCGCGCAGTAGAAATGCGCATAAAACCAGGCTGCCCCCGGTTCAAAAGGTTTCTCGCCCCAGCAGTGCACACCGCTTTTCAGGAAAAAAAGCTGATCGGGCTTAAGCCGGTAGGATATCCCGTCCTCTATGATCTCCATGGAACCCCGCAGCAGATAGATCGCCACGTGAAAAGGCGCCGTTCTGTCCGCATGGTACATGACGCCGCGGTTAATGCTGTAGGCTGCCTCGCATACGAAGGGCATTGCGTTACACGGTATCCTCAGCAAATGCTTATCCACTCTTTTCTCCTCCCGACCGGCCTTTTTATCCTGCCATCTTCCAGTGTAAAAAATCTTATCCTACAATGCCATACGGTAAATCTCCAGCATATCTTCTTCGTACAGCTTCCTGGCCGAGCCTTTACAGCCGCCTGCTGCCAGGCTGCACATATGCGCCATCGTCTTCATCTGCTCCTCCGTAGGCGCGATGCCCAGCTCCCGCATATTGGTCGGCATGTCGATGCTGCGATAGAAATCCTCCATCGCCTCGATTCCTTTAAGCGCAATCTCTTCCTCGCTGCCCTGTTGTGCGACGCCCATCACATTTCTGGCAAATTTAGAAAATCTCGGCATACAATCCTTCAACACATATCTGGCCCAGCTTCCCCATACTGCCGCCAGACCTGCGCCATGAGCCACGTCAAACATGCCGCCGATCTCGTGCTCCAGACCATGTGTCGCAAAATCCCCGCCATCGTTGCCGCATCCTGTCAGGCCGTTGTGAGAAAGGCTGCCGGCCCACAGGATCTCCGCCCTGGCGTCGTAGTTGTCCGGATCTTTTTTCAGGATCAGGGCATTCGTGAGCACCGTGCGCATCAGGGCCTCCGCGATCGCATCCGTCAGCCCCATGTTGCCGCCGTTCGTAAAGTAACGCTCCATCGTATGCATCAGAATATCCGTACATCCACAGGCTGTCTGGTACGCCGGCAGCGTCATCGTCAGCACCGGATCCATCACCGCAAAAACGGGCCGGCAGATATCATTGTTATACCCCCGTTTGACCATGCCCTCATCTTTCGTGATCACACTGCTGTTGCTCATCTCGCTGCCCGCAGCCGCAATGGTCAGCACCACACCGACAGGCATACAGGCCGCAGCCTGACGGGTATGCTCATAGAAATCCCAGACATCCCCCTCATTCATCAAACCGTATCCGATCGCCTTACAGGAATCAATAACGCTGCCGCCGCCTACCGCCAGAAGAAAATCGACCTTTTCTCTCCTGCAAAGCTCGATCCCTTCATATACAAGAGAAAGTCTCGGATTGGGCACCACGCCGCCCAGCTCCACATAAGAAATTCCCTCGCTCTCCAGAGAAGCCCTGATCTGCGCAAGCAGGCCCGAACGCTCGGCGCTGCCGCCGCCGTAATGGATCAGAACCCTGCGACAGCCCGTTTCCTTCACAAGCCTGCCGGTCTGCTGCCTGGTATCTTTACCGAAGACTACTTTCGTTGGTGTATGATAAGTAAACTGGAACATAAATTCTACCTTCTTTCCTTTTTATGATTGATTCGGGCGCATCACCCGGCAGGGATTCCCGTAAGCAACTACATTGTCGGGAATGTCTTTCGTCAGGATACGGTCTTTTTCCTCCGCATTCTCGGAATCCGTCCGGTTGTAATCCCGCATAAGGTTCTTCGCCTTGTGCCACTGTGTCAGCAACTCCTCATCCCCACAGTCATAAAGCTGGCCCGCCAGCATTTTTTCTCTCTCAGTCATGTTTACCTCCGTTTTCATCTTTACGTGGATTTGCCGGCTGTGCCTGTAATATTCCAGCACCGCCTGCTGATCCCGTCTTACATGGAATATCTTTCTGCTTTTCCAGTATAACTCACAATAATTACCGCTGCCTTACACACAGGATTAATTTTCATGTGCAGAGAGACTGCATGAAGCGATGCCGGCAGCATCGTCGATTGTAACCGACACGGTAACTTCCTGATAACAACAGCATATACAAGTTTTGACAGGAATGCAATACACTCTTCATTTAATGGATAACCCCTGAAAACACAGAGAGACCGCCGCCTGACCATCCCCTGGCCAGAACGGCGGTCTCTTTTACGGCCGGCCGATCAATAATTCTGTGCGCTTACTTCAAAATAACTCTGCGGATGATTGCAGGTCGGGCACACTTCCGGCGCATTCGTGCCTACTACGATGTGACCGCAGTTGCGGCACTCCCATACCTTCACTTCACTCTTCGCGAATACCTCCGCCGTCTCGATATTCTTCAGGAGTGCGCGATATCTCTCCTCATGGTGCTTCTCAATCGCGCCTACCAGTCGAAACTTCTCCGCCAGCTCTTTAAAGCCTTCCTCCTCAGCAGTTTTGGCAAAATTCTCGTACATATCCGTCCACTCGAAATTCTCGCCGTCTGCCGCCGCTGCCAGGTTCGCCTTCGTGTCGCCGATCCCGCTCAGCTCCCTGCACCACATCTTCGCATGTTCTTTCTCGTTGTCTGCGGTTTTTAAAAATAAAGAGGAAATCTGCTCGTAGCCCTCTTTCTTCGCCACGGATGCGAAATAAGTGTACTTATTCCTGGCCTGCGACTCTCCGGCAAATGCCGCCTGAAGGTTTTTCTCTGTCTGTGTTCCTGCATACTTGTTCATGTTACTGTTCTCCTTTTCTTTCGTTACTGTATCCTGTATCTGATCCTGCGCCATTCGCCGCACAGATGCGTCATCACATCCGGCTGGCTTATCGCGCGCGGGAATCACCATTCCTGTCCAAACCTGCCCGACTTACGCATGGGCAATATTCGTATATTCCGAGATCTCCCTGCTGATGGTACACAGATCTTCCACCGACAGGTCATGAATATTCTCATGTCCGGTGATTCTCGCGAAGGTCCGCAGCTCCTGTGCAGAGCAGTTCAAAAAGTTCGCTACGCGTTTTGCCGCCGCCTCTTCGTGCAGCCGTTTCCGCAGCTCCGGATCCTGGGTCGCCACGCCCACCGGACACATACCCGTACCGCAGATACGGTACTGCTGGCAGGCTGCCGCCACCATCGCCGCCGAAGCGATAGCCACCGCATCCGCTCCCATGGCAACAGCTTTGGCAAAGTCCGAGGAAACCCGCAGTCCTCCGGTGATCACAAGGTCGATATCCGCCTGTACGCTGTCCAGATATTTCCTCGCCCGGTAAAGCGCATAGATGGTGGGCACACTCGTGGAATCCCTGATGATCGCGGGAGAAGCTCCGGTCGCTCCGCCTCTGCCGTCGATGGTGATGAAATCCGGCTCCGCATAGACACAGTACGCCAGATCCTTCTCGATCTTTCCGGCCGCGATCTTAATCCCGATCGGCCTGCCGCCGCTGCAGTCACGCAGATTCTTCACCAGTGTCCTTAAATCTTCCTTCGTGTCGATACCCGGGAACTTGGACGGACTGATCACGTCCTCACCCAACGGTTTATTGCGGATAGCCGCGATCTCCGGCGTTACCTTGCTGCCCGGCAGATGACCGCCCATACCCGGTTTTGTACCCTGTCCGATCTTGATCTCAATCGCATCCGAAGTCGTCAGGTTTTCCGTCGTCACACTGTATAAATTGGGAACATACTCAAATATATACTTGTGGGCCGCCGCTTTTTCCTCCGGCAGGATGCCGCCCTCGCCGCTGCACATTGCCGTCCCTGCCATGGCGCTGCCCTTCGCAAGTGCGATCTTCGTCTCCCGCGAAAGCGCCCCGAAAGACATATGGGAAATGTACACCGGCATATCAAGTACCATCGGTTTCTTCGCATGTTTGCCGATCACCGTCTGCAGGGACACGTCCGCATGTTCCTCAAGCGGCGGCGGATTCAACTGTGCGCCCAGCACCAGAATATCGTCCCAGCCGGGCATCTTCATCTGTGTTCCCATCGCCTCGATGGCGGATCTGCCCGTGACCGCCATCTCATGAATTTCCTTCATGTAACGGTAATTACTGTCCGTCTTGCGCGTCTCCTTCGGATAATGCAGATCCACGCCTTCCCCGGAAATCGTTCCTGCCGGCGCATTCCCATCCACCGCCGCTTCCGCTTCCGTTACCCCTGCCGCCTGATCCGCTCCGTCAGACAACACCGGCTCAAACTTCTCTGCCGGCTGTTTGCACATGGGACATTCCGTCAATTCGGAAAAAGGCTTTCCCTCCGCCTCCTCATCATACACATACCCGCACACACTGCATTTAAATACCATTGCCATAGCCTCCTCTTATGTATCTTCCGTTTCCTGCTGCCGACATTCCGGACAAAGATAGAACACCTTAAGATCATAATACAAAATCTCCCCGCCAAACTGTGCCGCCAGCGTTCCCGTCAGATCTTCGAACACCATGTCCGACAATCTGCCGCACTTTCTGCACACCAGATGATCATGACGCCGTTTCCTGTCATAACGATCCGGTGAACCTTCCAGTGAGATCTTTCTGATCAGCTCCTTATCGCACAGCATATTCAGATTATTATAGACCGTTGCCAGCACGACCTTCGGCTCCTTCTTTTTTAAGATAAGGAAGATCTGTTCTGCCGTCATATGCTCAGAAGATTCGTTTATGATATTTAAGATCCTTTCCGCGTATTTTGTCATATCTCTGTCCTTTTTTAGAATTATTATAATTGTAAATCGTTTTCTGTCAAATGGCAAGTCATACTTTCTTCTGTTACTGCATGTTTCACTCCGCTGAATGATGCCGCACATGACATCAAAACGGCTGTTTGAATCAAAAATCTAATATCGTATATTTTCACCGCCGAAAAGAGAAGTGAGGGGTTTTATGCTCCTAAAAAATGGCCATAAGGAGGATGGTATTATGCATACAAAGACAATGGAAGGACTCATAGGCGCGAGGACAAATATGAACATGATGAATACACCTATGCGCGTTTACAAGGAGGCAAGACGAAAAGGCGATTTGGATACAATGGAGAGGGCAATGGGGTATGCCAACGAATGTTCTGACAGAGCGGAGGAATATAAGGAGGAAGCCGACGAGGGCATGAAGAAGGATACGGAGGAGACCCGCGAAATTGCAAAGGAGCAGCGTGAGGAGGCTATCCAGAAGTGCAGGGATGAACGCGAAAAACTGGAAAAGAAGATTGAAGAAAACAGGAACGGTGATGCTAACACAGATACTGTTGTAATCAGTGAGGAAGGTAAAGTGCTGTTAAAAGACAGCACAGGTCTGGACGATACGGTTTCTGCCGAAACAAAGACAGATGCCGTAAGAGAACCCGTAACCTATACAAAAACAGGAGAGCCGGTTTCCGCGGAACAGAGTATAAGTACAAGTATTTCAGTATCGGTATAAAAGCGAAGAAGGCAACAAACATGCAGTGTTTGTCGTTCATTATTTCTCCCTTAATGGCCAAAAAATAGAGCATATAGATTTCAGTTCCTATATGCTCTAATGCTGTTACTATATTTGATTTTGATTGATATGATTGATTATGCTAACTGCATAACCTCGGTTTCAAGTTCTTTTAGTTCTTCCATTGATAAAGATGGTACATAACGTGCAATCTTTTCAAAGGAAAGTTCCCCATCTTTAATCATTCTTCTTGCTGTTTCCCTTGCACTTTTTAATTCTGCCTTTTGTGCCGCTTCATTCCTCATATCTTCCAAAATTTTACACATGGTAGCAACTCCTTTCTCGTCTTGCTTAAAATACCGTGCCTTTTTAGCAAGTACTTCATAATTCATATCATCGGGATCCGTGCATGAAAAATCGTGCATTAGCTTTCCGATTTCATCGTTGCCCCTATACTTCCCATTAACATATAGAATATGCGAACCGTCGCCAAACAATACCTTATTTTCCCCGGCCGTGACATATCTCTCTACCGGATATATGGGCTGGTTTCCTTTCATTACATCGTTTTCTGTTATGAAAATCACATAGCTGTCGGGAATATCCTCCGTATCATCACCAGGCTTTAATATGTGTGCATCCAACAGGCTGTTTTCTGCCAATATAACGGCATACCTTTTTCTTATATTGCAGATACTCATTTCCAAATGTGGCAAGCAGAAACTTCTCCTCCACATTGACAATCTGCAAATGGTACATGATCACAGCAAAAACGGTCAAAATGCACAAAATCCAGTTAAAAAACATCAATAATGTACCAATATACAAAAGGTCAAATCCTAAAAAGGCAGGGTTACGGCTGATTTGATAAATACCGCTTGTGACAAGCTCCGTTTTATCGGTTTTGGAAACTCCCGCCCGCCAGCTATCACGCATAGTCCGTACTGCAGCAATAAATACTACCGTTCCCGCAACGCCCATCACTGCCCCCATAGCACGGACAGCGGCAGGGCTAAGGCTTGTCCCAATAAAAATACTCACAAGCCCCGCAGCAAAAACAAGGACAGCAGCAACTTTCATTGTCACTTCCACGAATTTCACAAAACCGGCTTTGCCCTTTCCAATCTGGTCTGTCTGTATTCCCTGCTTTTTCTGCTGAAGCATTTTTACATAATAGCACCCATAAAAAACAATTAAGGATGCTATAGAAATCAGCTTAAATTCCATTGGCCTTCCTCCAAGTTTTGAGTTGATGAGCCAATTATAGCACAGGACTCCTAACCATATCAAAGGCTTTTGCGGAAACCGCCAAAGTTATAGCCGCCAAGATAAAACCAAACCAGGATGCCTGCACCAAGGCCCATAGCCCCCATGCCGTTTCCACCACCAATCCCTTATTTTTTAGAATCCCTTACCCCTCACCCCCGTTCATGATTCCGCCGGTAAAAATATAGTAATCTTCCAATGTCGGCTCAACTTGCTGATTATCTATATCCGGATACTCTTTTCCCACGAACCGGACCTGCACCTTTTTCCCCATCTGTTTTAAGTGGATGATTGGCCGCTCATTCCGAAGTCTCTGGTATGTTTCCTGGTTCACAGCAGCTTCCCAGACCTGGCCTTTCACTGTCTGCACCAGATCATCCACGTTCCCGGCCTCCAAAACCTCCCCTTTCTTCATAACTACAAGCCCGTTTGCAATGGCTTCAATATCCGACACAATATGGGTGGACAGCAGTACGATTTTGTCCTTGCCCATATCACTGATTATGTTTGAAAAGCGAATGCGCTCTTTGGGGTCAAGCCCGGCGGTGGGTTCGTCCAATATTAAAATTTCCGGTTCATTGATAATTGCCTGGGCTATTCCAATCCTGCGTTTCATGCCGCCAGAAAAAGTCTTAACCTTTTTTTCTGCAACATCCGACAGGTTTACAAACGCGAGCACTTCATTTATCCTGTGTTTCAATTTTTCTTTCGGTATCCCTTTTAAAACACCCATATACTCCAGAAAGTCCCTTGCCGTAAACCCTGGATATATATTGTAGTTCTGCGGCATATACCCTATCAAACTGCGATACCCTTCATCCATTGAAAAAATATTCTTTCCGTCATAGCATATTTCCCCTTTTGTGGGAAAATCTACTGTAGCCATCATCCGCATAAGGGTACTCTTACCCGCCCCATTTTCCCCCAGCAAACCATAAGTCCCCTTACGCAATGTAAAGCTGACATCCCGTAACGCCTCTTTGCCTCTGCTATAAGATTTGCATATATGCCCTACCTGTAATTCCATCCTCTTTCCTCCAATCATCCATATTTTCCATATGGCAGCCGCTATACCCTGGCAGGCTTCCATATCTATATCTGCGTCTGCATCCGCTATCATCAAGTAGGGGAATGGCCTTTTCCACTACTCTACGCGCAGGGCGCGTACAGCTTTCCGCTGTCTGCTTCCCTATGCACCCCCTGGACATAAAAAAGCACCCAAGCAGAATATACTTATATTCTATCTGGATGTTTCGTTATCCTTTCGGTAAAGTTGTGCCATAGATGCAAAATATTTTCGGTAAAGTGATGTTATGATACAAATTATTCCTAGATACAATATGGGAACTCTTATATTGCTGCCATTAATCTTTCGCATAGCTTTTTCCTTCCTGATTTTTGCGATATCTGTATTGTTGGTCTGCAATCTGGATAATTCTGCAAAACGCCCAACAGATAAAATCTGCTTGCAACAAGTATAAAGTAATGTTATCCTGTCCATGGCAGTAATGGTTCCGCAAGCGGGCCATCGTGTAGCGATTTTATTCAACTCATATTGGCAGGGGCAAGCACAGATAACTATACTGTAGTTGTAGCTCAGCGGGCTTTATAAATTCCGATTGACCCCTGCCCCTGCGCTGCTCTCCTTCGCTTTTTTGCCAGACAACTGTCAAAATGGCTGGCCATACATTAAGCCCCTCCTGCGCCAAACGGCACACCTCCCCGAAATAAGTCTTTACAAACTCCATTGATTTCTCTATTTGAATGCCCAAACGAAGCTTATATCTTGGCATCCTCAACTTCTCCGCCAGAAAAACCTTATAGCCCTTTTCCCATTTTCTGATTCTGCATACTATCACGAAAACCTCTTATACAAGCTGTACCCATGAATGGGAGGGATTCTGCATTTACTGGCATTGGGAAAACTGGGGCTTTTGCCTGATAGCCCATACCCACAGACAAGGCCCGTTTATTATTTTAGAAAATTAAAAAACATATTGACATCAATCCCAAATGTGTCTATACTGTACTTATCAAATATGTACGATCATCACACAAGGTACACATTGAAAGGGGTGAATGGATGGAAATAATCATAAGCAACAGCAGTGATAAGCCCATTTATGAGCAAATATGTATGCAGGTCAAAAACCTGATTATGAAC
>OFFY01000686.1_pt1 | contig 33124 bp, 25 predicted proteins | sample 1521481 | NCBI WGS metagenome assembly OFFY01 (sample SAMEA3504117, study PRJEB24116) | mouse gut metagenome | biome: mouse gut; feature: mouse-associated habitat; material: faeces | place: Denmark | collected 2011
CCTGCCATTCCCCACCTGCCTGCCCGCGCCGCTCCTTCCTCCCTGACCGCAAAATGCTCCCTCACTATGGCGGAAAGCCTTCCGGCCAGCCGGCTGCCCTGTCCTTCATCCTTTGAAAAGATCTGCACGGCAAGCATATTGGACACCGGCGGATACCCCACCATTTCACGGTATATGATTTCTTCTCCGTAGAATTTCTCGTAATTCTGACTTGCCGCGCGCACCACCGCATAATGATCCGGCTGGTAGGTCTGTATGACAGCTTCCCCTGCCAGGCTTCCCCGTCCCGCACGGCCTACCGCCTGGGTCAGCAATTGAAAGGTTCGCTCTCCCGCCCGATAATCGCTTACATTCAGCGACAGATCCGCCGCCAATACCCCCACCAATGTCACATGAGGAAAATCATGTCCCTTTACTATCATCTGGGTCCCGATGAGCACATCCGCCTCCCGGTTGGCAAATGCGGCTAAAATCTTCTCATAGCTGCCTTTATTCCGGGTGGTATCGGCATCCATCCGCAATGTGCGCGCTTCCGGAAACAGGACTTTCAGCTTCTCCTCCACCTGCTGTGTACCCGCACGGAAACCGCTGATATATTTCGAGCCGCAGTGCGGACATAGCTTCGGTTTTCTCTCACTGTGTCCGCAGTAATGGCAGATCAGCCTCTCGCCGTTATGCTCCGACAGAGAAACGTCACAGTGGGGGCATTTCATCACATGACCGCAGGCTCTGCAGGACACAAAACCTGCATATCCCCGCCGGTTCAGGAATAGAATACTTTGCTCCCTTTTCAACAGCCGCTCTTTAAGCAGCTCCTGCAGTTTCCTGCTGAAGACAGAGCCGTTGCCTTCCTTCAGCTCCTGCCTCAGATCCACGATATGCACCCTGGGCAGCCCGCCTCCCGTCAGCCGCTCCTTTAATGTGAAAAGCTTATACTCTCCTATTTCCGCCCGGTAATAGGCTTCCAGGGAAGGTGTGGCAGAACCCAGCATTACGCTGGCCCCGTGGAGCCTTGCTACCTCCATTGCCGTCTCTCTGGCGTGATACTTGGGCGCAGACTCGCTTTTATAGCTGCTCTCATGCTCCTCGTCTATAATAATGATCCCCAGGCTGGGAAAAGGCGTAAACAGAGCCGATCTCGGACCGATAATCACATTGATCTCCCCGTTTCGGGCCCGTTCGCACTGATCATATTTTTCCCCGGCCGAGAGATTTGAATTCATAACGCTGACACGATCTCCAAATCTTCCATAAAACCGCAGCAGCGTCTGGTAGGTCAGCGCAATCTCCGGTATCAGCACAATTGCCTGTCTGCCCCTGGCAACCATCTCCTGCGCCAGCTCCATATAGACTTCCGTCTTCCCGCTTCCGGTGATTCCATGCAGCAGATAGACATCCGGGTTTCCCCCGTCGAAATCCGCCAGCACCTCTTCCACAATATTCCGCTGGCCGGCGCTGAGTGTCCTGGCCTGTTTTTCGTCCATGGAATGCCGCTCTTCCATTCCCGCCTTCACCGGATTCCTGAAGACATCGCTTCTCAATATACGGATCACACCCGCCTTTTCCAGACTGCTGACAGTCTGGGCCGACACCCCCAGCTTACCGGTTACCCATGCATAGGGAATGGACTCATGATCGGCCAGTTCCTGCAAAAGTCTCTCCTTTGCGACCTGTTTTTTCCTCCCGCATTCCCCTGTCAGAGAGAGAATTTCTTCTCTGCCCAGAATCCGGAGGATGGTTTTATGTTCCGGCCTTCTGACTGACTTTTTCACCGGCAGGACCGTCTTTAATGCCTGTATCATGGTAGAACCATAATTCCTGCGGATCCACCCGGCCAGAGCGATCATTTTGTCCTCTATGCCCACACCGCCTTTTACGATTCCCCGAATCTCTTTTATTCTGCCGGGATCAAACCTGCATACTTCCCCGATCCCGATACAATATCCCTTTAACAGCCTGTTGGCAACCCCGAAGGGAACTTCCACACACATTCCTGTTTCCAGCAGGCCTTTCAGCCGCTCCGGCACACGATATTGAAAAGGCTTATCCAGCTTCTCATGTGAAATATCTACAATAATATCTGCATATAGCTCACTCACGATTATACCCCCGCCCGGCGCCGGAAACACTCCCGGCCTAAATATGTTTCAATCCTTTGTCTAATAATTCCCGGATAATCACTCTCTCGTCCATGGGATATTTAATCCCCCGGATCTCCTGATAATCCTCATGTCCCTTTCCTGCCAGCACGATCAGATCTCCCTCTCTTGCATTGGAGATGACATAGGCAATCGCTTCCCTTCTGTCGCAGATTTCCACATATTTCCCATCCGTCCGTTCAATGCCCTCTTTGATATCCCTGATGATGTCTGAAGGTTCCTCGAAACGGGGATTGTCGGAAGTGATCACCGTAAAGTCTGCCAGCCTGCCGCTGACCTCCCCCATCTCATAACGCCGCAGTTTCGAGCGGTTGCCGCCGCAGCCGAACATACACACCAGCCTTCCCGGCTGATATTCCCGCAGCGTGGTCAACAGGCTCTCCAGAGACATGGCATTATGGGCATAGTCGATCAGCAGCGTAAATTTATCCGAAATCTTCACTTTCTCTATGCGCCCCTTTACCCTGGCATCCTTCAGTCCGCACCGTATGTCTTCTATGGATACTTTAAAATGACGGCATATGGCAATGGCACACAAGGCATTGTAGACGCTGAACCGTCCCGGCGAAGGCACTTCCACGTCAAAATCCATCAGACCGGCCACACGAAAACTTACGCCCAACTCACCGGGCGTATGCACCAGCTCCAGATCCCCTGCCCGAAGCATACAATCGTCCCCCAGGCCGAAAGTTTCTACCTGGCAGGTATGTCCTTCCAGAATCTTCTCCGAATGAACATCATCGCTGTTCACAATGCCGACCCTGCATTGTCTGAACAAAAGGCTCTTGCAGGCCAGATATTCCTCAAAGCTGGCATGCTCATTGGGTGCGATATGATCCGGCTCCAGATTCGTAAAGATACCGTAATCAAAAACAAATCCCTGGGTACGGTGCAGTTTCAGCGCCTGGGAAGACACCTCCATAACCACCATATCCAGCCCTGCCTCCGCCATTTTGGCAAAGTCCTCCTGCAGCAGCCAGGATTCCGGCGTGGTAGCGTCAGCAGGAATATGAGTATCGCCGATGACTGTTTCAATGGTTCCGATCAGCCCCACTTTAAAACCGGCATGTTCCAGAACGGATTTTACCAGACAAGCTGTGGTGCTCTTCCCCTTCGTACCCGTAATTCCGATTACCTTTAGCTTCTCTGCCGGATGCCCGAACCAGACTGCCGAGATATAGGCCATGGCATATCTGGTATTCTCCACCCGGATCACAGTCACATCCTTCCCTTCCACTCCCTTCACCGGTTCGGAGACCACCAGTACGCCAGCACCCTTTGCCACAGCCTCAGCGGCAAAATCATGGCTGTCAAAATTGGCCCCTATAATACAGACAAAGAGACATCCCGAAATCACCTTTCTGGAATCATATATTACCGCAGATACCTCCCTGTCAAGGCTTCCATGTATACATTCATAGTCTGTTTTTTCCAGCAAATCCACCAGTTTCACATCCATACCTCCTCTAATTCAGCCATATCCGGCCCGCGCTCTTCCAAGCCCCATTGCCTCTTTGCGTCTCCGCATCGGGACTGCATTTGACATTCTTTATTATTTTACTCCAATTTGCCGTTTTCTACCACCCCTAATTTATGCTCACGCATATAAAAAATAATGAAAAAGCAGGAACATTTCTGCCCCCGCTTTTGAGTTTTTATTATTCAATCATTCCGGCATATTTGATTCTGTAGATACGCCGGAGAGAATCATTAATTCTTTCCTCGGAAATATTGCCCTCCGACACCGCCTGCAGTACACCGTTGTAAGCCTTCTCATAATCCTCCGGCATCAGAAGCATATCGCAGCCCGCCAGAACTGCCATAATCGCCGCTTCATCCGCTCCGTAGTATTCGGAGATGGCCTTCATATTCAGCGCGTCCGTGATAACGACTCCCTCAAATCCCATCCGATCCCGCAGAATATCCGTGACCAGCGCTTTGGAGAAAATACTGGGCTCACTGTCTCCCGTCAATGCCGGCGCCGCCATATGTCCGATCATGATCATATTCGCTCCACCGTCTATCCCTGCCTGGAATACTGCCAGCTCATCTGCCCAAAACTGCTCCGCCGTCCGATCTGTTGTCGCCATTCCATTGTGTGTATCCTGGCCCGTACTGCCGATTCCCGGAAAATGCTTCAGACATGCGGTCACGTTCTGCTCCTCCAGGCCTCTCATCATGGCGGTGACAAATCCTGACACCATTCCCGCATCGGCCCCATAGGAGCGCCCTTCCATAATACTGCCTTCTACATTGGCCAAATCCGCCACCGGAGCAAAATCAAGATTGAAGCCCAAACCCGCCAGAGTGCTTCCGATGGCGACGCCTGCATTGTAAGCATTCTGCGGATCCCCGGTAGCTCCGATTTCTCCTGCCGGACTAATCTCCTGGCCGATGCCCGCCGAAGCCACCCTGGCCACACTGCCGCCCTCTTCATCCACTGCGAGGAAAAGCGGATATTCCGCATATTGCTTCGTATTGCCGAGCATCTCTTTCAGCTGCGCTTCGGACTGAATATTTTCCGCGAAATAGATCAGGCCCCCCACAGGATGCTCGGCCAGGGCCTGCTGCGTGCCTTCCCCTGCCTGGACCACGGTACTTACTCCGGTGATGGTCTCGGGTGTCACGATAAACAGCCCCGCCACCTTATCCTCCAGAGACATGGTCCCGATTCCGGCATTCACAAGCTCCTCCAGACGCTCTTCAGGTGTAGGTTCCGACGCTTCGGGCGCAGGTTCCGGCGTCGCAATGATCTCCTCCTCCGAAGATAAAAGATCCTCTATCATATCCTGCTTTTCCTGCTGTTCCTCCTGATGCTGTTCCTGCTCCCGTTGCTGCACATCCTTCTGCTCCTTCAACAGCCAGTTTACCCCCAGGACAATTCCTGCCGCCAGCACCAGAATAAACACTACCATCACGATATATGCCATGATCTGATTCCGTATCCGTCGTTTTCTTCTATCTTCCCTCTTCTGACGGTCCAGTTCTTTTTTGCCGTCCATAGATCTCCTCTCTTCGTCCCAGTGCCTTATGTACTCTGCCTCTATACAAAAGAATGGGAAATGAGCTTTTGCCCATTTCCCTATATCCTCCACTTTATCTTTGCGTATTTCTCATCATTTGCATATACAAAATCCCACACATTCGCATTTTATCTCTTCTGTATATCAATGGAAGAATGATGACTCTATTATATTGCCCAACTTCCCGTCTGTCAACACAGAATAGCATATTTCCAGATATTTCTACAAATCCTACAAAATTTGTCGAATATGGGCGGCATTTATCTAAAGATTCGTCAAGACAAAGATATCGTAAATCGCCCTGATTGCCGTCTCAAACTCGTCATTTGCCACTCCGATAATGATATTCAGCTCCGACGATCCCTGGTCAATCATTTTGACATTTACATTTGCATGGGCCAGCGCAGAAAAAATTCTTCCCGCAGTTCCCCTTGTGGACTTCATCCCTCTTCCCACAACGGCAATCAGCGCCAGATCCGCCTCTATTTCGATGGCATCCGGCTTCGCCACTCTGTACAGACAGGCCGCCACCTTCTGCTCCTTATCGATAAATTCGTCCTGATGTACGAACACAGTCAGCGTATCGATGCCGGAAGGAATATGCTCGAAAGAAATTCCGTTCTCCTCAAAGGCGCCCAGAACCTTCCTGCCGAAACCGATTTCGCTGTTCATCTGGTCCTTCTCAATATTGACACAGCAGAATCCCTTCTTCCCCGCAATCCCGGTAATGACATACTTGGATTTCTGACAGGTACTGCCCACAATCCAGGTACCGCTGTCCTCAGGCGCATTGGTATTGCGGATGTTGATGGGAATATTGTCCTGTCGCACCGGAAAAATGGAGTCCTCATGCAGCACACCTGCGCCCATATAGGAAAGCTCCCTCAGCTCTCTGTATGTAATGACATCGATTTTTTTCGGATTTTTCACGATATGGGGATCCGTAACCAGAACCCCAGACACATCCGTCCAGTTCTCATACACATCCGCCTGGGCTGCCCTTGCCACGATGGAACCCGTTATATCGGAACCGCCCCGGGAGAATGTCTTCACCGTTTTATCAGGCATGGAGCCGTAAAATCCGGGAATCACCGCATAATCGCACTCTGCCAGTCTGGGCGCCAGCAGCTTATTCGTCTTATCCTGGTCAAATACGCCCTCTTCGTCAAAACAGATCACCTCCGCCGCATCGATGAAGGTGAAATCCAGATATGCGGCCAGAATAATCCCGTTCAAATACTCCCCTCTGGACGCCGCATAATTGCTTCCGGCTTTTTCTCTGAAATTTTTCCGGATGGTTTCGAATTCTTCTTCAAGACAAAGAGACAGTCCAAGGCCCTGAATAATTTCGTTATATCTCATCTCGATAGCCAAAAGCGCCTCTTCGAAATCCTGATCCGTCTCTGCCAGATCATAACAGGCGTACAGCATATCTGTCACCTTTGTGTCTTCCGGAAAGCGCTTCCCCGGTGCGGACGGTACCACATACCGCCTTTCCCTGTCGCTGTGTATAATATCGCTGACCTTTTTGAACTGCTCTGCGCTTGCCAGCGAGCTTCCGCCGAATTTCACTACTTTTGACATTTTAACACCTCTGACCCTTTATTATCTGCTCTGCATCTTACAACAGCCGTATCGCGCCTGAAACACATTCTCCCAGCTCCCGGCATTTTTCCCGGAAATCCTTCTCCCTGATCACCGGAGTAAAAAATCCGAACTCTTCTGCAAGGAAAATCCCTTCCGAAGCTTCTGTATTGTCTTTTCCCCAAAATGCTTCCGCCACCTGCGATGCCGCAGACGCGGCGCACCTTACGAAAAAGCGTCTCTCCTCCTCTGCCGCATCCGCCATCTCTGCTTTCTCCGGACCCCAGCCCCGCATGATTGTCCTGCCCTGATTCCGGGCACAGTCTATCACATCCGCAGCTACTGCGCTGGCTGTGGGCAGCTTTCCTGCCCCCCGTCCGTAAAACAGCGTATCTCCCAGCATATTGCCGGTGAGCACCACGCCGTTGAACACATCGTCCACTGAGGAGAGCGGATGCTCCAACGGAATCATAAAAGGCGCCACAAGCACGGAAATCTTCCCATCCTCCCGGATCCTGCTCCTGGCCAGCAGTTTAATTTTCATCCCCTTTTCAGATGCAAATACAAAATCCGCAGAGCAAATCCCCGTGATCCCTTCCGTGTAAATCTTCTCCGCATCCACCTCCCGGCCCGTCACCAGAGCGGTCAGGATTGCGATTTTGCGGCCGGCATCATGTCCTTCCACGTCAGCCTCCGGATTGCGCTCCGCATACCCCAGCTCCTGGGCCAATTTTAAGACATCGTGGTAGTCTGCGTGTTCCGTCTCCATTTTTGTCAGTATATAATTCGTGGTGCCGTTTAAGATGCCTGTCACGGATTCTATCTGCTCTGCCGTCAGCGAAGTACTAATAGGGCGTATAATCGGGATACCTCCCCCGACGCTTGCCTCAAACAGATAATTGCAGTGCCTGTCTGCGGCAATGGATAACAGCTCGGTTCCGTGCTTTGCCACCAGTTCTTTATTGGAAGTGCATACGCTTTTTCCCGCTTCCAGCGCCTGCTTTGTAAATTGATAAGCAGGGCCCACACCTCCCATGGTCTCACAGACAATGCTGATCTCTGCGTCATTCAATATCGTACTGAAATCATGTATTACCTTGTCCTCGAAAGGATCGCCGGGAAATTCTCTCAGATCCAGAATGTATTTGACCGCTATCTCCTCTCCGGCACTTTCGAGTACTCTGGCCTGATTGCGCGCAATAACCTCCACAACTCCGCTGCCCACCGTTCCGTATCCAAGCACTGCTATCTTAATCATCGTTCTTCTCCTTTTTCTCCGGAATCGCCCGGCCCCTATATTAGCGGGTATTTATCCGTCAGCGTCTGTACAATAGCCCTGGCTTCGGGAATCTTCTCCTCGCCGCCCTGAAGCACCAGCGCGATGGCCTGTGCAATACTGTCCATATCCGCCGTATTCATTCCTCTCGATGTGACAGCCGGCGTCCCCAGACGGATACCGCTGGTCACGAAAGGCGACTGGGGGTCATTGGGAATCGTATTTTTATTGCAGGTAATATGTGCCGCATCCAGAAGCTTCTCCGCCGCCTTGCCGGTGACGCCGCAATTGGTCAGATCTACCAGCATCAGATGGTTATCTGTCCCGCCGGATACGATCTTTACGCCGCGCTCCAGAAGTCCCCTGCAAAGAGCCTGCGCATTGTCCACAATATTCTTCTGGTATATCTTGAAATCGTCCGCCAAGGCTTCTTTAAAACAGACGGCCTTGGCTGCGATCACATGCATCAATGGTCCTCCCTGAATACCGGGGAAGATGGCCTTGTTGAAATTGTACTTGTCATTTACCGCCTTGCTGGACAAAATCAGTCCGCCCCTGGGCCCGCGCAGTGTCTTATGGGTTGTCGTGGTAGTCACATCGGCATAGGGAATGGGGCTCGGATGAAGACCTGCCGCCACCAGTCCTGCAATATGCGCCATGTCCACCATAAGAAATGCGCCCACCTCGTCCGCCACTTCACGGAATTTCTGAAAATCGATGGTTCTGGCATAGGCCGATGCGCCTGCAATGATCATCCTCGGCTTTGCCTCCAGGGCGATCCTGCGCAATTCGTCATAATCAATAAATCCGTCGTCATTTACGCCGTAAGGAACAATGTGAAAATACTTTCCGGACATATTCACCGGACTTCCGTGGGTCAGATGTCCGCCGTGGTCCAAATTCATGCCCATAACAGTATCTCCGGGCCTGCACACGGCAAACTGGACCGCCATATTGGCCTGCGCACCTGAATGGGGCTGTACATTGGCATATTCGCAGCCGAATAATTCTTTTGCGCGCTCTATTGCCAGATTCTCCACCACATCCACGCATTCGCAGCCGCCATAGTATCTTTTTCCGGGATATCCTTCCGCGTATTTATTGGTAAGAGGGCTTCCCATAGCAGCCATCACAGCCTTGCTCACCCAGTTTTCGGAGGCAATCAACTCGATATGGCTGTTCTGCCTTTCCTGTTCATCCGCAATAGCCTGTGCAATTTCAGGGTCTACTTTTTTCACTTCATCCAAAGAATACATTCCGCTTCCTCCATTCCAGTTCCGCAACCGCCATTTCCAGTTTTTGTTCTTTTTGTTGACATACGGTCGATTATATCATAGATTGGCAAGATTGCAAACAAAAAATTTAGGGTTTACGAAATTCTGTCTTCCTGCTAAAATAGAATCGTGCCTTCAGCACATTATTGATTACACTTCCCTTACGAAAGCAGAGGATTTGCCATGTATCATATCATTATCAACCCGGTCTCCCGTTCCGGCAGGGGTCTGCGCATATGGAGCAGACAGATCGAACCGGCTCTCCGGGCCAGGGAGATTTCCTATCGTCCCTGGTTTTCGGAAAAAGCCGGAGACGCTGTCCGAATCGCCGAAAAGATCACCTCCGGCACACAGGAACCGCTTTCCCTGATCATACTGGGCGGAGACGGTACGGTCAATGAAGTTCTGCAGGGGCTTATAGCCCCCTCACGCATTACCCTGGGGTACATTCCCACCGGCTCCAGCAATGACCTGGCCAGAGATCTGAAGCTTCCCCGAAACCCTTCCGATGCCTTGGATATCATCCTGGACTCCGGATTCGCCAGCCCCATGGACTTGGGAACCGTGATTTATCCGGACGGAGAAAAGCGCCGCTTTGCTGTCAGCTGCGGAATCGGATTCGACGCGGCAGTCTGTGAGGAGGCTCTGCACTCCGGAATAAAACGCATCATGAACAGACTGGGCCTGGGAAAACTGACTTATCTGGGGATTGCTTTAAAGCAGCTTTTTGCCGCCAGAGCCGTGTCCGGAAAGCTGATCCTGGGTGAGGGGGAAACTGCGGACATCGGAAATATGCTCTTTATCGCCTGCATGCTCCACCGTTTCGAGGGCGGCGGCTTTATGTTTGCCCCCGATGCGGACGCAGGGGACGGTCTCCTGAATATGTGTGCCGTGGGCGATCTGTCCAAGCTTTTGATCCTTTTCGCCCTGCCCACCGCTTTCCGGGGAAAACACTACCGCTTTGACGGAATCTCCGCCTACAAGGCCAGGAAGCTGACCATTGAAACCACCCTGCCTCTCTGGGTCCATACTGACGGAGAGGTCACCCGCAAAAGCAGCCGGATCTGCGTTACCTGCGAGAAGGATGCCATACGGATGATCTCTATGACAAGTATTAAGAAATTCTAAAGAATCCTAAAGAAGTAAAAAAAGGTCTTGCTATTTCTTCTTTTAAGATTATACTATAAAATGATCAACGGATATACTATAACCTCCTGGCAAACACGAGGCCAACCAGATGCGGCGGTTATCCGAAACAGAGAAATAGTGAAAAGGACAGGTTCTGAAATGAATACATTAAAACGATTTTACGAAAAATACAGACATGGAATTCCCTTACTGATTTACATGCCGATCTACTTAATCTGGTTTGCGTGGCTGGAGCGGACCAATACGAAAAATTATCAGATTATCCATGTGACTGCGGATGATTATATTCCTTTCTGTGAGATATTTGTGGTTCCGTATCTGCTGTGGTTTGCCTATGTGGCATTGGTGGTTATGTTCCTTTTTTTCAAAAACAAGCAGGAGTACTACAGATCCTGTGTATTTCTGTTCACTGGTATGACCATTTTCCTTATTATATCCACGTTGTGGCCCAACGGTCATCACCTGAGACTGGCACAGATGCCCCGTGACAATATTTTTACACAGGCAGTTGCTCATCTGTGGAGCGTTGACACTCCTACCAACCTCTGGCCCAGCATCCATGTATATAATTCCATGGGCGCCCATTTCGCTGTGATCCGCAGCGCAGAGCTGGAACGTAAGAAAGGCATCCGGATTGCTTCCGGTGTATTGGCATTTTCCATCATTCTGTCCACCATGTTCATCAAACAGCATTCCGTGTTCGATGTCATGACAGGAATCGCTTTGGGCACGGTAATGTACACATTCGTATACAGAAGAGAAACTGTACTGGCAGCGAGAATGCAGCGCAAGCTGAAAAAAAGAATCTCGGCATAGATTTTCAGAATCTGCCGCATCGGGAAAACCCAACTTCCTGATGCGGCAGAACTTTTCATAAAGGTTCGTTCAGTTGAACTTAAATATTTTCTGGCAGATTTTATATCCTCCCACCGAGATCTTCCGTCCGCTGCGCCCCGGCAGATTCATTGCGCTTCCCATAATGCCGTGCCTCATCCATCCAAACAGCTTCCGATCCTTCGATTTCAGATATTTCCACAATTCTTTCTTCTTTGCCAGATTCTCTTCCGTACCGGATCGTATCAGCAACACAGAAGATACCGTCGTAATAATTTCCAGATAATTGCGCATATACTGATCCAGGCGCTTATTCTTCATGATCTCCGCTTTTCTGTCCACCATATAATCAATCATGATCTTATTTACTTTAATCTGCTGATCGATCCTGGAGATCATCACTTCCTCATTGACAGACTGACCTTCCCTCCCGATATAATAGCGATAGAAATTCACATCCAGATAATACATATTTTTCACATGGGGCAGGGGTTCAAATACATAAATATTATCTACATAAAAAGTATGCTCAGGCAATGTCAGCTCACAGTCGCGCAGAAGTCTGGTACGGAAAATCACAGAATGCATCAATATATAATGCCCCTTGGTAAAATGATGGCAATCGTCCCAGGTAAACAACTTCCCCGTAGGAAAAATATGACGATAATGCATTACCTTCTTCCGCTTCTCCCCCTCTTTTTCATATACAAAATTGCAGACAAGCATATCCAGTGCACAGGCCCCCCCAGCCAGTTCCCTCAGGGTATCAAGAACCTGCAGATACGCCTCTTTCTTCACCCAGTCGTCGCTGTCCACAACCTTGAAATACAATCCTTCCGCATTCCGAATCCCTGTATTGACGGCGGCGCCATGTCCTCCGTTCTCCTGATGAACCGCTTTGACAATCGTGGGATACTTTTGGGCATATTCCTCTGCAATCCCGGCCGTCCCGTCTTTGGAACCGTCGTTCACGATAATGATTTCCACATCCTCGCCGCCCGTCAGCAAAGATTCGATGCATTTTCTCATATATGCCTCAGAATTATAGCAGGGGATCGCTATCGATAACAATTTCACCTTTCCTGTTCCTCCTCATATCTTTCCTTGCCCAGTTTGATGTCAAGGTATTTTGTATAGGCGCTGTAAGCCGAAGGAATGGGATATTTTGTCCTGGCCGCCTCCGGTTCAATATACAGCCAGTCTTCCGTAAAGCTGTCTGTATTCTTCGGTTCCAGTTCGTCGACTCTGACCATGTATCCCATCATATGCCACTCCCTGTGGGTAAAAATATGCTTTGCCTCCTCCAAAGGCCGAATCCGCAAAACCTGCAACCCGTGGTCTGCCAGATATGCCGCCACTTCCTCAGCCGTCTTAAAACCATCCATAGAAGGAAACTCATACATCCCTGCCAGCAACCCTTTCTCTGCCCGCTTCCGAATCGCAGTCCGGTTCTCGTCCATGACCAGCAAAACCGTGCGTTTCTCGATCTTCCTTGACTTTTTAGGCTGCTTCTTCGGATATTCCGACTCCGTTCCCGTCTGATGTGCCATACAGAGCTTTTCCAAAGGGCAGCTCTCACACAGCGGAATCCCGTTGGGAACACAGACACATGCACCGATCTCCATCATGGCCTGATTGAAATCTCCGGGTCTGTCTTTTGGCATACTCTCCAGCAAATCCTGCTCCACCGCTGCCTTTACTTTCGCATCGGTCACCGGACGCTTGTCCATCCTGAGCCTGGCCACGACCCGCAGCACATTCCCGTCTACAGCCGGAACCGGCCTGTGAAAAGCAATCGAGGCAATGGCCCCTGCGGTATAACTTCCGATTCCTGCCAGTCCCAGCAATTCTTCAAATGTATCCGGCATTCTCCCTCCGTATTCTTTCTGTATCCGGATAGCTGCTTTCTGCAGGTTGCGGACCCGATTGTAATATCCCAATCCTTCCCACATCTTTAAAAGTGTCTCTTCCTCTGCACACGCCAATGCGGCAATGTCCGGAAATGCCTTCATAAATCGCTCAAAATACGGTTTTACGGCCTCCACTCTGGTCTGCTGCAGCATGATTTCCGAAACCCAGACACGATAGGGAGCGGCATCCTCTCTCCACGGCAAAATACGCCTGTTTTTATCATACCATTTTAACAGCGGAATGGAAATATCCTCAAGCTTATACTTTCCTAAGGAATTTCTAAATCTTTCATGAACACCGGCAGATGGCGGCTCTGCGTCCGGAGTGAGAATGATTTGTACCTCCCGATTGATTTTCATGCTGTCTGGCCTTACCTTACAATCATAGGCCAGTATCTCCACACCGGCCTTTTCCGCCCTGCAAAGTGCCTCCGCAAATTGGGGGTGGGTGTCCCGGTTAGGGGTAAAGTATTGCACTGTTTCCATCTGGATCACAAATATTACAAACGTACGAAATCCCGCCTGTCTGGCAGCAATCAACTCTTCCACATGCTTCACGGCCCTTTCCGAGGGCGCGTCGGGAAATCGTACTACACCGCCTTCCTCAAGAGTGACTCCCTTCACTTCCACGTAAGCTCTGTCAAGCGCTGTCTCCACATAGAAATCAAAACGGGAATTCCCATAGACAGCCTCCGGTTTCACCTGCACCACATCGGAAAATAGTCCGCCTCCGCGCAGCCATTCCTCCACTGCCTGGTTGGGCGCCTGCGAATCCATATTGATGATCCTCGTCCCCTTCATCACGGCAACCAGATCATAGGAAGTGCTTCGCCCCGGATTATTGCTTTTTTCCAGGTACACCCGGGCTCCTTCCGTGAGCAATTCCCTGCATCTGCCCGTATTCTTTACATGGACCGTTTCTATCCTGCCCCGAAACGGTGTTTTTTCCTTTCCCGTTTCCCCGTTCTCTCTGGTTTCTTCTGTACTTTCTATTTCTACCCTGGCAATAAACCGATTGGGACGTTCGATAAAACGTCCCTCCACAATGTGCTTATATTCCATTCGAAAAATGTGTCTCCTGATAAACTTCTGTATGTTATGACAATATACAGTATTCCCCGTTTTTCCTCTCGTAAACAATCAGAAATCGTAAACGCTACGCCTGTCTTGCTCTGCGGCCTCTATGCTCCGCCGCCCTGTACGGAACCCTGGCCGCCGGCACTGCCTGGGCTGCGCTGGATGTATGTACCGACTGATCGTCAAAAAATATCTGTGCCCCAAATGCCTTCAGCACATCCCGTTTCTCCAGTCCTCCCAGAAAAAAGGCCTCATCCACTCGTACATTCCAGGAGCGCATAGTACGAATCACTCTCTCATGGGCGGGTGCGCTCCTGGACGTTACCAGTGCGGTCCTGATCGGGCAATCCTGTGTTCCCAGATCTCTCTGCAAATCCGAAAGCTTTTTCAGAAACTGTGCAAAGGGTCCCTCCGCCAAAGGTTCCTTTGCATGTATTTTCTCATTTTCCTCAAACGCATTCAAGCCCTTTTCCTTAAAAATCATCTCAGACTCATCCGTAAAAAGAACCGCATCTCCGTCAAAAGCAATGCGGATGGGGACAGTATGCTGCACCGGCTTCCGTTCCTGTCCGCCGGGCGCCGGGTTCCCGATCCCGCTTTGTTCCGTACAGATAATCCCCGCCGCAATCCCATTGTCTATGGCACTCTGGACATCATCCTCATAGGCAGACAGAAACAAATCTGTATGGAAGGCTTCCAGATACGGCGCCAGCGAGGCGCCGCTTACCAGCACGGAGCGGGTGATATCCAGGCCGTAATGTGCGATGGCATTAAACACACGCAGGGAAGAATCCGGACTGTTGCGCGACATAATGATGACCTCCACCAGATTCTTCTCCGGGCTGTACTCATTTAAACGAAGCAATGACCTAATCAGCCCGAACCCCGGCCCCGGTTTCAGAATCTCCTGTTCATGCTCTACCTGATAACTGCAATAGGCTTCCACTCCCTGCTGCTCAAAAATCTCATTTTCCACAGTCAGGTCGAACAGTGCCCGGGAAGAGACTCCTATTACCATTTTCCTGTCCAGATTATATGCCATATGCCGCCCCTTTCTGCTCATACCTGACAATAATCTCTGATCCCAGGCATGAAATTCTCATCTCAAACGGTTGCACTCATAGCGTTCCAAAGTCAGCAGACATGTCCGCAGAGCCTCGTAACGTTCTTCCACATCGCCGTCATTGATCTCTATATCACATGCAATCGCCATAGTAGTAATCATATCGTCCGTGATTCTGTGATGGATTCCCGCCAGAATATTCAGCTTCTGTTCATAGCTGTCAGAATCCAGGAATTCCAATACCATAGGATCCAGCGCGATCTCATCGGACTGCGGGCATTCTATCCTGTCAAATACTCCCTGCACCGCCTCCTTCGCCGCAGGCATCACGCTTTCCCCGGCGAAGGCATCTTCAGCACGCCTTTTATTCTCTTCGGCAGGCGCTTCCTCCTTCTCCGCACTCAAGTAAGCCCGCTGCCTTTCTGCCTCCGGTCCCTGCAGTTCAAACCTGAAAATCTGCCCTGCATCGGGATACCTCTCCCGGTTCAGCCGCTCCGTAAACATGGCCAGCGGTCTGGCATATGTCTTGAAGTCGCCGTACAGCGCCTGATAGATAACCATCTGCTCTCCTGTCTCCGTATGCTCGGCAACAGCTGTGATCTGATACAGATTTCCCTTAAAATGCCGATATATCTCATGTGGTTTTGGAATAAATGCCATTTTCTCAAGACTCCTTTCCGCCCCTTTCCGGGAAATACTCTTCCCGGCTTCCTAAAAAGAGTATACCCCTATTTTCGGAAATTGTCATGTAATTTCTGTCATCGATTTATTAAAAATTCATGTCGAAAAGTGCAGTCCGCATCTTCAAAGACCATTTTCTCCAGTTCTTTCATCAGCAGAAGACGGTTTTCCTCATCCAGCCTGTCGATCTTTCCGTGGTGTATTGTCAAAGTATACTCTCTGCTCCCATCGGCGGCGATCACCCTTGTCAGCATTACACCGCTGTACAGAAAACCCTCCTTATTCAAAAATTCCTTCACCGCATCCACCAAGCTCTCTTCCTTTTCCCTGTAATATCCTTCCACTTCCTGGACGCTTAAGTCTGTCCTGCTCATCACCGTACCTGCGCTGCAAAAAACCGCGATCAATGTCAAAAGCAATACTACTGTTATAAATCCGCCTTTATTCATATTCTTCACCCTTCCCTCCTCGTTCCTCTCCGCAAGAACAAACGTTCTTGTATTTGTATTAGAATAAAACATTTGTTCTGTTTTGTCAATCCCTTTAATGGACAAATTGTATTAAATTACAAGTCCCATAAAACTCCCTCAAAACCGCGGGTGCCGAAGCTGACAGCCGAACAGGAGATTGCCTGTCCGTCTGACGGCGGATTTTCTATAATGAAAAAAAGAGAATGCCGCCGCACTCTCTTTCTGCATTATCTCTTATATTTTCTTTATTCCATGGGATAAAAAATCATATCATAAAACGAACATTGATCGTCCGAAATATTATAATAGACATGCTCGACATCCGCCCGAAACCGCAGCGATTGCTCTGTTGTGAGAATCACCTCCTCTTCGCCGATAATGACCTTCAAGGTTCCGTCCGTCACAAAGATATATTTCTCCACACCGCGCCGCTGCGCCTCTGAAGGATGCCTCACCTTCGCATCCATTTCCAGATAAAAGACTTCCACATTCCTCACTGGATCAAAGGGAAACATGGGATATGCCTTCATCCCGCCGTTCTCCTCTGTAATTTGTTCGATATCTTCCAAATCTGCAACCTGAAAGTCCGCTTCCTGCTGCTTACAGAAAAAAGACAGCGGTATCTTCAATCCTGTAGAAATCTTCCACAGTGTATTGATTGTCGGCGAAGACTGACCGCGCTCTATCTGTCCCAGCATAGGTTTGCTGACTCCCGTTATCTTCGCAACATCATCCAGCGTGAGCTGACGGATATTGCGGATTTCCTTCAAACGTTCTCCTATTCTCAGCGAAATATTTCCCATAACTCCACCTATCATATGTCTTTGCGCACTCTGTTACATGATAACGTACAATAATATAACATATTCGTTCATTCTTGACAAGATGGATTTTTTAAGTGTTTTATTTGAATAGAAACCGCCCTGTTTTATGCAACCATTTTTTAAGTTATTCCCTAATAAAAATGATCGGCGGCAAAAATTGGCATACCCCCGGCGGCGGGCGTTCTTATCAGGTCCGCCCTATGTCCCCATCATCCCAGACATATGGTCCGCCCCTGTTTCAGGGATTCCTTCACATCAATGATCCGCTGATTTTCAGAGCCCCGGAAGGCGAGACGGAGATTCTTCTTCTCCTCTACAAATTCTCCGTCCACCACTACATCAAGTAAGGATAAAAGCTCCCCCATCGTTGAGGTTGCCTTTTCTTTCACAGCATTGTCCCCAGCCGCCGCACTTCCGGCGAGGTTATCCTCCTCCTTTTTCCACCGCAGCAAATCTCTCTCAAAGTCATAGCCTGTATAACACCAGATATCCTTCCCGGGATAGGTCCGGCGCACTTTACGCAGCAAGTCCAGAACGGTCTTTCGGTTCTCCGGCTCCATCGGCTCTCCGCCCAGCACGCTGAAGCCTCTGATATAGTCTGGCTCAAGCGCCTTCAGAATCTCACTTTCCGTCTCCTGCGTATATTCCCGGCCATAACCGAAATCCCATGCCTCACTGTTAAAACAGCCCCTGCACCTGTGGGTACAGCCGCTGACAAACAGCGACACCCGGACACCCGGCCCATTGGCCACGTCTGTCTTTTTAATCACCGCGTAATTCATAGATGCAATACCCTGGCCTTAATTTCCTTCGTCTTTCCTGTATTCCAAAAGTTTTCGCCCAGATATCCGCAGGTACGCCTGGTCACATTCATTTTGGCATGATCTTTGTTATGACACTGGGGACATTCCCACTCATTGTCTTCATTGATAAGAATCTCTCCGTCGTAACCGCACACATGGCAGTAATCAGATTTGGTATTAAATTCCCCATACTGAATATTGTCGTAAATAAAACGGATTAACTCCTCCACCGCTTCCACATTATTCACCAGATTGGGAATCTCTACATAGGAGATAGCGCCGCCCAGGGATTTATTCTGGAATTCACTCTCAAACCGAATTTTTGCAAAAGCATCTATGGGCTCCCTGACGTCCACATGATAGGAATTGGTATAATAGCCTTTGTCCGTCACATTGGAAATATCGCCGTATTTTTCCTTATCAATCCTTGCAAAACGATAGCAGAGCGTCTCCGCAGGCGTGCCGTAAAGACTGAATCCGATGCCGGTCTCCTGCCTCCATCTGGCGGCCGCCTCCTTCAAATGATCCATCACACGCAGCGCAAATTCTTTCCCCTTCGGCGCCGTATGGCTGCAGCCCTTCATAAGCCAGGTCAGCTCATAGAGGCCGATATATCCCAGAGACATGGTAGAGTAACCGCCCTTCAGCAGAGGATCAATCTTTTCTCCCTTTTTCATCCTGGCGATGGCGCCGTACTGCCAGTGGATGGGACTCACATCAGAAGAAGTACCCAACAACGCCTTGTGCCTGCACATCAGCGCCTCATAGCACAGCTGCAGCCGTTCGTCCAGACGTTTCCAGAAAATATCCTCGCTGCCCTCCGAGACAATACCGATCTGAGGGAGATTCAAACTCACCACACCCTGGTTGAACCGTCCCTCCCATTTATAATTTCCTTCCTCATCCTTCCATGGAGAAAGAAACGAACGGCAGCCCATACAGGAAAATACATTTCCCTCGTAATTTTCCCTCATCTTTTTCGCCGAAATATAGTCCGGATACATCCGCTTCGCCGAGCATTTCGCTGCCAGCCTGGTGACATAGTCATATTTTCCGCCTCTAAGGCAGTTATTTTCATCAAGCACATACACCAGCTTGGGAAAGGCAGGCGTCACATACACACCCTTCTCATTCTTTGTTCCCTGAAGACGCTGATTCAGGATCTCCTCAATAATGCGCACAGTCTCCTCAACATATTCGTCCGTTTCATCTATATGAAGGAACAGGGTCACAAAAGGTGACTGCCCATTTGTAGTCATCAATGTGTTAATCTGGTACTGAATAGTCTGAACGCCGGAACGAAGCTCGTCCTGCACGCGGAGCTCCACAACTTTCTCCTTGGCAGACACATCCAGACTGTCGCCAAATTCCGCATCCAGCTGCGCCCGAAATTTTTCCCGGCTTTTATGCAGATATTTTCCCAGATGCCTGACATTCACTGACTGACCGCCATACTGGTTGCTGGCCACCGCGGCAATGATCTGGGTAGTGACAGTGCAGGCTACCTGAAAACTTTTGGGCGATTCGATCATCTTGCCGTTGATGGAGGTTCCGTTGTCCAGCATGTCCTTGATATTGATCAGACAACAGTTGAAAATCGGCTGAATAAAATAATCCGCATCATGAAAATGAAACACACCATTGTCATGAGCCAGAGAAAGGTGCTCCGGCAACAGCATACGCCTGGTAACATCCCGGGATACTTCTCCTGCAATGTAATCCCGCTGTGTGGATGCCAGACGGGTATTCTTATTGGAATTCTCCTCGGCCAATTCCTTATTTTCATTTCGGATCAGCTTCAAAATAGACTCATCCGTAGTATTGGACTTGCGCATCAGGCTGCGTTGGTAACGATATACAATATATTTTTTCGCCAATACATACTTGTTATTCCGTACTAAATGCTGTTCAATTACGTCCTGTACATGCTCCACCGCCTGAAGTTCCCTGCCCTCATCCTTGACTGCCTCCAGTATCTCATGGACCAATCCTTCTCCGGCCCTGTCTTTTTCTTCCACCTCATTATTGGCTTTTCCGATGGCTGAAGTGATTTTTTCCTCCTCATAAGGCACAATACGCCCGTCTCTTTTCTGAATTCTCATACTGCTCGCTGCTCCCTCCACTGCTCACGGCGCGGACCGCACATCATATCATCAACATATTTGCACGGGCCTGCATCATACAAAAAGGCCGTACCGCAAGGCTTTACGGATACGGCCTTCTCAATATCTTGTGTCATTCAATATTCTCTATCTCTATATCTTGTTATTTATTATAATCGAGATCAGAGAAAAAAGCAATAGGAACAGCATATTTTTATCAATAATAGTACATCCCATGTCCTCCGCAGCATCCGCCTCCCAGACAGCATATATTGCAGATCATATTGGCGATAACTACCTTCAGACAGATATTCCCTCCCCCAAAGGTAGGATAGCCATAAGCCGCCTGCCGCTGCTCATACCAGTTCCCGCCGCTTTCGTACTGCTGTACCAGATTCCGGTAATCCCGATTGTCCGGCTCCATGGCAGCTGCTCTCTTCGCATGCTCCAGCGCCGCCACATTGTTCCCCAGCCTGGAATGCGCAATGGCACTGTAGTAATACCATCTTGCGCTCCTGTCCCGGTTCTCCATATTATCCAGCGTGGTCCTGGCTTCTTGGTAATAACCGTTGCGAATATAATTTCCCGCAGCTCGAAGATGGGTATTTTCCTCATAGCCCGTGCTCTGGCCCTGTCCAAAACCTCCGAATCCTCCGAAACCTCCAAAGGGACCATAGCCGCCATAAAAACCTCCCTGACCGCCTGTGCCGTCATGGCCGCTTCTCCCATAACCGGAGCTTCCGTAGCCCTCATTCCCATAGCCGGCGCCTCCGTAACCGGAGGTCCTCTCCTTCATAATCTGCTGATATGCGGCCTGAATTTCCTTGAATTTTTCCTCTGCCTGGGCCTTATTCGGATTATTTACATTGGCATCCGGATGATATCTGCGGCTGAGTGCCTTATACGCTTTTTTGATTTCTTCCTCGGAAGCATTTCTGCTTATCCCTAACACGCTGTATGGGTCGTACATGTTTTCCTCTTTTTCCGGATGGCAGTCTTAAGACGCCATCCCGTTTTCTTAGGACTTCCTTATGATGAACTGAATCCGATTCTCATTCTGCCGCTTTCTCATGGCATTCCCCGTATTCAAAATCCTCACAAACCGCTGCCTGCTCTTTCCGACAAATTTTCCTCCCGCCTGCTGTCCGCATGCCGCCTTTCCCGGACTACCTCATATCTGCCCCAGACACCGGAGTATAATATATTCCGCAGGATCTCCGCATTCTCCAGAACCGGGAGCTTTTCGAATTCTCTGCAGCACTCCGATATCATCAGCGTCAATATCGTCCGGCACTCTTCCTCGAAATCAACCTCTTCATATCTCTCCTTCAGCGGATTCGGCCTGCCCTTCTTCCGGTCAAGCTCCACATCCTCATAAGCATCGCACAAATAGACAAATTTTCCCAGGAAAAATCCCAGCCGTCTCAGGTTTTCCGCCCACTCATCCTCACGTACAGCCATAACCTCACCCATCACTCTGCCGAACAGTCCCCCCAGCGTATCGATATCAGCATGGCCTGATCCCTCGGCTTCCGAAAATTCCCGCATAAGTCCTGCAATCCTGCGGATTTTCTCTCCATATGCCTGCCTCAGTTTCTTCGACTTTCCCTCCAGAAGCCTGCCGAAAAGGAGCTTTCCGATTTTCCGCTCATCCTCCCAGTCATCCTGACATTTATAATATGCAAAAAGTATATTCATATCCGCGGCATATTCCGTAAATACATTACTCCTGGTCACATGGCGCTCAAGGGGATGAACCATACATTTCGCAGAGCCTTTCCTGGTTTGAGGCTCATACAGGCCGGTGAGCAGAATGGCCAGAAAAGTCATATCATAGCTGAGAGTCATCTGTCCGCAGACTCCGAACTTTCTCTTCAGATCCCGGCAGATACCGCAGTAATAAGATTGATAGACATCAAATTCCTTAAACTTCATTTCGGCCTTATTTACAATAATATATCCGAACATTCCGCAACCTCCATGTCCCTGATACAGCCTCCTTCAATGTTACCCGGCTTTCCTGCGGTACTCCTCCTTAGCTTTTTTTGATAAATTCATTCCCGCATTTTCTGCATCTGATAGCAATCTTTCCTTTTCCTCTGGGTATTCTGATCTTCTGTCTGCAGTTCGGACATCTGTATATATGATAAACTTTTCTCTCGGCCAGCTCTTTTTTCTTTTTGGTAAAAAAGGCTCTCACCTTCAGCTTCTGTTTCAGAAACTGCTGGTTCTCCGCAGAACGCTTGCTGATATTTCTGGAAAACATACGGAAATACGCATAGACCATCACCACCGTGGCCACCAGATAGAACAGACCGCCTCCAAAAAAAGAAATCAGAAGAGAAACAAAAGCGACCGCAAGCAAAAACTGATTAAAATTGTCATTCCCGTAGCGTCCCCACATGAAACGCTGCAACTTTTCTCTCATAGACTGTGCCTCCCCGCAGACAGCTGACCGTACTCACGACGGATTCTGTGCTGTCAAAATGAACTTTGATTACCGGCTGACATGTAACATTTTAAACTTTTTTTAAGGAAATGCAATTAAATAAGTATAAATTTATGTGAAAAAACAACCAAAATGCCAATAAATCGAAAAAACAGCTGACAATTCTCGCAAAAGCAACTGTCAGCTGTATTATATAGTTATAACCCCTCCTGTTTTTTCGAATTATATGTCCTTGCCTGCCACAGCCATATCCCGCACAAGTATGGCCGGAGAACCGAATTTTCCCCTGAGAAGCTCCAGGTCGTTCCCGATGATCTCCACCTTCTTCAGCAGCTCAAAGAAACTGCCGGATACGGTGATATTTTTCACGGGAGCGCCCTTTTTGCCCTCCGTGATCAGGAAGCCCTTGGAAGACAGGGAGAAGTCTCCGCTGACCGGATTTGCCCCTGCGTGCAGCCCCTCCAGATCCGTTATATAGAGTCCTTCCCCGGCTGCCCGGAATATGTCCTCCAGGGCGCTGCCCTCACCCTGCGACGGATGCAGATAGAATGTGAAAGGACTGACGCCCACGACGGAAGAATAGGATGCCTTGCTGGCGTTTCCCGTGGACTTCACCCCGGCCTTGGCAGCGGTCTTCAGATTGTGGAGCAGCGTAGCGAGTACACCGTTCTCCACCACGTTTTTGGCATAGGCGGCCACACCTTCCCCGTCAAAGGTCCTCTTCACCATGCTGTCCTTATACCTGGGATCGTCCGTGATGGTGACAATGTCCGCCGCGATCTTCTCCCCTTCCTTGTCCTTCAGCAGGGACATCCCCTTCTGGGCCTGCTCCGCGGAAAATACAGACGAATAGGTGGCAAGAAGCGTGGCCATGGCCTTATTGGAGAACACAACCGTATACTTTCCGCTGGGAATACTGCCGGCCCCAATGGTGGATACGGCTTCCTCCACAGCCTCCCCCGCGATCTCCTTCAGGTCAAGCTCCTGGATCGTTCTACCATCCTTCACCTTAAAGCCGTCATACATTTCCCCATTGTCTTCCACAATCGCCATACCGTAGCTGTTCGCCATGGAAAACTCGTCTTCCAGGTCCAGTCCGTTGGAATTGCAGAGGGCGTACTTCTGGCTGCCATAGACGATATACGCCTGGGTGCCGTCCACCACACGTCTGTCCGCCCGGTACAGCTCCTTCTGAAGCGCAAGCGCCGTCTCCACCAGCTCCGCGCCGGAGGGCCGGGGGGAATCATTCTTCTCACACACGGCATAACTGTCGCCCTTTTTATGGATAAAGCACTCTTCCTCGCTCTCAATGGATCCGGCATTTTCCAGTGCCCGCGACACCAATGACCGGGCTTCCTCCTCCGTCAGATTCTCCGTTGACGCGTATCCTGCCTTGCCGCCTATGATACAGCGGAAGCAGACACCCATGTTCTCCTCCGTGGTGTATCCCTTCACTTCTTCCTTGTAGATCTCGACAGAATCCGACCAGCCGCCCTCGTAATATAACTCATAATCCGCGATCCCGTTTTCCACGGCGTATCTGATCACGGCTTCCTTAAATTCCTGATATGTCATCTTAACCTCTCATTCTGCCTTTCTTAAGGCTTCATTTTATAAAATCCTCAGCGTCCCCCCACTACAATGGAAGAAACCCTGATCAGCGGCTGTCCCACATCCGTGGGAATGCTGCCCGAAGAAGCGCCGCACATGCCCTGGGCCCTGGCTACATTTTTGCCCACCATGTCGATATTCATCAAAATCTCCGAACCCTTGCCGATGAGGCTGGCGCCGCGGACAGGCTCGCAGATCTCGCCGTTTCGGATCACGTATCCCTCATCCACGGAAAAGTTGAACTGGCCGGTTACAGGATTCACGGAGCCGCCGCCCATGCTCTTGGCATAGAGACCGTATTCTATAGAAGAAATGATATCCCTGTCTTCATCCTGCCCTGCCGCTATGTAAGTATTGGTCATGCGGGATGTGGGTTCGTAACTGTAGCTCTGGCGTCTGGAACTGCCGGTGGACGCCATGCCCATCCTGCGCCCGTTCAGTTTATCGATCATGTAGCTCTTCAGGATACCGTTTTCAATGAGCACATTCCTCTGGGCCGGCGTTCCCTCGTCGTCGATATTTATGGAACCCCAGGAATTGGGAATGGTGCCGTCGTCGATGGCCGTCACCTTCTCGTTTGCGATCTGGGTTCCCAGTTTCCCTGCAAACTGGGACTGGCCCAGTGCCACGGAAGACGCCTCCAGGGAATGTCCGCAGGCCTCATGGAAGATCACGCCGCCAAAGCCATTCTCTATGGCCACGGGCATGGTACCCGCCTTGATGTAACCTGCATGCAGCATGGTGACTGCCTGGCGGGAAGCCTCCCTGCCAAGCTCCTTCGGGTCATATTCCGAAAGAAGCTCCAGTCCCTTCCGTGCGCCGTGGTTTACGCTGCCGTCCTGATTCTCCCCATCCCTGCTGGCGATGGAGGTAACCACGATCCTGTTGCGAATCTGCCTGTCATGGGTAAGCAGGCCCTCGCTGGTGGCGATCATGATCTGGTGATCCACCTCCAGATAGCTTCCGCTGACCTGGCTGATCTCGTCACCGTATTCCTTCGCGGCCAGGCATGCCTCTCGCACATACTCGATTTTCTCCGCGTTGCGCACATCCGCAGGCACGATCTTCACCGGATGGATATCCCCGAAGAGGCGCTCCCGCAGAAGGATGTCCTCCACTGCAGCTGTACCTGTAAGGGCATCCGCCACTTTGGAAGCACAGCTTAAAACCGCCTCCGGGGCCAGAGAGGAAGCGGAACCGGATACGCACCTTGTCCCCTTGAAAATCCGGATGCCCACCCCGGATATCACGGCGTCGGCGATCTTATCCGTCTTGCCGGATATCAGGTTGATGTTCTTGTTCAGGGTGTGCTCCGCGAACACCTCCGCATAGTCCGCGCCGGTGGCGAGGGCACGCCTCAAGGCTTCTTTTACCAGTTGTCTTGATAACATATGTAACCTCCTGTTGAAAATATTAGTATGGAAATTTCTGATAATATATAGTAAATCCCCTGTCGAACCTGCCGGGACGACAAGGGATTCCTGATTCTTATTTCTGAGCCACATCCTTCATAGAGAAACTGATCCTGCCCATCCTGTCCTTGCCAAGGCAGACCACAGTAACCACATCGCCCAATGTCAATACGTCCTCCACGCGGTTAATCCTCTCCCTTGCAATCTTGGAGATATGCACCATACCCTCCTTGCCGGGAGCAAACTCAATAAAAGCGCCGAACTCTTTGATGCTGACAACTTTGCCCTTGAAGATCTGGCCTTCTTCAAAATCGGTCACAATAATCTGAATCATCTCCACAGCCTTGTCCATCATTTCCTTGTCCGTTCCGCATACAGATACATTGCCGTCATCGGTAATATCGATCTTTACTCCTGTACGGGCAATGATCTCGTTGATGGTCTTGCCTCTCTGGCCCACTACATCACCGATTCTCTCCGGATCGATTTGGATGGAAATGATCTTGGGAGCCAGCGGCCCTACCTCCGGCCTGGGCATCGAGATAGCGGGCTTCATACAATTGTCCATAATGAAGAGTCTCGCCTCACGACATCTGGCGATAGCCCCCTCCACTATCGGTCTGGTCAGGCCATGAATCTTTATATCCATCTGAATGGCTGTGATACCTTCCGTCGTACCGGTTACCTTGAAATCCATATCTCCAAAGAAGTCTTCCAGGCCCTGGATATCCGTAAGCAATATATAATCATCATCGGTCTCTCCGGTCACCAGTCCGCAGGAAATACCTGCCACCATCTTCTTGATGGGAACGCCCGCCGCCATCAGGGACATGCAGGAAGCGCAGGTGGATGCCATGGACGTGGAGCCGTTGGACTCGAAAGTCTCGGACACTGTACGGATGGCGTAGGGGAACTCCTCCTCGCCGGGAAGCACAGGAATCAAAGCCCTCTCTGCCAGCGCGCCATGACCGATCTCTCTTCTTCCGGGTCCGCGGGAAGGCTTTGTCTCACCAACGGAATAGGAAGGGAAATTGTAATGGTGCATATAACGTTTGCTGACTTCATTTTCATCCAGCCCGTCTATTCTCTGCTGCTCGGACAGCGGCGCCAGGGTACATACATTACAGATCTGAGTCTGTCCGCGGGTGAACATAGCGGAGCCATGCACTCTGGGAATAATGTCAACCTCTGCCGCCAGAGGACGGATCTGGGTAATGGCACGTCCGTCCGGACGTTTGTGATCCTTCAGAATCATCTTGCGCACGGTCTTCTTCTCATACTGATAAACAGCCTCATCCAAGATCGCAAGCCAGTCCTCTTTCTCGGCAAATGCTTCCTCCAGTTTGGCTGTCACATTCCTGATATTCTCTTCCCTGACCTGCTTCTCATCGGTAAATACCGCCGTTTCCATCTCTTCCGGGGGAACCAGTCTCCTGATTTCCTCGAACATTTCCTCCGGAATGGCACAGCTTGTGTAAGCATGTTTCTCCTTGCCCACCTCTGCCACAATCTTGTCGATAAAAGCAATGATAGTCTGGTTGATCTCATGGGCCTTGTAAATGGCTTCGATCATCTTCGCCTCCGGAACCTCATTTGCTCCGGCCTCAATCATGATCACCTTCTCCCTGGTGGAAGCCACAGTCAGGTTCAGGTCACCGTTCTTCCATTCTTCCTGAGAAGGATTGATAATGAACATACCGTCCGCCAGCCCCACCTGTGTCATGGCACAGGGGCCGTCAAAAGGAATGTCCGATATAGATGTTGCTATCGCCGCCCCCAGCATGGCCACCAGCTCCGGACGGCATGCCGGATCAACGCTCATGACCATATTGTTCAATGTCACATCATTGCGGTAATCCTTGGGAAACAGGGGACGCATGGGTCTGTCTATAACCCTGCTGGTCAGCACTGCATTTTCGCTGGCCTTTCCTTCTCTCTTATTAAATCCCCCGGGGATCTTGCCCACTGCATACAATTTCTCTTCGTATTCTACACTCAGCGGGAAAAAATCGATTCCTTCTCTGGGCTTCTCTGACGCAGTGGCAGTAGAAAGCACCACCGTATCCCCATAATGCATGAACGCACATCCGTTTGCCTGCTTTCCTACACGGTTGATGTCAACTTTCAATGTGCGTCCGGCCAATTCCATTTCATAAGTCTGATACATAAATTCTCCTCCATTCCATCTTTTTACAAGCAACTAACAAACATCCCGTCTCTCTGCACGGCCATGTACTGTCTTCTACCCCTCAGGAACAGAAGATACCGAAACTACTGAAAAAAACATGTAATTCTCTTCATATTTTTTTCAGTGGTCTCGGAACATTCTTCTGTTCCTGCCCTGCAACTGCGCATGTCATGAAAACGCCTCTGACGTTGTTTTAATCCCAGAACCGTCAGACGGCCGCACTTTCCTGGAATGCCGCTCTTCCATTACGATAATAAGCAGACCTGAAATGCTTTTACTGCATTTCAAGCCTGCCCTGTTTACACTGTCTGTTATTTTCTCAAACCAAGTCTCTCGATTAAAGTACGATATCTCTCGATATCTTTCTTCTTCAAATACTCCAGAAAACCACGCCTCTGACCTACCATCTTCAGCATACCGCGGCGGGAATGATGATCCTTGGGATTCACCTTTAAGTGCTCTGTCAGCTCCTGAATCCTTGCTGTCAGTACCGCCACCTGCACCTCAGGTGAACCGGTATCACCAGGGGTCCTGGCATACTCATTCATAATCGCCGTTTTCTTTTCCTTTGAAATCATTGTTCTTCCTCCTCTCGATTTTACCACCTGATACTAAGACCGGGGCGGAGTATCCCACATCCGAGTATCGGTTGAGACGGCATATCTGCATGCCCGTCTGTCATACCTGTCTATCATAGCATATTCCCTGCAAAATGTAAACCGGATTTTTCGGATTTGCCGGATTTTGTATCGGAATTTCAGAATTAATTTCCTTAATCCTGGAGAATTCGGACGTATTTTACGGGACTGCGGTATTTGTAGTTGCTGATCTTGATCCCTGTCCGCTCATTGCTGGCATGTACCACCTGGCCCCCGCCGATGTAAATCGCCACATGATTAATGCTGCCTCTGCTATTGCCATAGAAGATCAGGTCTCCCGGCTGCAGATCTCCGGCTGTGATCTTGGTACCGTAGCCTGCCTGGGAAGCAGCATGATGGGGCAGAGAAATACCGTATTTCTTGAATACGCTCAACACGAAACCGGAACAATCCGCTCCCTTGGTCAGGCTGGTGCCGCCCCATACATAACGGTTGCCCACGAACTGCTTGGCATACTCCACCAGATCCACACGGACATCCGACACTCCCTGGCCGTAAAGAAGCTCTGTCATTGTAATCGCCGTATCCAGCTTTTCCTCTACCGTCACATATTCCGCCGATACATATGCTTCATCCGCATCCACGGCTACTTTGATCCAGCCGTCCAAGGTCTCCAGATAATCCATCTCTTCCCCTGATGCCACCTGGGTCAGGATTGCGCTCTCCGTATCGGGCTGCTCTCTCACATTCAACCCGTCTCCCTTCACTACCACCACAGTGCGCACAATCTCATTTGCCTTCAGCTTCGCATCCGGCCCCACCAGCAGATAATCCGTGTTGACGTAGCCCTCTACCTCTCCGGACTTGATATGAGCCCATCCGTCTGCCACCTCCAGCACTTCACAGGCCGAGTCCTTGGGCATCTTTCCCACCATCTTCCCGTCTGTGGACGGACTCTCTCTCACATTGAGATTGCCGCTCTCCACATTCGCAATTCCTATGTTGGTATATCCCCAGGCAGCCCCTTCCGCCTGCTGTGCAAGTTCAATATATTCTTCCGTAGATAATGTGGTCTCCAAAACAGATGCCACACCCGCCGCCGGCAGTACATTTCCTTCTTCTGCATATACCGGTAAGGGTTTCAATGCCATACAAAGTATCAAACCTGCCGAAGCCGCTGCTATCTTCCTGTTTTTTGAGTATCTCATGTAATCTCTCCCAAATTAATATTTGACAAAATTGTTACAGATTTGTTACACCTCAACAAGAATTATACAGGCATGCATGTTTTCTGTCAACCGTTTTTGAATACTTTTTTACATTTTTTTAATTTTTTATTAAATTCTTCCATTAATCTTCCTCTGCAGTGATCACCGCAAAGGCAATATTCGTAGCATGGTCAGCCACTCGCTCCAGACCGGATGCGATATCGGAAAACATCATCCCTGCCTCCGGAGAACATTCCCCTCTGGTAAGACGCTGCACATGACTCTTCTGCATGGCCTTTTCTCTTGCATCCACCTCATCCTCCAACGCAATCACATCCTGCATATGGCTCTCGTCGCTTCTGGCAAACATATCCACAGAATACCGGATCAGGCGAGTCACCATTTCCAAAAGCTCTCCCAGCTCCCGCTGCGCTTCCCGGCTGATGGTCACACCGGTCTCCCTGCGCTGTCTTGCTGCATCCGCCACATTCTCCGCATGATCGCCGATTCTCTCGATATCGTTTGCCACATGGAACAGCGCGCCGATACTCTTCAAATCTTCTATGGGCAGTGTGGTCTGGTTAATCTTCACCAAGTAATCCGTGATGGCATGGTTCAGGAAATTGATATTCTTCTCTACCTCATATACCTCTTCGATATCCTCTTCATCCAAAGTAATCAGCGCATTCATGGCACGGGTCAGATTCTCGCTTGCAAGAGAAGCCATACGATCCAGCTCCTTTATTACTTCCACCACTGCCGTGGCCGGATTAAATACAACCTTATCCCCTATGTATTTCAGCTGATAGCTTTCCCGGTAGTTCACCTTCCTGTCCTCGCCGGGCACGCAGAGGCAGGACAGCCTGACTATTGCCTTCGAGAACGGGAAGAGGACGATCACCTGGAATATCTTGATAATCGTATGTGCGTTTGCCACAAAACGCCCCTTATCCGAAGAGACCGCCCAGATCATCTTCATCACCGGCTCTTCTGCTGCAAACAGAATGATATACAGCAATGCCGTACCGATTACATTAAACCAAAAATGGATCAGCGCCGCCCTCTTGGCATCCTTTTTACCCGCCATGGATGCCAGCAGCGCAGTGGTACAGGCTCCGATATTACAGCCCAGAATAATATAGAGGGAAATGCGCAGAGACAGCAGATCCTGATTCGCCAGCAATAAAACAATACTGACCGTGACGGAAGAACTCTGAATAATCGTCGTCAAAAGCAGTCCCACCAGAGTCGCCACAAAGGGAGTCTTCAGGGAAGCCATGAGATTCACAATCTCCGGGATCTCACGCATGCCGGCCATGGAACTGGACATGGTACTCAATCCCAAAAACAGAACGCCGAAACCAATGATGATATCTGCAAATTTTTTGACCTTATCAATCTTGCAGAACATGGCCGCAAGTACGCCTACCAGCAGAATTACAGGTGCATATGCAGATAAGTTGAAGGAGACTAACTGCGAAGTGACTGTGGTACCGATATTGGCGCCGAAGATAACGCCCGCCGCCTGGTACAGATTCATCAATCCGGCATTGACGAAGCTGACTACCATGGCTGTACAGGCCGATGAAGACTGGATAATACCGGTAAAGATAATACCTACGATCATCCCTGAAAAACGGTTGGTGGTAAATATCTCCAAAATACGGCGAAGTTTCGCGCCGGCAACTTTCTCTATGGAATCGCTCATGACTCGCATGCCAAAAAGAAAAAGACCTAAACCGCCTGCCATTGACAATAGTATGTTTACACTCATTTGTTTCTTCTCCCGAATGGTTTTTACGTTTACTGCGCCTATACCGACGCGTGCCATTTCATTGTACGGGAAAAGACAAAATTTTACAATACTTTTCCGAATAATTTTTACGGTTGATTCCCTGGCGCATACACTGCTCCTGCGGCGATATCCTGCTGCAGCTGTTTTTTCAGCATCTCCACGCTTTCAAACTGCCTCTCCGGCCTGAGAAAAGCATGCAGATACACTTCCACCCACCGTCCGTAAATATTTTCGTCAAAATCATAAAGATAGGATTCTACTCCCATCACTTTATCCCTGGATACAGTAGGTTTATACCCGATGTTGGTAATGGCACGGCAATTCCTCTCTCCCACACATACGGTGGAGAAATACACCCCGTTAGGCGGCAGCAATTTATCCTCTCCGGGCAATATATTGACCGTAGGAAATCCGATAGTCCTGCCGATCCGGTTTCCGCTGACCACTTCCCCCATCACCATATAAGGCATTCCCAAAAGCCTGCACGCCTCTTCCATCTCTCCCGCTTCCACCTGGGAACGCACCAGCGTGGAACTCACTTCCCTGCCGTCCAGACATACCTTGTCTATGGTCCTGCATTCGAATCCCAGTTCCGGCCCCATTTTTTGAAGAAGCGCCGCGTTTCCCGCCCCTTTGGCTCCAAAAGACAGATCTGCCCCTGCCGCGAGGAAACGGACCTTCATCCGGCCGGCCAGAATCTCTTTAGCAAAATCTTCCGGAGGCGTGGCAGCCGTTTCCCTGTTCAGCGGAAATTCAATCAGAATATCCACGCCCATCTTCTCAAACAAGAGACGCTTTTCCCTTTTTGCGGTCAGCTCTTTTTTGTCGGAATGGCCGAAAAAATAAGCCGGCGGCGGATCAAAGGTAAAAACACAGGCAGCCAACCCATCGTTTTTACGGGCCAGAATCTCTTCCAGAAGTCTCTTGTGGCCGATGTGTATCCCGTCAAATTTTCCCAGGGCCACCGCCGTCTCCTGCCCAAGTTGTATATCTGTCGTACCGGCAATAATCTCCACTTTTCTTAAATCACTCTTTCTCCAAAAACATCTTCACGGGCCTGTACCATTTCCTGTCAGGCTCATAGGCATAAATGCCCGCGAAGCTCCTGTCAGGCCTGTACATCCTCACCCATATGTCTTTGGCGTATACTTCCCCCTCCGCGGTCTGCTGCGGCGCTATGGCATTGCCATTGTCCAGCAATAAGCAGCTCTCCTGCTTTACATGGAGCGCCGGACAGTCCGCGAACACGCTGTCCACGGGGCGCAAAGCCTGCCTCAGTTTTGCATGGTCCAGGCCCGCATGTCCAAGCATATCCTCGTCCTTCCACCGCTGCAGCTCCCCCAGGGTACAGGCATCCTCCAGGGAGAACATTCCCACTCTGGTGCGCCTCAGGCTCTGCATGGTGCCGCCGCATGCAAGGCGCTCTCCCATATCCGCGCAGAGCGTCCTGATGTAAGTCCCCTTGGAACAGACCACCCGCATGCGCACCACCGGGAGGCTGCACTCCAGGATCTCCAGTTCGTATATCTGTACGGGTCTTGCTTTGCGCTCCACTTCTTTTCCGGCCCGGGCCAAGTCGCACAGCTTCTTTCCGTTCACCTTCAACGCGGAATACATGGGCGGCACCTGCCGG